>Ga0207796_1000095_pt1 | contig 36679 bp, 30 predicted proteins | sample Pon1CUnioCityCA_6_FD_187274 | JGI IMG/M metagenome (GOLD analysis project Ga0207796, IMG submission 187274) | Marine sediment microbial community from Union City, CA, USA - Pond 1C Sediment 1 (SPAdes) | ecosystem: Environmental > Aquatic > Marine > Intertidal zone > Salt pond sediment ... | reverse complement strand
ACCAACGTAGACCAGCGCGCCTGCCGCCACAGCGAGCAGGCTGCCCAGGGCGGGCTCATCGATTCGATGGACAAATGGATAGGAGATCAGGGCACCCAGCGGCGTCGATAACGCTGCAGCCAGGAAGGCGTACACTTTCGATCGCCCAACGCTGAATCCGCCGCGCTCCAGCAGCACGAACGTGATGATCCCCTCCGGGAACTCGTGGAACACCATCCCGATCGCGGCCAGCGCACCGGTAAAGACACTGACGTTGAACGTGATGGAATAGATCGCGCCATCGATCAGCGAATGGAGCCCGATGCCCAGCATAGGAACGATCCCCACCGCGTAGTCCGGGCAGTCATACTCCTGGCACAAGTAGAGACTAAGAAAACGATTGAGAAGGTAGAGGCCAAGAAAGCCAATCAACAGAAAGATGGGAGCATGCCTACTCATCTCCAGCGATCGGGGGACTATGTGGAGGAACGATACGGTGATCAGGACGCCGGCTGCAAAACTCACGAAATAAGCTGAGCGCTCTCTGCTCCAGCTCTCATGATGACTGATGACCAGGATGCCCAAGGTCGTGACCAGGCACGCAACCGCGCTCGTCGCAAGCACCACCACGAATCTACTGATAGACACCAATCACCTCCCAGTTTCCGTCGCTCATCATAGCCCTGCCGCGGCCAGCCTCACCCCTAGGTACGCTCGACCATGCCAACACCGTCCACCGTTGTGCCGCAATTGGGACAAACTGACCCTTCCGCCACCAGGTTGTCCACGATGCGGTAGCCGGAGCGACGGATAAGCGTCTGACCACACGCGTGACAGACGGTGTTTGCCTCCCCAGGAACGTTACCCACGTAGACGTGACGAAGCCCCTCCGCCTGACCGATGTCCCGGGCTTCTCGGAGTCTGGTCAGTGGCGTTGGCGACCTGTCTCGCATCTTGTACGCGGGTCGGAACCGGCTGATATGCCACGGCGTCTCCGGTCCCAGCTCATCTGCCACGAAGCTAGCGATATCTCGCAATTCCTCGCGGTCATCATTTAGATCAGGAATGACCAGCGTCGTCACCTCCACCCAGATCCCAAGATCCTTCATCTTTCTCAGACTGTCCAGCACTGGCTGGAGCCGTCCCCCCACGTACTCCCGGTACGTCTCGTCTCGAAAGGCCTTCAAATCCACGTTGGCCGCATCCAGCAAGGGATCGAACGTCTCGAGCATCTCCTCCGTCATGAAACCATTGGTCACGTAGATGTTGGCAAGGCCCTCGCCGTGAGCCGTGCGGGCGATGTCGTAGGAATACTCGAAGAACACCGTCGGTTCAGTGTACGTATAGGCAATGCTGCGACACCGATTCTGAACTGCGGACGAGACGACATCCTGAGGGCTTGCCTCGGTACCGGCAACCAGGTGTCGCTCGCGCGGCATCTGGGAGATTTCTGCGTTCTGGCACCATTGGCAGCGGAAGTTGCATCCCGGAGTGGCAACAGAATACGCGCGACTTCCGGGATAGAAGTGCAGCAGCGGTTTCTTCTCCACCGGATCGATGTGCTTGGCAATAGTCCGCCCGTAAACGAGCGTGTACAGGGTTCCTCTCCGGTTCTCCCGCACCTGGCAGACCCCTTTTCTTCCCTCATCGATTTTGCACTCGTGCGCGCACAGGTGACAGTGTACACGCTCCCCCGCAAGCTTCTCGTATAGCATCGCCTCTTTCATCCAAACCTCCTTCTGCCCGACTCACGGAGCCGTCCCGACCGGCTCGTCATCACGACGGTCGCCGTCGTGTTACTACCCACTTGTCCCTGTCAGTCGCCTGGTTCCCCGGGCCAATCACTGCTCCGCGCTCGATGAACGATCGTAGAAGCGTCGACACTCGGACTCCCGGCCTCGGACCACCCGCTTGCCCGCCAATCCCCCGCCTGTCTCTGTCACAACAGTCGCCTGACCGTCTTCGCCGTCTCGCTTGTAGTACAGAACAACCCAGTCATCCGTCTTGTCGAGGTCGTGTGCTCTTTTCGTGTTCGAATACAGGGCCGTGAATTCCCACCCCTCGCGTTTGGTGTGGAAGATGGAAAGCCAGGCCTCCCCTTCCGGATTGAAACGCTTCGGCGCGATCTTGCGCAGACTCCCTTCCTCCGCCTTGCGCCGGTACACCGTATCCACATCGAGCAGCGCCTCAACGCTAGGCCATCTCTTTGGCTCCTCGGCGCCCCCAGCGCGGCGCCTCCTCCGCTGAGCCGCCGTGCTCAGCATCCCCGCCAGACTGACTCGCAGGTTGCGCACACGTTCAGGCCCAAGTCCCTCCACCCCCTGCAAACGCCCATCGTGCGCGGCCTCTTCCAGCTCCTCAAGGGTCGAGACCTCCAACTCATCCGCAATGCGTCGCGCCAGTTCGTCGCCGATACCTGGCACCTGTGTGAACAGGTCTTCCGGCGCCACTTCGCCCTTCAATCGCTCCAGGACGTCGGACCGTCCCCTCCGAACGTATGAGGCAATGACGCTCGCGATGCCTTCCCCGATGTCTGGGAGTTCTTCCAGTGCCTCTTCACCGCGCTCCTGCACCATGTTCGCCAACGGCTCATCCGCCCTCCGGACAGTCTGGGCACCGCTCCGGTAGGCCTGGATCCGGAAATAGTCAGCCCTCTTTGCCTCGAGCAAATCAGCGATTTGGTTGAGCACCTCTGCAATCTGATCATTCGTTGGCTTCCCGTGACCCATCGTCACCACCCTTCCCCCGGGGTGCCCCGGTTCGACGAAACCGCCGGCTTTGCGCCATAGACGCTTCTCCAACGGCTCAAAGGAACTGCTCCAGGACCAAGTGCCTCCCCCAGAATCTCGGCAGTCTGCTCCGCTCGGGTCTTTCCGCTGTGCCGTACCTGCTCAACCTCGACACCCATCCTGGCAGCGAGATCCGCCACCGATCGAGTGTGCTGACGACCAAGTTCCGTCAGTGGCCGTTCCGGATTCTGCTCTTCCGACATCGCTTCTGCGTGTTGTACGAGATAGACCTTCATGTCCATGTCCCTCCCAGGCAGTCTCGCGTTGCCGTCTCAGACTCACGCGAGACTAGGCAATCATTCCACACCATCTCCGGCGGTTCCCGCCTCCTGTCTGCAAGAGCCCGACAAGTGCGATACGGGCAAATCGAGCGATTCTGGCGGACCCCTCTGCAGACAGTCGTCTCATTGACACTAGCTTCGCTCTCCCGCTGGCAGCATCGGCCTTTCCAATGGTGGCCTCTCTGTCTTGCCCACGTAAACACGGTCCGTCGCATGGCCAATTCGGTCGTGGCCTTCGTACAAATACGCGTGTACGACGTGCTCACCCTGACGCTGCGGCCTGATCTCCGTTGCGTAGGTGTTCTCCTCACCGCCCGACACCTTCAGGTTCTCCAGCGTGGCGAGTTCCTCGAACGCGCCGCCTGGCTGCTGCGCCCAGAATTCTAGTTTCAGGCCACCGGTCGGGTCGAGGCCGTGAACAATCGCCTCACACCGCAGTTCCTCGCCCCGGGACGGATAAGGCTCCGTCATGGCAAAGACGCTCACCAGCTCGGCAGGCGCTGCACCAACCTTGATCAGGATACCAGGAGACTCCCACTCGAAGCGGTCTTCACTCTCCCATCCTTCCACCGACACGTACACGCGGCCGGTCAGATCTGCCGAGACGCGGTACGGGATCTCCTCCTCTTCTGCGTGAGCCAAAGAAGCCAGATAGTTGCCCTCGCCGGCCACCGCGACGCTGTAATCATCCATCGAATGGAGTTGCACGCCGAGGCCTTGCAGCGGCTCCTCTCCGATGTTCTCAAGCCTTAGGGTAAGCCACTGCATGCCCCGCTCGACCTCTCTTGGCGAAATCTCATATCGAATCGGGTGTCTGGTTCCCATCCTTCGTTACCTCCCCGGCTGACATATCTTTACTGCACGAGACCTGTGTCTGCGCTGATCCCTTGTCCAACATTGATTACCTGCGAACCTTCACAACCGACACCGCCCTGGCGATTCCCTGCGCCCCATGATCCTCCGTCAAGCATACTACTATCCACTAGCGAACCAGCAGAAAGGGAGCCCCGGTCTCATCGAGGAACTGGAGCACAGCCTCATCCTCCATGGCGTGAGCGTCCGCCGGCAGCACCAGGGTCCCCTCTGCTTCGTGCGCCACCAGATACGCTAGGCGTGACACGGTCGCTTCCGTCAGTGTCTCAAAGCTCACCGTCAATGGTTTGCCGTCCAGCTCCCGTGTCACCTCCTCTCGTAGCCGAGATGCCAAATCCGAGTCATCAGCCACGACGAACACGGCAAGCTCACCGTCATCGGCGAGCCTGGCTCCGATTCGCAGCGCTTTCACCCCCAACGGGGTGCCCGTATAGACGACGCGCATTGGGGGCGCCACCTCAGTCTCCGCCTGTAGGATCAGCGTGGATGCCGGAACCTTTCCCAGGATCTCCCGGACATCTGGAGCGAGGCGCCCCGTATCCACCGCTGACCAGGCACCCTTGCCGAGTATCACCACGTCGGCCTCTGCCGCCGCCGCAAGCACCTCCCGGGCCACCCGCCCGCGTATCTCCCGAAATGTACAGCGCGTCTCGATGTGGCGGGTAACCACTCTGAACGCTCGCCGCATGGTTCCTGCCTGCACCCGCAGCTGTCGTGACAGCTCCCCGACCTGCACTCGCCGGCAAGTCCCTGTGTAGAACCCGACCTCCTCGACAAACGGAAGCTCACTCAGCCGTCGGATGTTCGCATCTTCCACAAATAAAGCCAGGAGCTCCGCACGGAAACGCTCGGCCAACGCAGCCCCCGCTGCCAGGGCCGCGCGGCTATGTCCCGACGGATCCAGTGCGACCAGGATCCGGTTGATGCCAGGATCGCCTTTTGCCTTGAGCGGACCATCTACGCTGCGTCGGTCATCCATCCCCTACGCCTCCTCGGCGCTCTTGGCGAATCTGGCCCGCCCCTCCGCCAGCTCTGCCAGGCGCCGCTCCACCTTGTAGTTGATCGTCCCCTCAGGATAGTTGCCCTGGTCGTCTCGTTCGCCTGCTGGCACGCCGGTCAGGATCTCTATGCCCTGATCCACAGTCTCCACAGCGTAGATTTGGAACTCACTGTCTTCAACGGCTTCCACCACATCGCGCCGCAGCATCAGGTTCTTGACGTTGCTCCCGGGGATGATAACCCCCTGCTCACCGGTCAATCCGCGCTGCTTACATATGTCGAAGAACCCCTCAATCTTCTGGTTGACCCCTCCGATGGCCTGCACCTGGCCCTTCTGGTTCACCGATCCGGTCACGGCTATGGACTGTTTGATCGGCACCTCGGACAACGACGACAGCAGTCCGTAGAGCTCCGCCGACGATGCGCTGTCCCCCTCTACCTGGCTATAGGACTGCTCGAATACGAGAGTGGCGGAGAGTGACAGTGGTTTGTCCTCGGCATACCGAGAACCCAGGAACCCCCCCAGGATCAGTACGCCCTTTGAGTGGATCGGGCCTCCCAGCTCTACCTCCCGCTCGATGTCCACGACCTCGCCCTTGCCCATCCGTGCACGCGCAGTAATCCGTGTGGGACGTCCGAACATGAAATCGCCGAGTGGGATGATGGACAGTCCGTTGATCTGGCCAATCTCCTCTCCATCCGTGTCGATCAGAACGGTATCTCGCAGGATCGCCTCCTGCATCCGTTCCCGCAGCCGGTCCGCTCGGTACACTTGCGCGTCAATGGCCCGCTGCACGTCCTCCGATGTCACCGTCTGATGTCCATTTTCCTTCGCCCAGTGGTTTGCCTCGCGCAGCAGATCCTGAATGCTCTCACCTTTCGTCGACAGCTTCGCCGCATCGCCGACCATCCGGGCGCTGTGTTCGATCACACGGGCCACAGCACCCCGGTCGAAGGGCTGCAGCTCTGCCTCGCGGACCATCGTCCCGATCAGCCTGGCGTAGATCTCTTGATTCTCTTCGCCCCGGTCCATCTCCTCGTGGAAGTCCGCCTGAACCTTGAATAGCTCGGCAAAATCGGGGTCATACTGGGTCAACAGGTAGTAGATCAGACGGTTCCCGTACAGGCCGACTTTCATGCTCAGGGGGATGGGCTCCGGTTCCAACGACACCGTGCTGATCAAGCTCAACTGTTGGCCCAGCGACTCAACCCGAATCTTCCCCGAATCCAGGGCTCGCTTCAGCGCCTCGTATGCATACGGCTCCGTCAGTACCTTTCGCGCGTCGAGCAGTAGATACCCCCCGTTGGCCCTGTGCAGCGCTCCTGCCTTGATGAGGTGGAAATCCGTCATCAGAGCACCCATCTGGGCCCTGTGCTCGATGCGGCCGATCAGGTTCTGGTACGTGGGGTTATCCTCATAAACGACGGGAGCGTCCTCCGATTCACTGTTATCGACGACAACATTCACTCTGTATTGACGCATGAGTGCTTCCTGCACCATCGCCCGCCGTCCCTGGCCCTGTCCGCCCTGCAGCAACTGCTGGAGCGCCTCTTGACCCCCTTGTTCTCCACCCTGCTGCGGTAAGAAGGTCTCCGCATTCTCCACCACGTTCTCCTGCACCGAGTCCAGGTGCTTCACCACCTCGGCGTAGTCCGAGTACTTCTCCCGGAGCTCGTCCATCAGACCACCAATCGCCAGGTTCGCCATCTCCCGGTTCAGCTCATCCAATCGCTCCCGCATCTCCCGCTGCCATCCGGGCACCTGGCGCATGATCTCCTGCAGCTCATCCTGCATCTCCTCGACCTTGGCCTCCAGGTCGGCCTGCTCGTCCTCGGAGAGCTGCTGTATCTCCTCGGGTGAGAGCACCTCGCCATCGCGGACTGGCGCCACCGCCAATCCTGCTGGCGTCCGTATCAGTCGCACACCCTCTCCTTGCGCCCTCTCCTGGAGCTCCTCGAATGCCCTCTGTTGCTTCTCTCTGAACGCCTCCGTCGCCGATTGCCGCCGGGATTGATACTCTTCGCTCTCAAACGCCGCTGACAGCGCCGTATCGAACTGCTCCACCAACTCGGCCATGTCGTCCCGGAATTCGACACCCTTTCCGGCCGGAAGCTCAATCGCTCGCGGCTTGTTATCATCCTCAAAGCTCTTGACATAGCACCAGTCCGACGGTGCCGCCTCTTCAGAGGCCTTCTCCTCGAAGAACCGTCGCATCAGCGACTGCTTCCCGATCCCCGGCGGTCCCATGGCATAGATGTTGTAGCCTTTCTCGTCGATGCCCATCCCAAATCGCATAGCCTCGACCGCCCGTGGTTGACCGATCACCTCGGTCAGGGCCTCCATCTCTTCCGTGGTCTCAAAATCGAGTTCCTCCGGATCGGTGTAGTGGTACAGTGCCCCGGGATCTAGTCGCCTCGTCTCATCCGTCATTAGAATCTCTCCTTCGTTTTCCCATCACAGTCGCTGTGTCAATCGTCGCGCCTTCCGCAACGGCCCAGCCCTGCGCCAGGCCAGTGAAAGGGTCACTCTTGGTCCGCCGACCACGTGCTGCAGACTCTCACTCTTCCACCCGGTCGCGCAGCGCCCGGAGGCGGCCAGCCAGCACCAGGAAGAGCACCCCGAAGACAACTGCATAGCCCCCGATTATCCAGGCAACGGCAACCAGGCCGCTCTCAGGCCGCAGTGCCAGGAGCACTCCGAGCACCATGGAGATGACTCCTGCAATCCCCAGCGCCCACTCCCCCTCCAGCTGCCTTCGCAACAACGCGGCCGCGGCAAGCTCCAGGATCCCTGTGAGAATGGCCCATGCGGCAATGAGATACAGGAAGACAAACGCCGTCAACTTGGGCCAGGCAATCGTCACGATCCCGGCGCCGATGCCCATCACGGCCTCCATTAAGACCAGCCACCAGGCGGCCCGCCGAGTGCGGGTCGTCAGCGCCGAGAACAGCGAGAACAGACCGTCAACGAGCGCGTAGGCACCGAACAGGATGACCACGACATCTACTGTCCTCTGCGGCCACAACAAGGCCAGAACGCCAAACACCACGGCCAGGAGCCCGCGCAGTCCAAGAACCCACCAATGCCGACTGAGCAATCCGAACACGAAAACCCTCCCTAACTCCCGTCAAGAATCCACCAATCCTGGGCAGTGCCCCAATTTCTGCGCGGCGGCGCCTATCTTTTGGTCGCGCCCTCCACGATGGTCAGCGCACCCCCCTCCGGCTGTGACGCTCCGGACCGGCATGACCCCCCGATGTATCTCCTGCCCCGCTTCCTAGGCCGGGGGATACGGTCGGCAATCCCTCGCTGACCAAGCGCTCCGATCCGGCCACGGCCTTTGACATCCATGCCACCATGGGTCAGGATGATATCGATCGGTCCCACGGCGATTGGGTGTCTTCCTATCCCATTTCTCACCGGACGGCGGACACTCCCGTTGGGCCCGCACCTTCACAGCCGCGCACTCGCTATCCCGCAAGGTTCGAACACACGTTGGTTCGGGCATCCGTCCGCATACGGGCATTCGCCCGCATACGCGGATACGCCATACATCAGACCTGAAACGGGAATCCATCGTCGCGTCATCTCTATGTGGTGATGCTCAGGTAGTCCGTCTCGTGCCCAATCCGCCTGGTGTCATCGAAAAGATAGGCGTGGATCACGTAGATCCCCTCCTTCTCCGGGACGAACGTATCGGCCTTGTAGGTCGCTACCTCTCCTGGGTTGAGGGGCTCGGTCGCAGTCTTATCGACGGACACCGACTCACCGCTGGGTGTCTCCACCCAGAATTCGAGGATCAGGCCAGCGGAAAGCGTCAATCCCCGGAGCGTGGCCTCAATGACGACGGGCTCCCCCGCGCGAGGATGAGGCTCGGACAGGGCAAACACACTTACTAGCTCGGCAATTTCCTCCCCCACCGCGATTCTCCTGGAAGGCGACTCCCAATGGAACGGTTCCCCGGTCCAACGCCCATCCGCGGAGATGTATACGGCGCCCGACTGCTGAGCCGTCACCTGGTAGTGAAGCACTTCTCCCTCGTCCGGATCCAGGGAAGAGATGAATTTGGAGTCTTCCACGATGTCGATGTCATAGGTGTCCAGGCTGTTCAACCGGACACCGAGATCGCTCAAGGAATCTTGGCTGACGTTCGTCAGTCGCACCTCAAGCCACGATCTACCGGCCCGTACGCTCTTCGGGCTGATTTGATACTTTATCGGAAACTTCGCTGCCATTTTTCCCTTTTGTAACTCTCACTGTAAAGACCATCATCACCATGTCGTCGCTTCAGGCCCCTGGCCCGAAGCACGCGAGGTCGATCATGCCAACCAGGGCGCGGCGCTCAGACTAACGGCTCACTCCGTTTGGCCTAAGCTTCCCGAACATAGACGTATTCAACCTCGCGCCCTATCCGGCGAACCCCGTCGTAAAGGTAGGCGTATACGGTGTAGAGACCGTCGTCATCAGGCGTGACCTCGGCGGAGTAGGTAGCCTCCTCTCCGGGGTCCAACGCCTTCGTCTCGACGATGGCCAACTCCTCAAACGCTCCACCAGGGGTGTCCGCCCAGAATTCCAGCTTGAGACCCTCGCTGGTGCTGAGCCCGCGGATCGTGGCCTCGCAGCGAATCCTCTCTCCCACCACAGAGTAGGGCTCCGTCATGGCAAAGAGGCTCACCAATTTCGCGACCTCGGCGCCAACCGTGATCGGCATCCCCGGGGACTCCCAGTGGAACCGCCCCCCGCCCTTCCATCCGTCGAGCGTGAGGTACAAGCTTCCCGTCCTGTTCGCGGAGACCTGGAACGGAATCTCTCGGGTCTCGTCGGGCCTGAGTATCGACACGTAGCTGCCTGTGCCCAGCACGCTGATGCTGTATGCGTCTAGTGAGTTGAGATTGATGTCCAGCCCCGTCAGATCCTGGGTGCCGATGTTCTTCAATCTCAGCGTTACCCAATGCCTGCCCGTGTCGATGCTACTTGGTGTCAGCTCATATTCCAAGGGATACTTGATAGCCATACTGCCTCCTCTCTCACTACGCAGAATACGTTGCCCAACCTTCGCTGAAATGCATTTACCTGCACGATCTTAGTCCGCGCCCTGGTTGCTCTGATCCACCTCTCCCCCGGAAAGTCAGCTTCACCCTCTCGGAGGAACCCACGTCATAACTTCGTCTACTCGAATCGTCTCCACCGCAGGCCCCAGTCTCTATCCCCCTGCTCCAAGTCAAAGACTTACTTGACTCAACGGTCGCGCCCTCGCCTCCGGCTGATCAGAGGCGCCTACACATCCAGCTGAACCGATCATTTTCTATGGTTATGCTAACAGAAAAGACCGCCTGGTGAGTACGTCATGGGTGGGAATTCGCTTTGTCTTCCGTTTGACAGAGTTGGAATCTGGTTGGCAGGCCAGGATGCCACGACGCAGGTGCGCACTCATTCAGATTAGGCGATACGTTGGGCGGAGACGTGGTCGCTGAGAGGGTCGTAGAGAAGCCAGGAAGCTACGAAAAGCCCTCTCCAACGGATCTGAGCCCCACAACAGCAATCTCGTCCACGCAGTTCATCAGGTCACAGGGAACCTCCGAAAATCCGGCGACCTGGTCCCGGGAGCATGGACCGCAAACGAAACCCCGGGCGCTTAGGGCCCGGGGCATGTGTTGCCGAACGGCAAACGATCGGCTGGTTGAGACTCCCGCAGATGCGGATGGTCTAGCCACTCATTGCATCCTTTGCCGTGTCCCAGGCGTACTCGATCGCCTCCTTGAAGTCCTCCCAGGGACCGGCGCCCTTCTCTTCCCATCCCCGCTGGATCTCATCCGCCATTTCTACCCAGTTCCGATCCCGATACGGTTCGTCGGCTGCCACGTTGAAGCCATACGTGTACGCCATTTCGTAGCGCTCGAACGGATACCGCCCCGGGTCGTAGTTCTCCTCATAGTGCCGGTGCAGAATGTCCTCGTAGCTGTCGTACATCGGTCCCTCTGTCTTGCTGCTCATCGATGCTCACCTAATTGTACCGCTACTTGCTCCCCGCAGCAGAACATGCAGGATCCAAGAAGCGCCAACCGAATCCGCCGCCAGGACGACGCCTGAAAGGATCCGCAGCCGTGCACGTGTTCCAATCGCAGGGGGAGCAGACCATCAAGGGTCAACCCCCAGGCGGATGCGTGATCCCGGTTACCATCGTCAATGTAGGCTTCCGCCCGACCGACGCCCAGGAACACGTGGACCTGGGCCCTGTGCCGAACGTCTTCGTTCGTGCGAACCGCTTTCCACACCATATCCTGCACGATCACGGGCGACCGCGTCTCCGCGACCCGGACACTCCCGGTCAGCGGCGAAGCTACTCCGCTGTCTCGCGAAGGTGTCCCGGACGGCAAAGTACAATCTCCACTGGAAGACTCCACATGGACCGTCTTGTCGACTCCACCACCTCGAACCCGGCCTGCTCTAGCACGGAGGCCACCGGGATCGGTCGACAGTCGACCAGCCGCGGAAACCGGCGATGCACCCACTCATACAACCGCACTGACAATTCGCCTTCACCCGTCCGGGCGAGACCAACCACGCAGAGCCGCCCCTCCGGCAAGAGAACCCGCCGACACTCGTCCAGCACCAGGGGGATCCGCGGCGTGTCAAAGAGCTCCAACGTGAAGCTCATGAAAACAGCGTCCACCACCGCGTCCCTGAGGGGCAGCCGAGCCCCGTCCCCGCCGATCAACATGACGCGGTCGCCCACGCCGGCTTTACGCAGCTCCCGCCTTGCCTGCCGGGCCATCCCCGCTGATATATCGACGCCGTACACGCTCCCTGCCTGTCCAGTCATGAGCGCCAGAGAGACCAGCGCGTGTCCGGTTCCGAACCCGATCTCCAGGACTCGTTCTACCTGCTTGATCCCCAACTTGCGAAGGCCGGCCTCCATGTGCCTGGCTTCGCTGCCAGCCAGCAGATCGTACCAGGCACTGAGCCGGTCGTACAGAGCTCGTGCCTCCTCTTTCGAGCGGCCCACACGGCTGACTGGAGATGGAACGCGCGGCGAGTTCACCACCCGCTCCTCAAGACTGCGATGGAGCGAATCCGCCGCCGCGGTCCTGCAGGCTCCAAAGCCCATCTTGACCGCGCCTGCCTTCGAGCTGCTCTATGACCGCCGCATACTTCTCGTGCATCATCTGCCGATCGAACGCCCACATCTCCGCCAGCAAGGGTTCCCGTGATCGTGGGTGATATACTCCATCATTGGCATAGTGCCGTGCTCCATCCCGGGCCTAGAGTGTGTCAGCGATGCGCAAAGCCTCCCGAATCATCTGGTTGGTGAAGCCCCACTCGTTGTCATACCACGCCATCAGCTTGACCATGTTTCCATCCACTACCGTGGTCATCCCCAGATCGACCAGGCTAGCGTGGGGGTTCCCAACGATGTCTGATGACACGATGGGATCGTCAGTCACACCCAGGATCCCCTTGTACTTGTCGCTAGTCGCTTCTTCGCGGAAGATCGCGTTGACCTCTTCCACGGTGGTATCTTCCTCGGTCAAGAAGACCAGGTCAGAGATGGAGCCGACCGGGATCGGTGCGCGCACTGCCACACCGTCAAACCGGCCCTCTAGCTGGGGCAAGGCCTTGGTAGTCGCAATTGCCGCGCCCGTGGACGTCGGAACCAGGTTCGCTGCCCCCGCCCGACCGCGCCGAATCTTCTTGCTCGGACTATCGACGATGGCCTGGGAGGACGTGTAGGCGTGGATGGTCGTCAGCATCGCCTTCTGCACGCCCAATCTGCGCCGCATCACCTCGACAACAGGCGTGATGGAGTTGGTGGTGCAGCTGGCGCAAGACACCATGCGCGTCTCACCGGAGGCCACATTCACGCCGTGGACGACCGTCGGCACGTCCTCGCTCTTCGGCGGAGCGGAGAGAATGGCGAACTTTGCCCCGGCCTCCAGGTGTTTCCCCAGATCCTCGCCAGTCCGGAAGATACCCGTGCACTCAAAGACGATGTCGACCTCCATCTCCTCCCACGGCAGCTGCGTGGGGTCCTTCACCTGGAGGAACTCGTACGCCTCACCGCCCACGACGAGATTCCCGTTCTCGACCTCGACGCGCTCCTTGTACCGGCCGTACGCTGTGTCATAGTTCAACAGATACGCCAGATTCTCCACAGGGGCAATGTCGTTGATCGCCACCAGGTCCAACTCCGGTGTATCCCGAATGACCTTGAACGTCGCTCGTCCGATTCGCCCGAATCCGTTGATTGCCACTTTCGCCATACTATATGAACTCCTTTGGTAATACTCAATCGGCAGGTATGGAAGCCTGCCCTGCGTTTACTCCATCCCTGGCAGGTACGGAAACCTACGCCACTCCGATGCCATTCCCGGCCCGTCTGCAGGCCTGCCCTGTGTCCTACTCCTCCATGCGGATTGCCGAGCCGTCACCGTTCGTGTGGATGACGTACGCCTCGCCGCCAGCACGCAGAGTCACCTTCCAACCGGGCGTGACCACCTGGGCACACACCTCATCCTCGTCCGGCAGCCCCAGGCAGGCATCCTGCCAATCCACCGCCTCCGCCGCAACAACATCGATCTCCTCCACGGGCACGCCTGTGCGAGCGCTCAGAGCCTCCTTAACGGCCGTCTCCACAGGGACCGGCAGTCCGTTCACCACCCCGCTCTCCTCGGGCGTACCGACCGGCGGCCCGCACGCCGTGATAGCGAGCAGAAGCACGGGGATGACCAAAAACGATGTCTTCATCCAATGCATACACACTCCTTTCCTCTTTCCTGAAATCCCGCGGCCTTCACCGATCCGTCGACTGACGACCAGCCCCGGGCCGCGCTAGTCCAACCAAAAGATGCGTAGCTGAGGGAGGGAACCCGCGAGTGACCCCCTCACCACAGGAGCGTGTCTAGTCGAATATCAGCTCGTACGCGCCCGCCTGCGCTGTCAAACGCTCCTGTTCCTCCTCGGTCATGGGGCTGCAGGCTTCGCAGGCCGCCAGGAACCAGGGCAGCAGGGTGGCGTCGCCCACCGAGCACAGTCCCGTAACGTCCTGGGATAGCGCAAAGTCCACACACCGCTGAATCATCTCGGGCTCCTCAAACGGCCTGTACCACGTGTTGTATGTGTGCGGCTCATCCTCGTCCCATAGACGTCGGGCAACCGACTTGATGATCATCGTGCCCACATCCCGTGTTCGACAGCGGCGGACAAGCTCCTGTGCCTCCTTACGGTAGCGATCATGGCCGTAGAGCACGAAGTTGATGGGAAAGAGGACCGAGTCGAAGTCAAAGCGACTCAACGCCTCCAAGAAGATAGCCGGCGTATCCAGCCCGTGGCCCGTGATACCGACAAATCGGGTCAAGCCCTCTTCACGCGCTTCCAGAACTGCCTGAAGTGCCCCATCAGGCCCCGTCACCTGATCCAGTTCCTCCATGGTGGTGACCGCGTGTAGCTGGTAGAGGTCGAAGCTGTCGATCTGGAGGCGCTCGAGGGATTCGCGCATTTCTCGGGCCGCCCCATCCCTGGTCCGCTCCATCGTCTTGCAGCCCACAAAGAACCGATCCCTCTCGCGAGCAAGCCAGGGCCCCAGGCGCTCCTCAGCGTGGCCGTACGTTGGCGCCACATCGATATGGTTGACGTCTGCCCCGATGACCGTCTCCATCGCCCGATCGGCTTCATCTTGCGTCACCTCCGAGAGGGCGAAGGCCCCAAAGATGGCAACCGAACTCATGTGCTTTGTACGCCCAAACCGTCGTTGTTCCATGCTCCCTCCTATTGACCATCCCCTCTGTCGTCGGCGGGGCGGGCCTCACGAGTCTGTCGAGGCGGCCCGCCCTACTGCTAGGCCAGTGTCGCCTCCAGCTCGATGTCCAGCCCGGGCCGCAGCAGGTTCGAGACCGGACAGGCGCCGTCGGCCTCTTCAGCCAGCCGCTTGAACGTCTCGTCGTCGATATCCGGCACTCGACCTCGGACCTGGAGGGCGCTCTTGCTGATGGCAAACCCTCCCCCCTCCTGCGCCGCCAGGTGTACGGTAGCCGTCGTCTCAATACCATCGACCTGGTAGCCCTTCTTGGTGAGCACATTGGCAAAAGCCATACTATAGCACCCGGCGTGAGCTGCTGCGATCAACTCCTCCGGGTTCGTGCCCGATGCGCTCTCGAACCGGGTGGCGAACGTGTAGGCCTCGTCGTGGAGCACACCACTACCAAGACTCACGCTTCCCCCGCCCTTCCGCAAATTGCCCGTCCAAACCGCCATGCCTGTTCGCTCTATGTCTGCCATCAGAGACCCTCCTGTTCGCCCTCTCGAAGATTCCCGACACGAGGCACCCCCAGTGGCGCCTCGCCTGCACCAGGCTTCTGTGAGTACTCTCTCAGTGTAGCACAAAACAGCAGACACGGCCGATGGGCTCAGTTGGGGTTCCCGCTGGGCTAGGTTGGCTAAGGTTGGGATTGAGTTGGGTGACAAGGGGCTGACTGGCCGGGCCGTAATGCGTGGAAACGCTGGTCGTGGACGCTGGCAGACGCTGTCCGCGGCTCTGGTGATTCGCAGCGAGCCCATAAGGCAGGTCCAACGCACCCGTCAGATGCATCGGACCATCTTGACAAGTGGTTCCGCACTGGTATGATTCGCAACGCTTGGACCGAGGCATAAGAGCCCGATCCCCGTCCACCATTTGCGACCCAAGGGGAGCCTAAAACCCAGTATGACAACGCCGGTCACCGTCATTGGCGCTTCGATCGCCGGCCTCTACGCGGGATCCGGTCTCGCGGAGCATGGGATCCCCGTCACGCTACACGAGGCGCGACCGAGGCTCAGTCCCAACCCGCGTACGCTCATCGTCACGCCCGCCTGGCTTAGGCTGTTAGACTTTGATGCCAGTCGGGCTGTACTCAATCGAATCCACGCCTTCGAACTGGTGTCGCGCTCAGAATCCGCACGGATCCCACTCAAGGATCCAGATGTCATCCTCGAGCGACAGCGTTTCATGGATCTCCTGATCGACCGGCTGCAACGTGCTGGAGGCACCATCAACCTGGGCCATCGCCTGGAGCAGATCGTGCCCCACGGGACAGGATATGAGCTCCACCTCAGGAACGGCACCGGCACCCTGCGAACTAGGGCCACTCGCGTAATCGGGGCCGACGGCATCCACGGCGTCACCCGCGATATTGTGACGAACGGTCACGCCGAGCCCGTGGCTTTGCTGCAGGTGCGCGTGCCTATGCCCGGGGACCTCGATCCCGATACAGTGCGGGTTGTCTTCGACCGGAGGGAAACCCGCTTCTTCTACTGGCTAATCCCGGAATCCCGTCGCACCGCCGTCGCCGGCCTGATCCACGACACCCCGGCGCAGGCAGAGGAGGCTCTGGGAGACTTCCTCTCCGCTCACGATCTGGAGCCGCTCGAGTACCAGGCCGCCCAGGTGCCGATGCCACCCCTTCGCTTCGCCAAAAATGGCACGGACGAGCAGCTCTTGCTCGTCGGAGACGCAGCCGCGCAGGTCAAGACGACAACCGTGGGTGGCGTCGTCACGGGTATGCGGGGTGCCCAGGCTGCGGCAAACGCCATCCTGCGCGGTACCTCCTATAGCCGCGAGCTGCGAGCGCTGCGTCGGGAACTGAGCGCTCACACCGTGCTCCGTGCAGTGCTGGATGGTTTCACGGACGAGGACTACGACACTCTTCTGCGCTTGCTGAACCACGGTGCCACCCGAATCCTTGCTGCACAGACACGTGATGAGCTAGCACGCGGCCTCTGGTGGCGCCTAATCCGCGCCCAACCCCGCTGGCTTTCGCTCACCGCCCGCGCCCTGGTCCGTCAGGCGACCCGATAGCTCGTCTCCGAGCACTCGAAGATGCACGAGGATGGCCCATTCGCTACGCGCGAAGTCGGGACTGCAAGGGGATAGTGCGCACCGGGCCTCCACACCTAACAACGGTGGTCGCGGATCGCGGGGAGGCATTCAGCCGGATGGGGCAGCCATTCCGGTGAGTGCGAGAGCGCGCAGTACGCGGCGAGGTTTTCACCCGCTGACTGCCACCAGTGGGCAGCTGTCGACGGGGTGCGGCATCTGTCCTTCTCACTTGTTCGACCCAAGCACTCCATGCCGCAGATGACCGATGCCCCTCCATCAATTGCTGGACACCATGTGGCAGTTGCAGGCCACACGGCAGCGAGCTCGGCTCAGGTCGCCCTGATTGTGGTCGTCGCCCTCCAATTCAGAGACAGAGAACATCCTCCACAGCCAAGACAAGTCTTTCGTTCTGCTCGCGACTTCCCACCGTGATCCTCAGGAACTCCGGAAGCGCATAGCCCGTGCAAGGACGCACGATTACGCCCCGCCTCATGAGGCCTTCATGAACCTGATCGGCATCGGGACCAAACCTCACCAGCATGAAGTTAGTCTCGCTCGGGATGGTCTCGAATCCCAGATCCTCAAATGCCTGGCGGAGGAACCGGCGCTCTCTCTGCGTAGTCTCGACCGTCCGTCGGAGGAATTCCCGATCCTCCAGAGCGGCCACACCGGCCGCCTGAGCAAGCAAATTGACCGCGAAGGGTTCCTTGACTCGGTTCAGAGGTGCCAGAACCTCGGGCGCTGCAATCGCGTACCCCAGTCGGATCCCGGCAAGGCCAAAGGCTTTTGAGTACGTGCGCATCACCATCACGTTGCCACGCCCCTGGCGCACGTACTCCAGTGTCTCCGGGTATGCATCGGATTCCACCATCTCATAGTACGCCTCGTCGAACACGACGAGGACGTGGTCGGGTACACGCTCCATGAAGGCGGTCACCTCATCGGCGGTGACGATCGTGCCCGTCGGGTTGTTGGGATTGCAGACGAACACCAGCCTGGTCTCCGGTGTCATGGCATCCGTCATGGCCTCCAGGTCGATGCCATAGTCCTTGAGCGGCGTCTTCACCAACCTGGCTCGCATGACGTGCGTGTAGATATCATAGACAGGGAAGGAAGAGGCACTCACAACGACTTCCGTGCCCTCACAGAGGTAGGCCATGCAGGTCTGCATGATGAGCCCATCGGCCCCATTTCCCACGGCTATCTGCTCGGGTTCAACCTCAAGAAAACCTGCCAGCGCGCGCCGCAGATAGTAGCTCTGTCCGTCGGGGTAGAAATTCAGCCTGGGCAGGGCGTCCCGGATCGCCTCCACAGCCCTCGGAGACGGTCCCAGCGGGTTCTCATTCGATGCCAACTTGATGACATCTTCCAGGCCGTACTTCCTCTGAACCTCCTCAATGGGGGTCCCGGGGACGTAAGGCTCCAGTTGATCCAGACCAGTTTGGTGCTCCAGGCAAGAGCCATGCTTTGCCATCAACGGTGTCGCTCCTTCAGATTGTGCTCCAAGATTACGCGAACGTCTCCCACGAGCAGGCCGTCTCCCTCCTTGAACAGGAAGACGGGATTCAGGTCAATTTCCCGTATGCGCGGATACCGGAAGGGGAGCTGCGAGAACTGGCTCAGGGTCTCTGCCAGCGCATCCAGGTCGCGCCGCGGCTCCCCGCGGACACCCTCCAGAAGCGGGAACGAATTGATTTCACGAATCATCTCTGCCGCCTCGCCCCGGTCGATAGGCGCCACACGGAGAGTGACGTCCTGCCAGATCTCCGTGTAGATCCCACCGAGGCCGAACGCCACAACCGGTCCGAACTGTGGATCCCGAGACAGCCCCAGCAGGACTTCTTGCGCCCCGTCGATCAAGGGGTAGACGACAACGCCCCGAAACGCTCTTCCCGCTCCGATGCGCTCCAGCTTCTGGAAAGCGCTTCGGGCGGTGGCGTCGTCACTCACGTTGAGGATGACACCGCCCTCGTCAGACTTGTGCAGGATGTCCGGGGACACGATCTTCATGACCACCGGGTAGCCGAGCTCCTGGCAGCTGCGCACTGCTTCCTCATTCGATTCCGCAAAACGGAACGGCGGCACCGGGAAGCCGTTCACGTCGAGCCAGGCCATAGCTCGCGGTTCCAGGATGGCGTTGGTTTCGGGGGAGACAGGCAGCGCACTCAAGCCCTCAAGACGGTCGGTTAGAGGGCCGACCCCGTCCACACGGCCAGGCCAGGGGCTGCCGTCTTCGCCACCATGAGCAGGAGGCGTCAGGGCCTTGCTATGGTCGTCCAGGGCAGGTTCCCGGGGTTTGTGCCTGGCAACGAAACTCAGAGCCGCGACAGCCCGCTCACCCGTGGCGAAGTTGGGCACGCCCCGGTTCTCCAGATAGGTGACGCTGTCCGCCACGATTTCCTCTGGCAGGAACGCCGCCACCAGGGCCTTGGCGGGACTGTCAGCCACCTGGTCTGCGGCGTCGCAGACACCCCGCGCCAGCTCTAGACTATCCAGATACGGGGTCGACACATTGATCGCCACCGCCGCATCGTACTCCGCCAACACTGCCACCAGCACGTCGCGGTACCACTCCCCCGTGCCCTCCACCGTCAGATCGATGGGGTTCTCCACCGCGCAGTGACCCGGCAGGAACGCGCTCAGCCTCTCCTGGATCACCGGACTGGGCTGCGCCACGTTGAGGCCGACCTCCTCCCCCCGATCTGCGGCCAGGACTCCCGGCCCGCCGGAGTTGGTGACGATCGCGATGCGCCCGCCGATACCTGAAGGCACGCTCAGGAATGCCTTGCAGGCATCGAAAAGCTCCTCCACGCTGCCCACTCGGAGGGCACCACACTGTTTGAGGGCAGCGTCGTACACGCGATCGGCCCCTGCCATGGATCCGGTGTGCGATAGCGTCGCGCGCTGCCCAGCAGTCGTCCGCCCTGCCTTGATCACCACCACCGGCTTGCGCCGGGTGCAGGCGTGCAGCGCATCCATGAACCGCCGACCGTCCGCCACACTTTCGATGTACAGCGCAACCACATCCGTTTCCGCATCATCGGTCAGGTACCGGAGGAGATCGATTTCGTTCAGATCGGCGGCGTTTCCGTAGCTGACGAACTTCGAGATGCCGAGGCCATACTGCTTAGCCCAGGCGAGCACCATGCCTCCGATGGCCCCGCTCTGGGCCACCACCGCCGCCCGGCCGGCCGGCGGACGCGTCTCCAGACTGGGATAGAGATGATGCCCTGTATTGACGATCCCGGCGCAATTGGGTCCCACGAAACGAACACCGCTGGCCTTCGCTGCCTCCGCCACCCGATCCTCAGCCTCGTCATTGCCGATCTCGGAGAAGCCAGCTGTGATAATCGCTGCAGCAGCGACGCCGGCCTTCCCACAGTCCTCCAAGACACTGGGAACGGTCGACGGAGGCGAGGCGACAACGGCTAGATCGATGGGCTCGTCAATCGCTGCCACCGCGCTGTATCCCCTCGCTCCCAGAGCGCCCTCGGCCTTGGGGTTGACGACGAACAGCCGCTGTCCCTCAAGCGCGCCGTAGCCGCCATCACACATCTGGCGCAGCAGCTCATACCCCAGCTTCCCTTTGGAGGCGGACCCAATCACGACCACGCCGCGGGGATAGAAGAGTCGCTCCAGAGCCGACAGCTCAGACTTCATCGCCGCCTGCCTCGAGCCCGGCTCTGAACGCGGCCTCATTCACAGCGGCATACTTTTTCCAGCGGCTGGTCACCACGTCGGCCACCGCCTCCTGGTCGAGCACTCGGCCCAGACTGGTGAGCCCAACGGCCGCCCCCAGCACGTAGACGTTCGCCGGCACCTCTGCGCCGGATCGCCGAGGCAAATGCTGGGGATCGAGATAAGTCAGCTCTGCCTCTGCCCTGCGCACCTTGTCCGCCACCTGCGCCAGCGTCGGGTACGGGGCCTTCCCCAACATCACTTTGGTCGGCTCCCACACGTGGCCGTAGAGAACAAAATCGGCGCCCGGCCTGACGTACCGCACAGCCTTCAGGGCCTCCGACCGCTCCATGGCGATGACCAGATCAGCCTTGTGCTCCGGGATCTGCGGGCCGATCACATCCCGGCCCAGGCGGACCTGCACGGTGACGCTGCCGCCGCGCTGCGCCATGCCCTTCGTGGGGTAGAAGTTGACCGGCAGGCCAGTCTCCAGGGCGGCTTCGGCGATCAGATCACCGATCGTCAGGACGCCCTGGCCGCCGACCCCCACCATATAGATATCGAAGCTATCGATTTCGGCTCGCTCGCTCATCAGCCATCCCCCCGCTGGACCTCGATCGCGTCAAATGGACAGACCTGGGCACACAAACCGCAACCATAACACAGACTCTTGTCAATCACGATTCCCTCCTCCCCCAGGCTGATAGCCGGGCAACCAGTCACAGTCACACACCGCTTGCACAGCGTGCAGGCCTCTGTGTCCACCGCGACCACTCCAGCCTTCAGGCCGCGGCGCTGTGCCTGGATCGCACACTCCTGCCGCGAGAGAATCGCCTTCACTCCGGGGAGTTGTAGCGCCTCCTCGACCACAGCCGTGGCCTCCTCAAACTCGAAGGGATCGATCACGAAGAAATGATCCACGCCCATCGCCGGGATCAGCTCCGCCAGATCAACTTGGCGATTTCCCGGCACCTGAAACGCGGCCTCGGTGCTCGGGTTGGTCTGCATGCCCGTCATGGCCGTCCAGCCGTTGTCCATGATGATCAGCGTAAGTGGCACGCGATGCTGGACGGCATTGATCAGCCCGGGCATCCCAGCATGGAAGAAGGTAGAATCGCCAATGGTGGCGATCACGGGCGTCTGTAGCCCGCTATGGACGTACCCCTGCGCCAGGCTGACGCTGGAGCCCATGGCAACCTCGTTCCAGACCGTCTCGAACGGCTCGTTCATCCCCAGGATGGTGCACCCAATGTCCCCCGTGACCATCACGTCATCTTTCCGAAGCTTGAGATTCCGTAGCGCCTGGTTGATGGCCATATACGTTCCGCGGTGCGGGCAGCCCGCACATACCGTGATGGGGCGGGCAGCGGCGATATCCTCGGCACTATTCCCCTCTGGCGAGGATGTCTCGGCCGGCACCAGGCCAAGCGCCTCAGCCACGCCGCGCACCACGTGTTGGACAGTATATTCGCCGACCCTCTCGAACGTGCCGTCGCGCTTGCCCACGATGCGCCGCTCAAAGCCCATCCGTCGCGCCTCCAGGATGACGCGATCCTCGAGATAGGGTTCCAATTCTTCCAGCACCACCACACCACTCGTTCGCGCCCCTTCGCAGTGGCTCAGCAGCGCACGGACTTCCTCCTCGGGGAATGGGTTTGTCACCCGGACCTTCAACAGGGAGATCTTATCCCGGTCGCATCCGAGTGAGGTAGCGATCTCAAGCCCCTCATCCAGGTAGGAAACCGTCACGCCGGATGCAATCACCCCCACACCTCCCGGCTGCTCTCCCAGACGCAGCTCATTGAGCGCCATCTCCCGCGCGATCTCTCCCGCCCTCTCCAGACGGGCAATCACCTGCCGATGCTGGGCCTGAGCGATGGCCGAGCCGGCCTTCGTGTACCTGGTGATGTCACGCTCGAGGATCGGCTCTCGCTCCTCCGGCGGTAGGGGTTCCTTGACCTCTACCGCGGCATGCGAATTGGCGATAGCCGTCACCGATCGAACGAAGACCGGGCTCCCGCAGCGCTCTGAAAGGTCAAAGGCCATGGGCATGAGTTCGTAGGCCTCGGCCACCGTCGTCGGTTCCAGCATGGGGAGGTCCATCATCCGCGCGTAGCCCCGCGAATCCTGTTCCACCATGCCCGCGTGGGCGCCCGGATCATCGGCTACGTAGATCACCAAGGCCCCGTTGACGCCGGAGTGCGCAATCGAGAAAAGGGCATCCGAGGCCACGTTCAGGCCGGACATCTTCATCGTACACATCGCGCGCTGGCCCGCCCAGGCAACACCAGAGGCGATCTCGGCGGCGACTTTCTCGTTCGTGCTCCACTCGACGTGTCGCCCGTCGTCCAGGTCCAAGCGCATAAGGCTGCCCAGCGCTCCTGACGATGGCGTGCCAGGGTAGCCCGTCACAACCTTCACTCGGGCGCGAAGGGCCCCAAGGGCAATGGCCTCGTTGCCCGTTATCAGCTGTTTGGTCAAAGCTACACCTCCGCTCGATTCACAAATGCCTGCGCCACGGGTTTCTGCCCTCGGGATGCAGTGGCGGCGATCACCACGAAGGCCGTTGACCTACTGAGCGCACAGATGGTGAGTTCTTAAGCCCTCACGATAATGACCGGAAACAGCTTCTCCGGTCAGATGGTCGGTCTGGAGAGTAGAGGCGCCAGTACCATCAACCAGAGCACCTCGCCTCTACGACCAGCGGCTTCCCCTCAATGGACTGCAGAGGACGGCCGTGCTACCCTGTGCCCGGGCTAGGGCACAGACGTCGGTAGGAACCGGGCCTCTCCTGGCTCCGCCACCACCTCCCCTTGCCACAGCACGCGGCGGCCGCGCTGGAAGGACTTCTCTGGCCAGCCCAGGACCGTGCGCCCTTCATAGAGGGTATAGCCGGCATTGCTGTGCTGGTTATCCGCTCGGATGGTGAATGCGCGGTTAGGGTCGAAGACCACTAGGTCGGCGTCGGACCCGACGGCGATGGTACCTTTCTGCGGGTACAGCCCGAAGATACGCGCCGGATTCTCCGACACCACTTGGGCCACTCTCACCGGGCTGATATGCCCCGCATTGACCCCGCCGTCGTAGACCAGCGGCAGCAGCGTCTCGATCTGTGGCGAGCCGAAGGGCTGCTTCAGAAAGTCGCCATCAATGTCCTTCGCTTTGGGTGCGTGGTCCGTACCCACCACCTGGATTGTGCCGTCGACCAGGCCCTGCCACAACGCTGCACGGTCCTCGGATGTACGAATCGGGGGGCCAATCTTGGCTTGAGCGCCACGCTCCTCAATAACCTCCTCGGTCAGAGTCAGATACTGTGGACAGGTCTCCGCGAAGACGCGCAAGCCAACCTCCTGTGCCTCGCGGATATGGCGTATTGCGCGAGCCGTGGTATTGTGGGGGATGTAGAGGGGACAACCGGTCACCTCGGCCATCCGAATTGCCCGGAAGATGGCCTCCTCCTCCATAGCGGCCGGGTGGGTGGCGACAAAGTACTCCGCCGACGCATCCGGGCCTGTCAGGTACTTGTCCTCAAGGTAGTCGACGGCCCCTCCATTCTCCGCGTGGACCATGGCCAGCCCACCCAGCTCTGCAAGCAGGTCCATAGCCTTCATCAAGTGGTAGTCGTCGGTCGTCCAGCCCTCCTTGATGTAGGGCATGAAGAACTTGAAGCCACTCACGCCCAGCTCGAACACGGCCGGGATGTCTTTGATCTGCTCGGGCGCCTCAAACAAGCCACCGTGCAGGCCGAAATCGAGACGTGAGTTGGCCAGTCCGTCCTCCTTCATCTCGCGGACGTTTTCCAGCAGGTTCTCTCCCGTGCGAGCATAGGCAAAGTGCAAAAGCGTCGTGGTGCCGCCGTAGGCAGCCACCCGCGAGCAGTCCTCCACGCTGTCCAGGTAGACAGGATGCACGTGCACGTCGATCACCCCGGGGAAGACGTACCTGCCGGTGACATCCACCACTTCATCGGCGCCCTCTCGTGCCAGGCCGGGGGCTACCGCAGCCACCTCCTCGCCCCGCACGCCGATGTCCGCCCGCCTCATGCCCTGTCCGGTCACCACGACTCCGCCAGTCAACAAGAGATCGAATTCTTGTGTCATAAGCTCCTCGCCATCGTCTAGCAGGTGCGCCAATTGGTGTTGGAGAGGGCCCTGAAGATCTTCATGTCCCTTCCCCCAGAATCCTCATATCCACGGCCCTGGCCCGGATGGGCGACCATTAGGAGCGCAGCCAGATGCGCTCAGGCATGTCCTACCCACCCCTGTCCAGGGCTTCCAGGACTCTCTCCGGCGTTATGGGAAGATCGGCCACTCGGACACCGATGGCATCCGCCACCGCGTTGGCGACGGCGGGTGCGGCGGGCGTCAGTGACGGCTCCCCAATCCCCTTCGCCCCAAACGGCCCGACCCCTGTCCCCGACTCCAGAATGATGGCCTCAGTCGTCGGCAGGTCCTTCGACGTCGGAATCAAGTACTCCGCGAAGGAGGGTGTCTTCATCATCCCCGCATCGACCTGCACCTCCTCCATCAGCGCCCAGCCAATGCCCTGCGCGCTGCCGCCCTGAATCTGACCCTCAACGGCAGTGGGGTTGATGGCCCGTCCGACATCGTGGCAGCCCACGCTCTTGAGGACCGTGATCTCACCGGTCTCCGTATCCACTGCGACTTCGATCGCATGAGCGCTGAATGTGAAATCCGGGAAGAGATCCCCGCGCAGATTGTCGGGATCGAGCTGATCCGTGAAGGGCGCCGTAAAGAGCGCCAGGTGCTGCAACTTCATCCCGTCCGCGGCGCACATCTGCGCCAGGTCCTCCAGAGGCAGGCTGTCATGAGGCTCATCGACCACGAAGGCGACGCGCTCTGCCAGATCGATCCCGTCGGGCGTCACGTCGAAATGCCGCGCCGCCCGCGCCACAAGCACGTCCCGCACCATTCGCGCGGCCTTCAGCGTGGCATTTCCGGACATGTAGAGCTGTCGCGTGGCTGTTGTCGTGCCTGCCAGAGGAGTGAGCGCCGAGTCTGAATTGTAGACGGTTACGTCCTCCAACTTGACACCCAGCACCTCCGCCGCAATCTGACAGAGGCTGTTGACCTGACCGGCCCCGACGTCAGGGGCGCCGCAGCGCACCACCACCGTTCCGTCCTGCTCCATGCCCACCCATGAGCGAGCCGTATCGTGGAACCACATGATGCGGCCATAGCTCTGAATAGTCGTTGCAAACCCGCGGCCCACCTTGATGGCACCAGAATCCGGCGTCCTGTTGCCGAGAGCAGCCAGCGCCTCCGTCGCCTCTTCCTCCAACCAGACTGCGCTCTCGATCCTCTGTCCGATGGCGTTCTCGTCGCCGGACTGCAGATAGTTCACTTTGCGGAATTCGAGGGGATCCATCCCCAGCGCCTTCGCCACCTCGTCCATCTGCTGCTCGTACGCGACAGCGGCCTGCGCGCCTCCGAAGCCGCGGAAGGCGCTGGTGAAGGGATTGTTCGTGGCGACGGCCTTGGTATCTACTTTGAGATTGTCCACCTTGTAGGGGCCGCAAGAGGTTACTGTGGCATACAACGAGACATAGGGGCTGAGATAGGGATAGGCCCCGGCGTTGGCCGTCATCTGGATTTCGGCAGCGGTGATCCGTCCGTCCTGTTTCACCCCCGTGCGGTGCGTGATCACGAAAGGATGACGCTTCGAGTGGGCCAGGATCGACTCCTCGCGGGCATATACCAGCTTCACCGGCCGCCGCGTTGCTTTGGTCAGAAGCGCGAGGAAGATCTCCACGGTGATGTCCTCTTTCCCCCCAAAGCCGCCACCGAGCATGGTTCCCCGGATGTGCACTCTATTATGTGGCACCCCCACAGCCTCCGCGATTCTCCGGAAATGCTCAACCACCTGGGTGCAGACGCGGATGTTGATCACGTTCTGGTCGTCCATCCAGGCCACACCCGCCTCGGGCTCAAGATAGGCGTGATCGATGAACGGCATCGTAAAGGTGTTCTCGACGATCTCATCAGCCTCATCAAAGCCTGCTGCGACGTCACCCTTGCGAATTTTCCAGGTGGCGACGATGTTGTCCGGTTCATACACGACAGGTGCACCTGGCTCCAGGGCCTCAAGCGGATCATACACCCCTGGCATTAATTCATAATCGATCTTGATCAACTCCAGCGCGCGCGCCGCTGTCTCCAGCGTCTCCGCGGCCACCAGAGCGATGGGTTCTCCGAGGAAGCGCACGCGATCCGACGCCAACACCGGGGCCTTTGAGCCCTTCCGCTCCTCCCGCCCCGTCTGTCCGGGCATGTCGGTCCCCAGCTGCCCGCCCGGAACGTCCTCCGCGGTTAGGACGCACACAACGCCGTCCAGGGCCCTTGCCTTGCTCACGTCCAGACCGATGATCCGCGCCGAAGGCTCGCTGCTCCGAAAGACCTTGGCGTGGAGCATGTTAGGCATCTCAAAGTCGGCCGCATAGACAGTCGTACCGGTCGTCTTTCCAAGCGCGTCGACACGTCGCAGGGGTTTGCCGACTTGACGCATCGCGGACACCTTCGTGTCAGGCAGCGGGTTGACGTTCCTGGTCACGATGCACCTCCTGTCGGATACATCCGCTCAGCCGCCATCTGGATAGCCTCCACGATCTGGGCATAGCCGGTGCAGCGACAGAGATTGCCGGCGATTGCCTCGCGAATCTCGTCCTCCGTAGGGCTCGGGTTTCGGTCGAGCAGGGCCTTGGCGGAGATGATCATCCCCGGCGTGCAGAAGCCACACTGCGCGGCCCCGGCGTCGGCGAAGGCCTCCTGCAGGGGGTGTGGATTCTCCATGCTCCCCAACCCGGCGTTGGTGACGATCTCAGCTCCATCCGCCTGTCGGGCGAGCACAAGACAGCTATTCATCGCCTTGCCGTTGAGAAGCACGGCACAGGCGCCGCAATCACCCTTGTCGCAGCCACTCTTGACGTCAGTGTATCCCAGCCGCCGGAGGAGCTGCAGCAGCGTCAGGTTTGACTCGACGTCAGCCTTGTGTTCGCGTCCATTGATGGTGACCGCTATGATCTCAGGTTGCATTGGGATTCCTCCTCGTTTTTCGCTACGCAGTATGGCGTATGGACTACCGCAGGCGTCGCTCCGTGCGCTTCAGAAGCCCATCGACTAATCGGCCTGCGGCCTCCGACTGCTCCAATAGACCCGACGGTGACACCACGAGGCCCGGGCCCTCTCACAGAATGGGGGACTACTTCAGGTCCTCTGGCGACCCTTCGGCCACGTTGTAGCAACGGATCTTGTCCTTGAGACTCCTGCGTTCAAAAACCCTCAACGATATAGGCAGGAACAGAAACTGCAGCACGGTGCATTTGAGACACGAGACCAAACCGCTCCTCGCGCGGAAACGTCTTCGTGTCCGCGGAGACCATCAGCACCAACATCTATGCCTCTTTCCAAGCTGTCAACGGCCGAAAGTGCTGGACTTGCACCATGTCTGCGGTCCCGGCCTCTCCACTCCCCACTCCCTACTTCACACTGCGTGTCTGGACGTCCTCAAGCAGCCGCCGCACCACCACGCCCGTCACTTGCTCGCGGTATTTGGCGCTGCTCCGCACATCGTCGATACAGCTAGAGGCTCCGCACGCCACGTGCCTCACTTGCTCTATGACCCCGGGCTCAAGTCGGTTTCCCGCAAGGAGCTCCTCGGCCTCGAACGCCCGCACCGGCGTGGGCGCCACGGCGCCCAGAGCGATACGCACGTCGCTGCAGCGCCCCTCGTTGTCGAACGTGATCTGCGCGGCCGCACTCACGACAGAGATAGCCATCGACTTCCGAAGCGCGATCTTTCGGAAGGCCCCGGTGCTTCCCGGCGGGGGAACCGGCCAGCGGACCGCCGTAATCAGCTCCGCGGGCTCACAGACCGTGTCGCAGACGTGAAGGAAGAAATCCTTCAAAGGCACCCAGCGCGACCCGGCACTCGTCGCCAGGGCCACCTCAGCATCCAGGGCGAGCAGCGGCGGCGCCGTATCAGCAGCGGGGGAAGCGTTGCCCAGGTTTCCCCCCACGGTGGCGCGATTCCGCACCAATGGATTGGCAAACACAGACGCAGCCTGACGCAACACGCTACCACGCTCAGCGATCAAGTCGTCGTCAAGGAGCTCGGCGATGGTCACGCCGCTGCCGACGACTATGTGGCCGTTTTCCTGGCGAATGCCTCTCAATCGGCTGAGCCCGTCGATATTCACCACAGTCCTCGGTCCCCTGGTACCGGCGCGCATATCCGGGATCAGATTCGTCCCACCCGCCAGGGGGCGAACATCGGGTGCTCGATCCGCCAGCATCGCCAGTGCCTCCGGCAGCGAACGCGGCATAAGCAGTTCAAACTGCGGCAACATGTGACCCTCCATTATCTATCAGTCCCAACAGTCATTGCCTGGCCCTCGGCGCAAGACCTCACCGCCCGCACGATAGATGCAAAGCCGGTGCAGCGACAGCGGTTCCCCTTCAGGTAGTCTCGAATCTCATCCTCGTCCGGCTCCTGATTGTCCGCCAGCAGCTGCTTAGTCATCATCAACATGCCCGGCGTGCAGTACCCGCACTGGAAGGCATCCTGTTCGATGAAGGCATCCTGGAGGGGGTCGAGCTCACCATTCGGTCCTTCCAGGCCCTCGACCGTCGTCACCTCCCCGCCGTCGGCGGCGACGGCGAGGGTCAGGCACGAGAGCGTGGGGACGCCATCCAGGTGCACGGTACAGGCCCCACATTCCCCGATCCCACAGCCATACTTGGTCCCGGTCAATGCCAGACGATCCCGCAGCACATTGATAAGCAGCTCACTCGCCCCGACGGAGAGACGACGCTCGACACCATTCACGGTCAGCGTGATGATCCGTTCCTCATCAGCGCCCACGTGAAGCGCACGAACGGGCTCGCCCTCCTGTATCTCCGCTCCGCCACGCCTCCGCTCCGTGGCCCCCGGGCTCTCCTGCTCCTCCGCTCGTCCGCTCTTCCCCGCCCCGGCCCGTTCCCAGGCCACGTTCAGCGCATCATACGCCAGGGCTTTGACCACGCGGCGCCGATACCGCGCCGTGGACCGCACGTCATCGATGGGCGAAACGGCGCGGGAGGCCGCCTCGCCCGCCGCCAGCGCCAGCTCACTGCCAAAGCGCTGACCCACCAGCAACGCCTCCGCCGAACTTGCGCGACTTACGGTTGGACCCACCGCGCCGAAGGTGAGACGACAGTCCACTACGCGGTCACCATTCCGCACAATCATGGCTGCTGCACTGGCCTTGGCCAGGTCGGCGCGCACCCGGGAGATCTTGACGAACCCACTCCCAGCACCCGTCCCCGGCGCTGGAAGTCGCACGCTGGTCAGCAACTCCCCCGCCCCAATGGCCGTCACCCCCGGGCTCACCAGGAAGTCCTCGATCGGGATGACCCGTTCCCCATCCGGCCCCAGCAGCACCAATTCTGCGCCCAGCGCCATCAGCGCGGGCACCGCATCGGAGGCAGGCGACCCATTACACACATTGCCACCGATGGTGCCCGTCAGTTGAATCTGAGTTGAGCCAAATGCTGCGCATGCGTCCGCCAGCGCCGTGTAGCGGGCCTTGACTGCAGCTGAATTCCGCAGATCCCAGATAGTCGTCATCCCGCCTATCTCAAGCGCGTCAGGCGCAGACTGAATCTGATCCAGCCCAGGAAGCTTGCCAATGTTGATCAGACACTGAGGTGCCCTCTGCTCCATCTTCATCTGCACCAGCAGAAAGGTCCCGCCCGCCAGTATCGCCGCTCGATCCCCATGCTCAGTCAGCAGTGTCACGGCCTCTTCGAGTGCTGTGGGCTCGTGGTAGTCAAACGTCTGGACAAGGAGATGAGAGTTCGTCATGTCGTGTGCATGATGCCCGGACAGATGGTTACTCATCGCTGCCTCCCTCGAGTGCCATCAGGATCTTCTCCGCTGTGATCGGAAGCTCATAGAACCGAATCCCAATCGCATTGTAGATCGCGTTAGCATACGCCGCCGCCACGGGGTTCGTCGCCGCCTCGCCGATTCCCTTCGCACCAAACGGCCCGGTGGGTTCATAGGTATCTGCAAACTGGATCTTTAGATCCTCCAGAAGAGGCGCCTCTCCGATGGAAGGCGTCTTGGCATCGATCCAGTACCCACCTGAGAGAAGACGCCCGTAGGCGTCCCACTGCGCGTCCTCATACAGCGCGTAGCCCGCACCCATCGACAGACCTCCCTCCAGCTGCCCGGCAGCCAGCTGCGGGTTGATCACGGTCCCACAGTCGCTGCCCACCACGGCTCGCTTCGTCTCGACCTGTCCAGTCCAGGTGTCGACGTCCACCTCAAGGAAGACAGTCACGTAAGCCGGGGGGCAGTTCGTGGCGCGGTAGCTCTCCACAGCGGCCAACGTCTTCCGACTCTCCGACCAGCACCGTGTGGCAAGCTCGGCCAGCGTCATCGTGCGATCGGGTATCGAAGGGGCGTAGACCACGCTCTGGCCCAGCTCGCGATCCAATTTGAGGTCCAGGGCATCGGGCATCACGTTCATGAACTGGGCTGCCGTCTCTATGATCTCCTGCCGCACTGTCTGGGCTGCCTTCACCGCAGCCCCACCGCCGGCGTACACGCCGCGTGTGGCATGCGTACAGACATCGTACACTGTCGAGCGGGTCTCCGCCGGTGCGAGCTCAACCTTGTCGAGCGGCACGGACAGGGCCTCGGCCACTAGCTTGGCCACCGCCTCGTGCGTCCCCGCACCGTGGTCCATCAGAGCGGTGACCACATCCACGGAGCCATCCGTGTTGATCTTCACCATGGCCCCGGAGAAATCAATCACATCCCCTGGCTGCGGCGCCCCTGCGCTGGAGGTGTGGAAGCCGCGGGCCATCCCCAGGCCCTGCCTATGGCGACCGAGCCCTACCCCGCTCGGGTGCCGCCACCCCCAGCCAATTGCCTCCTTCCCACGTTCCAGCAGCTCGGGAACCCCGTCGCTACGGACGATGGAACGCACCAGGGGGCCCTGGCCCCAGAAGGTGTCATCCATGCCCACGTAGTTCTTTGACCGTAACTGAACCGGATCCATCCGCAGCTCATGGGCCAAATCATCAATGAGCGATTCCACCGCAAACGTAACCTGCGGGCTGCCGAAGCCCCGCATCGCGCACGAGGGTGTCTTGTTCGTGTAGACCGCCGTACCCTTGTAACGAACAGCGGGGGTCCTGTAAAGCGAGACCAGCCACCCGGCACAGACGCCGAGGAACGAGTACGGCTGGATGTTGTGCGCGCCGGTGTCGGCGATCAAGTCCATCTCCGCGCCAAGTATCGTCCCGTCTCTCTTCGCAGCGAACTTCAGATCGATCCTCGTCCCGTACCGCGTGTGGTCGTGGGCGTCCTCCTCGCGCGTCATCGACACCCTCACCGGGCGGCGTGCCTTGAGGGCTAACGCAGCCGCAATGGGAATCGGCGGGTTCATCTGTATGCTCGATCCAAACGTACCACCGATGGGCACGCGCTTGACGTTGATCTTGCTCAAAGGGATGTCGAAGATCTCCCCCAGGATAATGCGCACGTTGTGGATCGACTGCGTGGTGCACCAGACCGTCAGCCCGCCGTCGGGCTCGGGGCGACAAAGAGCCGTTTTCGGCTCCATCTGGGCGTGATAGATCTTCGGCGTCTCGAACGAGCCCGCCACCACCACGTCCGCCTCGGCGAAGGCCGCGTCCACATCGCCTTCCTCTATGTCACGCTCGCACGCGACGTTATGCTCGATCTCACACGGCTCGCCCCCCCAAAGGACCGTGTCGTAAATCGGTTCAGCGTCCTCCGCCATCGCCTCGAACGGATCGGTGTAGGCAGGGAGCGGTTCATACTCCACCTTGATGGCACGTACAGCGCGCTCGGCCAACGCCTCCGTCTCCGCGGCGACTGCCGCCACAGCCTCGCCCCGATAGCGCACCTTGTCCGCAAGCACGTAGAAGTCCTTGTGCAGCACGGGAGGCGTGGTGATGATACGCTCATTGTAACGGACCTTGGGAATGTCATCGAAGGTGATAACCACCGCCCCCATCGACTCGGCCTCACTGGGATCGATCCTCGTGATGTGCGCGTGGGCATGAGGACTGACTAGGACACGGCCGTGCAGCATGCGCGGGAGCGTGACGTCGACCGAGTACTTCTCCCTGCCCGTCACCCGAGCCACGGCGTTCTTGCGGCGTGACTCAATGCCCAGGATGTCGAATTCGTGTTCATCCATCATCCGTCACTCCTCAGTAGATTGGTGCCGTCGAAGCGCTCAACACAGCGCAGTTGTTCACGGACTCGCGCCTTACGCTGCCCCCAGCACCAACGCCAGCAACGCCATCCGCACGGGGATTCCATTCCGTGCCTGACGGAAATAGGCCGCGCCGGGAAGGGCATCCACATCGGTCGCAATCTCATTGACTCGGGGCAGAGGATGCATCACCGTCACGTGTGGATTAGTCTGCTCAATCATCTCCCGCGTCAGGACGTAGCTGCCCCTGAGGCGGTCGTATTCGGAGGGATCCTCAAAGCGCTCCTTCTGGATGCGCGTCATATAAAGCAAATCTGCCTCTCCTAACGCGGCCTTCAGATCATCCGTTTCCTCGACGGTCACACCATCCTCGCGGAGCCGTTCAGTGATTTCCGACGGCATCCTCAGATCATCGGGGGCCACGAAGATCAAGCGACAATCGTAATGCTTGTAGAGGTCCACGCCTGCGTGCACGGTGCGGCCGTTCTTCAGATCGCCGCATAGAGCGATCGTGTTGCCGTCCACCCCACCGCGCTCCCTGTCGATGGTAAACAGATCCAGAAGCGCCTGCGTCGGGTGTTGGCCTGCCCCGTCGCCGCCATTGAGCACGGGCACCGCCGAGACGTCAGCAGCTTGGCGGGCTGAGCCCACCTCGGGATGCCGCATGACAATCACGTCCACATACTCATTCACTGTGCGAATCGTGTCGTTGAGAGTCTCCCCTTTGGCAACGGATGACGTACCGGCCTGGGCAAAGCCCACCACGTCGCCGCCGAGCCGATGCATCGCCGTCTCGAACGACAGCCGCGTCCGGGTGCTCGGCTCAAAGAAGAGTGACCCCATGACATAGCCACTCAGTAGATCTGGCACGGGTCTGGGTGCAGGCCCACCCTGGCTTGGCAAACGCTCATCCATCTGACGCGCTACAGCCAGGATGTGGTCCAGGCCCTCACGCGTGAACTGCTTTCCGCTTAGAATGTCCATGCCTTTGAAGTCCACCATCAAGAGCCTCCTCTCTGTCGTAGCAAGAAGTCGATCAAACCTTGGCAAGAAGGGCGGACGAGATCCGCCGGGACGCCTCCTCACAACACGAGACGTACTTCTCCCTGACCTGCTCCCCAAAACGCGATGTCGGGCCCGCCACACCAATGGCCGCAATCACGCTGCCATCCCAGTCACGAATCGGCGTAGCGACGCCCCACGCCCCCAGGTCGGTCTCCTCGACACTCTGCGCGTATCCCAGTTCACGAATCCGGTCCAGTTCAGCATCCAATTCCTCCTTGTCCGTGATCGTATTGGCGCAGAGCTTTGGCAGTCCCTGACTCTCAATGATCTCCTCGATCTCCTCCTCGGGCAAGTGCGCCATCAGGATCTTTGATGAGGCCCCGGCGTGCGGCGGGCGACGTGATCCCGCGTCCAGGGCAAGTCGCACGGAGTGGGACGACTCGACCTTCTCCACACACACAACTGCCCTGGCGTCGTAGACGGTCAACAGCACCGTCTCCCCGGTATCGGCTACTAGATCGCGCATGACGGGTTTCGCGATGTCCCAAAGCGCCGTGCTCCGCTGGGCCAGGTTGCCCCAGACAAAGAGGTGATAGCCGAGGCGCCACTGCTTGCTCTCCTCGTCCTGTCGAAGAATCCCATGCGCCTCCAGGCTCCGTAAGAACCGGTGGAGGGTACTCTTGGGCAGATCCAGGTCCTCGCTTAGGTCGGTCAAGGTCCAGGAGAGCTGAGAAGTGAAGCTATCGACGATACGCACGAGACGATCAACGGTCTTCACAGATGTCGAAACACTCATATCCCCTCCACGCCTCCCCGCTCAGACTGTGGTCGCACGCCGCAGCACCAGTGGATCAAAGCCAATGGTTCACGTCTGACCTCGGACCCGACGGAGCAGCGCATCCATCAAAGACGACCTGTTCGCCGGGTCCCCACAATTCCAGCTGCAAATGGTTCTATCTGCTTGAACCCGGTTCCATTTCATGATAAGGATACTACACCGCCTCGACCATGTCAAGCCCAATCGTGCAAAGCAGGCGGGTGTTGCAGAGCAGAGACACACCCGACACACCAGCCCCGTCAGCTACTGCCTTGCAGGATACTCTCGATCTCCTGGCAGACGTCCTCGGAAAGAGGCTCGGGCTCATGCTCATCCAAGATGGCAACAGTCTTCTCTCGGAGCCGTTCGCCAAGCCGCTTGCTGCCAGCCGCGACCCAGTCCTCAACCCGTTTTCGATTGAACAAAGTGGGCTCCCAGAACTCGCGGAAGTGCTCCATCGTGTGGTCCGTGGAGATGAACTCGCCCCCGGGACCAACGCTATGGATCACATCAAGTGCGAGGGATTCAGCGTCTAGGGATACCCCACCCATGAAGCGGCGCAGCATTTGGATCATCTCCGCAGTGAACACGATCATCTCCGGCGACGTCGTCAAGCCCGCCTCAAGATACCCCACATCGTGAACCAGGTTCGACCCGGCAAGTAGAGACGTCAATACGGAGAATGCCGAATCTGCAGCAGCCTGTTCATCCATCGCACAGCTGTCCGAGTGCCCGGCATAACCCCAAGTGGGCATGTTATAGAATCGCCCCATCTCCGCGACAGCCACACGCGCCAGCTCAAACTCTGGCGCGCTGTAGACGCTGATGGTGGTCCGCATATCGAGATGATGAAGCCCGCTGCCGTAGACAAATGGGGCACCCGGACGCTTAAGCTGATGCATCACCAGACTGGAGAGCACCTCAGCGTTGCCCAGGGCGAGACCGCCGGCCATCGTAACGGGCGCCGTCCCGCCCATCATGGGCGCGGGGGAGTGCACAATGGGTAGCCCCTCCTCCGCCATGTAGAGAAGCTTGTCCGTCGCTGTCTCTGAGTGCTTCAGGGGTGTCGAGGGCTCTGAATAGAGCAACAAAGTCGGATTCAGGCGCAGCGCGTCCCTCCCACCCGCGGCTGCTGCCGCCATCGCCGCGATCGCCTCACAATCAAGCCGGTCGTCGCAGACAAACACGATCGGCTTGGTCGTGTGCTCCACCATCTTCGCGAACTGCCAGCGATAGGCGTTGTCAAGTTCCAGGTCGGACGGGATGCCCATCGACATGCAGAAGTCCATCTCGGGCAGGGCATCCACCACGCGGATGCAGTCCACAACGTCCTGAGCCGTGAACTTCCGGCGTTCGCCCGTGCGCGGATCCAGGTAGTTGAGGCAATCGGACCCGGGCCCGAAGCTCACGCGGCGTCCCTCCAGGGCAGCAGCCACCTGGTCAGTCCCACGGCGGCAGAGCGCAATCCGCGAGGGCGCGCGCTCCAGCGCCCATTCCACGAGCCCGGGCTGAAACCGGACCAGGTTCCCTTCGCTCACCTGAACACCGGAGTCGCGGAGCAGTTGCAGGGCCTCTTCGTGATATATCCTGACGCCAGTCCGGCGCAGAATCTCCAGAGATGCGAAATGGATGGTGCGACACTGCTCCGCACTCAGCATCGTCATGCGTGGCAAAGCTTGCGTCTGTTCTGTCACTGTCTCTCTCCTTGTCGTCTAGCAGTCTGCTCCAGGCCGATCTGCGCCCGATGTGTTAGTCACTTCTCAACAAATCCATTCCGGTTACCTATTGATTCCCCAATGAACCCGGCCCCTCACCCTGAGACTCCCGGCACCACGAAAGGAAATTAGGTTCTATGCCGCTCGCAGAACACCTGCCCGAGCCCGCTCCACGGCCGTTCCCAGAGCGTCAACGACGAGTGTGGGGAGAACATCAAGGCGGTATGCCCTGGACGCCCTCATCACGCTGCTGCGCGGATTCGCCTCGCCCCTCGCAATCGCCCCCGCCTCTTCCAGAATCTCTCGATCCGGCGGGCGCCCACACAGGAATGCCTCGGCCTCACGAGCCCGGGTGGGACGAGGTCCAATGGGCCCAAGAGCAATGGCTGCAGCCCGGATTCTCTGCCTGTCGCGACTTAGCTCGCCCTCTACGTCGCC
>Ga0207796_1000094_pt1 | contig 36713 bp, 23 predicted proteins | sample Pon1CUnioCityCA_6_FD_187274 | JGI IMG/M metagenome (GOLD analysis project Ga0207796, IMG submission 187274) | Marine sediment microbial community from Union City, CA, USA - Pond 1C Sediment 1 (SPAdes) | ecosystem: Environmental > Aquatic > Marine > Intertidal zone > Salt pond sediment ... | reverse complement strand
GCGGGCGCTCCAGTTGCCGCCGACGATCATGTCCCAGTCGGGGGTGACGAACTCAACGTCGACACCCAGCCGCTCTCCAACCTCCTTGGCCACATCGACGTCGAAGCCGTCGAGCTCGCCCTCGTCGTTGAGGAAGCTCTGGGGAGCGTAGTTGGGGTCGGTGGAGACTTTCAGAACGCCGGCTTCCATCACCTCACCTAGCAGACCCTCGGCTTCAGGTTCTTCTGTAGGCTCTACCTCCTCTGTGGGGGGAGGGGCGGTGGGCGCTACCTGCGTGGCGCCGCCGCCGCAGGCTGCAGACACCATCGCAAGAACGCCTAGGACGGTGACAAGGATACTTATGCTGTTCCGGTTTCTCATCTTTCCTCCTTAGTGAACGTTACGGGGCGGTTTCCGATGACCTGCCAATACGGTCATGGTTTGTCGGTAGCATCACCTCCTGTAGCGGCCAGGCGTGACCAAGGCATCGGGGACGATAAACCGATTATATTATAGGTAAGGGATTCGTGTCAAATTGGCTGAGGGAGTCGCAAGTTCTCTTCGCCCCTGGGGCGGTTGACGTGACCACCCTTTCCGAGGGTTGTCCTGCCCCGTGCGCTGCTGTCTCCCCGAATCGAAAAGTGCTGGGTGGTTGTTCAGGCCTCTCAATTAGACCTGGTCACCCGTAGGATACCCATTTCTGCAGGCGTGGACTGTCACTGACTCAGCTCTGCTACGTCGGAGCCCAGCCACGCCGTGACCGGCACCGCGCAACTTTCTTCGCTCCGTGGGGACCCGTCTGGAATGCAGGACCAGAAGTAGGACAGTTGCCTTGCAGGCGCGGTCGACGGCGTTGCCGTCGCTGTCTGGTTCAGAGTGTAGCGTCAGGACAAGTGTTGCAGGTCTAGCCCCTGGCACGGGCAGCCGGTGACCGATCTCACCTAGGTTTGAAGGATGGTCGCGGGTGATGTCTGCGTGCGTCGGTATGTCCGGCAGGCTTCGGGCAATCGTAGTCGGCATCAGTTGTTGTCGGCGTCTTCTCCCGGCGTGGGCACCGCTGCCCGCGTGCGGGTAGGCGTAGACTGGGCCACATACTGCGCCACGTAGAATTGGGCAAGCCCCAGGCACGCCGCGTGACCTCAAGCTTCGATCCCGGAGGCGCCCGATCGGGGGGACGATGGCAGGCGGTGAGGCACATCGAAGGAATAATGGGAGGCCCTTGAACGATGGCGCCCTATCTCGGCTTCTGGCTGTCCAGAGTTTGATCATGTCGGCCTGTTGCTTGGCGTGCCATTGACACGGAAGACCGCCTGAGTACAATACGAATCCAGTGACCTACCGAACAGTCCCCATTGAGGTGGCATGAGACTCGAACTAGACTGCGAGCGAATCCGACGGAACGCCGCGACGATCGTTGGGTTCTGTGCAGCCGCTGGCATTGACGTCGTCGGCGTGACTAAGTCCTGCGGAGGCCATCCAGACGTGGCGAGAGCGATGCTAGCCGGCGGCGTCACGGCGCTGGCAGACTCGCGCCTGCGCAACGTCAAGCGTATGCGACAGGCTGGCATCGAGGCGGACGTTATGTTGCTACGATTGCCAAGTCTGAGCAACGTGGCCGACGTAGTTGAGCTGACGCAGGTGAGTCTCAACTCGGAGACGGGGACAGTCCGGGCCCTGTCGCAGGCGGCGCAGGCCCGCGGCGTGACTCATCGAGTCATCCTCATGATCGAGATGGGCGATCGGCGCGAGGGCGTCATGCCTGAAGATGCGTTGGATGTTGCTCGAGTGATGCGGGACCTGCCGGCCATCGATCTGGTCGGCATTGGCACCAACCTGGTCTGCATCGGCGGTGTTCTGCCCACGGTAGAGAACACGCAAGAGCTGGTTGGTCTCGCAGAATCGATGGAGGGCGCACTCGGGACCCGCTTTCGCGTCATCTCAGGTGGGAATACGTACAGCCTGGATTTTGTGCTGCGCGATGAGATGCCTGACCGCATCAACCAGCTCCGTGTTGGGGAGGGTATCCTGCTGGGAGTGAACAGCGTCACTAAGAACCCGCTCCCCTGTCCGCACCAGGATGCCTTCCGCGTCGTCGCCGAGGTGATCGAGCTGAAGACCAAACCCTCGATGCCGGAGGGACCCATCGCGACTGATGCATTCGGCCGCAAGCGTGAGTGGGAGGATCTGGGACTGCGCCGCCGGGCCATTATCGCACTTGGCGAGCAGGACATGCGCATCAGCGGCTTGCGCCCGAAGCGCAGGGGCGTGACCATAGTGGGGGCCAGCTCTGATCATCTAGTGGTGGATGTCACCGAGGCGGATCCGCCGGTCTGCCTGGGGGACGAGTTGATCCTCGATCCACTCTATGAGGCGGTCGCGACTGCCATGGTGAGCAGCACCGTGTCGAAGATAGTCAAGCCTATAGCAGGGACGTCATAGGTAGCTGCCGCCAGCCAGGCGACGGAGAAACGATGGCCCCAGAAGATTGCCTGCGCCTTAGTTGGGAGCCGAATCTATGGTGGCGCCCCTGAGAACCATGCGGAGACCTGGTCCCTGCCTGCCGAGTAGGCAGGACGGTGCGGGAAGATCGATGAATGGAGGATGGTTTCCACCAGGCCTGCGACCACGAAGGCGTCAGCCATCTCACGTTGACCGCATCTAGCATCGGGGACGGAAGTCGCCCATCAGGCCAGTGTCCAGAGGGATGCTGACTTGCTGGTGCTCCAGCGAGTGCTTTTTCTCCGGCGACAAAGATCGACAAGCTGCAGCGCAACTCACCAGCCTGCAGAGGGTAACCCAGAAGTCTGAGGACTTGTCTTCACGTGCCCGAGGTCAGTACGCGTTAGGCAGTTCGAAGATGTTGAAGACGGTGCGAAGTAAGATCTTCGCGTCGAGCCAGAGGGACCAGTTCTCAATGTACCACAGATCGTACTTGGTTCTTTCCGCGATGGACGTGTCCCCCCGCAGGCCGTTCACCTGGGCCCACCCGGTGAGCCCGGCCTTTTCCCAGTGCCGGTCCATGTAGCGAGGGATGGAGCGTCGGAACTGGTTGACGTAGATAGGCCGCTCGGGTCTGGGGCCAACGAGGCTCATCTGTCCCAAGAGAACGTTGATCAGTTGCGGGAGCTCATCCACGTTGATGTGACGAAGAATACGACCCAGCCGGGTGATCCGCGGATCGTCCTCCACTGTCCAGCCCGGTCCTGTAGCTTCGGCGTTCTCACGCATCGAGCGGAACTTTAGCATGCTGAAGGGTTTGGCGTCCAGACCCATCCGTTCCTGGGCGTAGAAGACAGGCCCGCGCGAGTCGAGCTTTATCATCACGGCGACCAGCAGCATCAGAGGAGAGAGGACGATCAGGCCAAGGGCGGCGCCGCCGATGTCCATCATACGCTTGGCGACGCGTCGCCAGCCTCGCAGCGCGATGTCGCGAACCGTGACCAGAGGCAGGCCCCCCAAATCGCCGATGCCCACCGGGCTGGCCATGATCTGAAACACGTCGGGGAAGACTTTGATGGTAACCTGGCCCCGTTCGCACTCCGATAGCAGCATCAGGATATCCTGATGCGTCGCCTCCGGAAGCGCGATGATTACCTCGTCGATGTCAAGTTCTTCGATTAAGGGAGCTAGCTGGGTAGCATCACCCAGAATCTTCGCGCCCAGGGGCGCTTCAGCCCTTGGGCCGTCTGTAGTGATAAATCCAGCTACCTCGTAGCCCAAGCCCGGGTTTGACTGGATCTTCTGGTGGACCATCCGCCCCACGTCGCCCGTCCCAACGATCAACACCCGGTCGCGGCCCCACCCGCGCTTTCTCGCTCGCGAGCGGACGGTGGCGTGGATCAATCGCCCAAGCATGACCAACAGAATGGTCAGGCCCCAGCCATAGGTCACCATTCCACGAGAATAATCCATCGCCAGCGACGTGTTCTTGAACAACAATGAGGAGAGGGCCACCCCCACCAGGGTCGCCAGCGATGCTGACTTGAAGACCGACGACAATTCATCGACACGAGATGTCGTGCGGGTGACACGATACAACCCCGTGAACCCGAAGACGGCGATTACCGACACCACGTGCGTCAAGATCAAGCTGGCGTAGTCCAGAAGCTGTCCCATGTTCTGCGCTTGCTCGGGCCATGGGATTGAGCGGCGCAGCCAGTAGGCGAGGTAGAAGGCCAGGCCGGCCATCACCACGTCGGTGACGGCGAGCGAGACGGCGAAGATCGCGCGAACTTTCGCTTGGGATCTCATGTTGCGCTTTCCCCTTGGCTCGCCGGACTGAAGAGAGTGACTCGCACCTGCTCGAGGATCCGTCGCGCTGTGACTGCACTAACGATTAGACCATGCAGCCATAAGGGCGTGTGCTCGGCGAAGTGCTTGCGGTAGAAGATGTCCATGGCGCGGTAGAATTCCACCTGCGCCCGTGGATTCTGGCGGGTGGACGCCTTCTTGACATGCAGCACGGTTACAGCCGGATTATAGTGGATTTCCCAGCCCGCATCCTTGATTCGGTAGGCCCAGTCCAGGTCCTCCCCGTACATGAAGAACGTTTCATCCATCAGGCCCACATTTTGGATTGCCTCCCGACGGACGAGCATGAAGGCCCCCACGACCGAATCTACCTCCGCGGGTTGATCCGGATCGAGATATGTGAGGTTGTATTCGCCGAAGCGACGACTCCGCGGGAATAGGCGCGACAGGCCGAGCATCCTGTACAAAGAGACCTCTGGCGTGGGAAAAGAGCGTCGGCAGGCCAGGTCGAGCGACCCGTCCGGACGGACTAGCTTCGGGCCTGCAGCACCGGCCTTCTGGTGCTCGGCCATGAAGGAAAGCATCTTGGCCAGGGCATCCGGCGGGATCTCTGTGTCGGAGTTGAGCAACAGTGCGAAACGAGGGACCTCCGTCTGGGGATTCCCATTCTGAACGTGTTGGAAGCCGAAAGCCCTGAGTCCCTGGTTGTTTGCGGAGGGATAGCCGACATTCTCCTCATTGACGATGAGGGTCGCCTGCGGAAACTCCGCGGCCACCATCTCCGCGCTGCCATCAAGCGAGGCATTGTCCACGACGCACACTTCGAAGGTGAAGGGACCTTGGCTGGCGTAGACAGAACGGAGACAAGCGCGAAGCAAATCGCAGGTCTTGTAGCTGACGATGACAATCCCGAGATCAAGCATACTCTATGGTCAAGGACGCCTCATCAAGCTAGCCTCGATGGGTGTCGCTAGTCCGATAGCTGGTGTGCATGGTAGCACAGACACCCAGGTCGGTCAAACACCGGACTGACGGTGGCTAAGCGTCCTTATAGATGGCGAGGAGGCGTTGTGCCACCTTGTCCCACGTGTATGTCTCTAGAATGGTCTGACGCGCCCGACGCCCCATCTCGCGACGGGCCGCTTCATCCATTGTCACCACTCGAAGTGTCGCATCTACGAGTTGTTCGACACGGGTGTGATCTATGAGCACTCCATTGACCCCATCCTCAATCACGTCACGCGACCCACCGTGGACACTCGCCACCAGCGGGCACTGCAGGAGCATCGCCTCCAGCATAACGATGGAGAAGTACTCCTGTGACGGTAGGATGACCGCATCGCAGGCCGCGAAGAAATCCGGCATGTCGTCGTGGCGGACGGGAGGGTGAGTCAGGATGTGGTGCTCAAGGTCGTGTTCCGCCATCATACCCCTCAGCTGGACCGCGTAGTCGGTCGCTGGCTCTGGCCAGGCAAGAAGCAGAAGGCGATAGGCGTGTTGCTCCAACTCCGAGCCAGCTCGGGCGAGCGCCCGCAGCATCGCTCCCTGACCCTTGCGGGGATCGACTCGCGATGGGATGAGCAAGAGAAACTCGTCGTCGCTGACGTCTAGGCTCCGCCTGAGTCGCTCCCGGGCTCCCGGGGCGGGAGGGGGAAACTGCGCGGGGTCGATGCCGTTGGGGACCACTGTGACTCGGACATCGCCTGGAGGAACTGCTTCGTAGTGGTCGAAGAGGAACTCGGCTTCCGGTGTTGACAGAGGCAGAATGCGGTCGGCGACGGTGAGAGAGCGCTCTTCCGAAGCGACCCGCACGGGGAAGTTGTAGACGGCGTCGAGTTGCTCGACTGAGCCCTCACCTCGTTCAAGCCCGTCCTCTCGTTTGCGTTTACCGAGGGAGTGTGTCGTGAGAAGAGCGGGGGGGTGATGGGACCAGCGGCCCTTTAGCATCGCGGCTGTCTCCCAGCCGTCGGCGTAATGTCCGTGGACGACATCGTAGTGCAAGCACTCTCTTTCCGTGAACCCCAGAATCTCGCGGACGAACTCAGTAATCGGTTCTCCGTACAGAAACTCTTTGGGCAGGTACCGATCCGTGGGTCCGCAGGGAAGACGGATCAGCCTCACGCGGGGGTTGCCGTCGAGCTGCTTGACCGGCCTGACAGCGAGCGGATCATCGTCTTGCAGTCGGGTGAAAATGTCGATCTCGATGCCGGGATCTGCGCGGCTGAGCGCGTGTGGCAGCTTGTTCATCACGACGGTCTGTCCCCCCTGGGATTCCTCGCCCAGGCGGTCGAGCCAGTCGGGTCGAGTGTGAGGGCTGGTCCAGAGTATGCGCATCGCTGTCGCTCCCTTCCTGTCGCAGTCTCGTTAGATTGACTGTCTCGCCCGTGCGGCCGCATTCAGGATCCAGTCAACGGATGTGTGGGCGCCTTCTCTGCCCTGCGAACCTGGTCCGCGTTGAATGAGACCGTCAGGCAGCGTCATAAAATTGATAACCTGCAGCCCCGGAGCCTCTCTGCTGACGGCTCATCCAGCGGGTCCAATCGTGGAGCACTTCCTGAGCGTGCTCGAAGGCGATCGCCTTGGGCAACTCATCCGGAGCAAACCACGAGAGGTCGGTCACTTCGTCACCGGGGTGCTCGTCCCCTCCCAGGACACGCCCAAGGAAATAGACGTTCAGCGACCTTGCCACTGTGTCGCCATATGAGTAGTCACCCAGATAGAAGCCCAGCAACTCGGTTAGCTCCACCTCGAGCCCTGTTTCCTCCGCTACCTCGCGGACCGCTGCTTCACCGGGGAGCTCGTCAATCTCCAGAAATCCGCCCGGTATGTCCCAGTAGCCGAGGTACGGTTCCTTGGCGCGCTTCACGAGCAGGAGGCGGCCTTCATGGCCCACCAGGACACCTGCGCACGGCTTGGCGTTCTGGTAGACCGTCCCTCCGCACACGGTGCACGCCGTGCGCTGGCGTCCATCCTCAAGTCCTGGTACTGCTTTCAGCAATTCCCCGCAGCTTGGACAGAAGCGGGTGGGGATCAGGAGGGCGTCAACTGGAGGGCGCTTGCAGAAGGACGAGCCCGCGACGGGGAGCTTCCGGGCCACGTGCTGTAGCTTCTGTCTGCGGGACAGCTCACGGAATTGAGCCTCCGCCCGCTGCGCAGTGCTCCGATCCTCGAACGACCAGGCGCCGATGAGATGTACAGGGCGGCGCCCCGACGTGTAGCGCGCGCCCTCTCCGCTGTTGTGTTCGTTGAGGCGTCGCGTGATATCAGTGGTCACGCCGGTGTAGACGCTATCGTCTGTGCAACGGAGAGCATATAGGAACCAGGGTCCTGAACTCATCTTGGATTGATCCCTTGGTGAGCGCCGTGATCACGCATGCTGGGCAGTTCGGTTAGCCGGCGCGGATGACGAGCAGCGGCGATCACACTGTACAGGTTCTCTCCGGTGGATCCGTGTCCCAAACATATAGCGGCCTCCCTTCACGAGGCTCCCCGCTGTCTCCCTGACAGACGCTGATTCTAGCACAGTTTCCGAATTGGCGAAATAGCTCCGCTTCGACCCGGCAATTGGGGCAGCGCGAGGCGATTGGTCCACCATTGCAGCGGGATGAGCTCGACACCGAGTTGTAGAGATCGGGCCATAGCACGGAGTAATCTTCAACCGGAGTGCCTGGCTAGTCGAACCAGACCGAAAGTCAGATGCCCGCGCCTGGGCATCGCCGCCGCGCTCCCGGACCAGCTGCCCAGGCCCTCATGCCGCTTGATCTCAGGCCTTGCTGGGTCGGGGATGTAGGCCTCACAAGTGCTGGGACCGCAGCATGAACCTCATGATGCAGTCTGTGCTACTTGATGCTGTACTGTTATTGGCGCCATCATGTTGTGGTTCCCGGAGGGGGTGAAGGCAGTCTGAGTGGATACACCTTGAGCCCCGGAGCAGATCTGTCTGCATCGTCTTTGCTGGACCCTGCATTCGCTGTTTCTGCTCAGATGCTCCAGCCGATGAGGTGGATCGACTGACTGGAAGAGCCGTTGTGCCGAAGGCAACGGTGCGGTAGGCCAGGCCGCATCTAAGCTTCGCTACGGAGAGAAGGTGCTTTTTCGACCATCATGGGTCTCTTGTCATCTTGTTAATCCTCTGCTATCATGGGAGTCCGATAGGCTGGGTCCGGGGTGCACCCCAGACCTTGTAGTAGTGCCACTCGGGGGTTCTCATTGAGCCACCCTTCCATCCTTTATATCGAAGACAACCCAGGCAACCGTCTCCTCGTGAGGCGAGTGCTTGAGGCTTGTGGCTATCAGGTCTTTGTCGCGTCGGATGGGTCTTCCGGACTCAAGGCCGCTACAGAGCTCAGCCCAGACCTCATCCTGCTGGATATCAACCTGCCGGAGCTTCACGGCTACGAACTGGCCGGACGTTTCCGCGGGATGGTTCAGCTGGAGAAGGTGCCAGTGTTGGCCGTGACGTCCAACGTGATGAAGGGCGACCGCGAGCGTGCACTGGCTGCCGGCTGTGACGGTTACATCCCCAAGCCAATCGACATCGAGAGATTACCTACACAAGTTGAGATGGCCCTCCGAGAGTCAGGAGCACAAAGACGCCATCACCATGCAGCCTGACGAGGCCACCGTCGTTATCGTTGAGGACGATCTCTAGGATCTGCTCCTCATCACGCGTCTTCTGGCACACAGACATGGGATTCTCTGCAGGAAGTGCTCACAGCCACTGTCCTTGGGGGCGGATGCGCGGTTCGAGCTTGCCTTCGGGACCTTCTTCGAGCAGAATCAGCGCTGTGTCTGGCAGGAATTCAGCTTCCATGCGCCGGAGTTCCAGTGGCCGCTACCGTGGTGGACAAAGTTCGCGTGGAGACTCTCCTTCCTGCATCTGATAGCTACGCCCGCTTGAACCGCCTGCGGAATCGCCGTCGGTTGGTAGAGACGCTCGTCATCGTTGTAGCCGCAGTTTCCTCAATGCGGAGTGTGACGCGTGGTCAAGAGGTCCAGCTTCGAAGGCTTCATCGGGAAGCCATTCAATCCGGAACTTGATTCCAGCGAGATCTGTCGCGGTCAGTCATTCGGTCGGGGGTTCCGCCTGGTCGGAGCGACAAGGCAACATCAGGGCGGCGTTCTAGACTGGAGTCCGGTGACTGTGCGCGCATGACACCTCCCGTCTGCGGTTGGGGTGACGCAGGTTCTATGGTTGGTACCTTGCCCCGGGTGATTGACTCGCGTGACCATGTCTTGACCTCCCAAGGCCCGGGTCACTGCACGTTATGGACGGAACCTAGAGAACAGGGTAGGTAGGCGATGGCCGAAACGAGCATTCTCTATATCGAGGACAATCCAGAGAATCGGCTTCTGGTTAGGCGGACTCTGGAGGCTGCAGGTTACATCGTGGCGGAGGCGGTCGATGGGCCGTCAGGCCTGAAAGCGGCCACGGAGTCTTACCCCGATTTGATCCTTCTGGATATCAGCTTGCCTGAGATAGACGGCTACGAGCTGGCACGGAAGTTCTCAGATCTTGCGCATCTTAACGACGTGCCTGTGCTGGCAATGACTGCCAATGTGATGAAGGGAGACCGGGAGCGGGCTCTTGGGGCCGGGTGCGACGGGTACATCCCGAAGCCGATCGACATTGACGAGCTGCCCGAGCAGATTGAGCATGCCTTGAGCGCAGCTCGCGATCGCGCCGCGGGGTTGGAGGCTGTTGAACCAGGCCTGCCCGCCACCCCCGTTCCCTCGCAGGAGGCAGCCGAAGTGTGGGAGATGGATGTCGGGCCTGATGTCGCACCGGACATAGACTGGCTGAAGCTTTTTGAGGCTGGTGCGGCGGAGGAGCTTGCCGGTCCTCCGGCACAGGTCGAGGCTGGAGGCGGGGATGGCTCCGCCGGCGAAGAAGTGCTGGCCGATGCGTTGCCATCTGGTGAGCCAGATCAGGTCGCTCCGGTTGGCGACGGTGCCGCCCGAGAGCGCGAAGCCGGCCTGGACACGGGACCACCGAAGGAACAGGAAGCCTTGGCTGAAGCCGCCGCGCCCGGAGATGACCGAGGTGAGGCCGTCGGGGCAGAAGCCGCGCATAGAGAGACCGAACCGGTCGTTGCTGTGGACGAGACGCGGGCCGTTGATACGGCCGAAATCCAGGAGAGCAGTTGGGGCGGTGTTGAGGCAGCTGAGGAAGTTGATGCAGCCAGGATCGTCCTCACGGATGGCGGCAAGGCGGCCTTGTTGGACGAGATGGAGGACGTCGCGAACGAGGTTGGGGCCGAGGTGGTAATGCTGGTGGACCGAGATCGGATCCTGGCTAGCGTTGGTGAAGTGAAGAGCGAGAGCTCAGAGAGGCTGATCGAAAGTGTGGCCGAGGGGATCCGAGCCTGCAAAGGTGTAGCGTCGCTGCTCCAGTGCGAGGCGGGCTGCTACGAGCAAATCACGGATACCGGAGACCTGTTGCTACATTTGATGGCGGTCGATGGCGACCTGGTGCTCCTGACGGCAATGCCCACCACGGTCCCCCTTGGGGCTGCCAGGCTGTGGGTCAAGCGAAGTGCGACGCGCGTCGGGGGAATCGTGCGGGAGGCGAGTTAGGCGCGAAGCCGTACAGGCTGCCGGTGGATCGACCAGACCCAGCAGCCCACCGAGGCCGTCTATGTTGGTGGTTCCGCGGGAGCTTACTTCGAGATTGATTGCGCTCTCGACTGCAGGGTTTAGCTCTGCTGAAAGAAGGTCCTGAAGGCGAGCCTTGGTCGCGTATCCGCTCCTGCATGCGGGGGCTGCGACCACTTTTTTGGGGAATCCATGGGTTCATCACGGGGTGAAAAGGAACTGCAGGTCCCGACGACAGGAATGCGCGGCGGGCTGGGTCGGCGATTGCTCACCGCCTTTTTGGTCATGGCGATCGGCCCTCTGAGTGTTCTCAGTTGGTATGCTGCGCGGAGCGGCCGTCGTAACATCGAGCACCAGGTTGTGAACAAGCTATCCACGGTCGCCACTTCGACTGAGCTTCGATTGCGAGAGTGGACTGAGTCCCGCAATCGAGGACTTGACATCCTGGCTTCGGATCCTGGCCTGCGGGAGGATTGTGCGACGCTGGGTGATGGCAGCGCAGATGCTCAAGGAGCCCGACCGGCTATACAGGACCGGCTGGACGCTTTTCTCGCCACCGATCCCGCTTTTTTTGGTGTCAGCTACGTCGATGGCGAGGGTCAGCCAGTCGTCTCGGCGGGAATACTGGATGCTCCTCAGGATCTGGCGCTCCAGATGACCCACCCGACTGATGCTTACTCCGTCTTTCACCTCGTGTCGCTCGATGCAGCAACGGGAACTGGGGCAGTCGTCTTTCGACCAGTGGAGTCTCCTGCGGGCGAGCCGGCTGGTGCGCTGGTTGGTTGGGTGGACCTCGGTGGGGTGGAGGCCCTCCTGGAGTCCGTTGGCAGTCTCGGTGATGGTGGGCAACTCTGCGTGGTGGATGGGACCGGTCTGGTGTTGCCGCGGGGGCGTGCCGTGAGCCGTGAGGGGGTTGAGGCGGCGTGGTCTGGTGAGACGGCCGAGGGCGTGTTTGAAGACAGCAGTGGCATCTCCGTCATTGGCGTCTATCGGCCGATGCCCGATCTCGGATTGGTGATGGTGGCCGAGCAACCGAAGGATCAAGCGCTTGCCGGGGCCGATCGAGTCACCGCGGCAATCGTTGCTGCTGCCCTGGTGGTGGCGCTCGTGACCTCAGTCATTGCGGCCGTGGTGACGCGCCAGATCACAGGTCCGGTGGTCAGGTTGACCGAGTCGGCCCTTCACGTCGCCGAGGGGGACCTGGAACAGTATGTCGAAGTTGACACGCGGGACGAAGTAGGAATCCTCGCCAATGTGTTCAACCGGATGGTCACGGAGCTTCGGTCGCTCTACGATGAACTGGAGGCCAAGGTGGCTCAGCGCACGATGCTGCTTCGCCAGGCGAATGAGACCATCCAGAAGCGGGCGGTCCAGCTGGCGACGACGGTCGAGATCAGCCAGGCGGTGACTTCGATTCTGAATCCGGGTGAGCTGTTGCGCGAGGTCGTGCGGCTGGTGCACGATCAGTTTGACTACCCGTACGTTGGCGTCTATCTCCTCGCCGAAGATGGGGATCGGGTAGCGCCGGAGGCAGGGACCGGTGGGGGAGAAATAGTAGAAGACGCCAAGGCCCACGCCGTTGTGGTGGGGAGCGATGAAGCCGTATCCCAGGCTGTTCTGTCGCGTGAGCCCGTTGTCGAGCGATGGAGCAAGGACCGCAGCGAAAGAGAGCTTGGTGTCCGCTACATCGGTGCGGAGGCGGCGCTTCCCTTGATGGTACGAGATGACATCCTCGGTGTTCTTGATATCCTGACGGTCGACCCGGGAAGGATCGATGACGACACACTGTCGATTCTCCGTAGTGTAGCCAGTCAGGTTGCCATTGCTTTGGACAATGCCCGTGCCTATCGAAATGAAAAGGAAGCCCGAGAGCGCCTCAAACAGGCTGAGGAGATGCGATCACGCTTCCTGACACACATGAGTCGCGAGTTGCGAGAACCTTTGACAAACATCATCGGCTTCTGCCGCCTTATCCTCAACGGGCTTGACGGGCCCATCAGCGACCAGCAGCGGCATGATCTACACATCGTATATGCAAACAGCGAGCATCTGCTGGGCCTGATAAACGATCTCCTCGATGTCTCGCAGATCGAGGCTGGTCTGATGGAGCTGCACTTTGAGGACGTTGACCTGGACGCAATGACAAAGAGCGTGATGGCAACCACCAGCGCCCTGGTGAGGGACAAGGAGATCGAGCTCCGCCGGGACGTTGAGGATTTGCCGGTAGTGAGAGCTGACGCGACTCGAATCCGTCAGGTGCTGCTGAAACTGCTGACCAATGCGGCCAAGTTCACAGAGAAAGGGCGGATCACGGTGCGGGCGTGGTCGGACGCCCGGCACGTCTTTGTGAGTATTGCCGATACCGGCCAAGGGATTGCCCCGGAGAATCGAGAGCGCATCTTTGAAGAATTTGAGCAAGGCAAGAACGAACACGGGCGGTATCCTGATGGCGCTGGGCTGGGGCTTGCCCTGAGTAGACAGTTCGTTGAGATGCACGGTGGAGAAATCTGGGTCGAAAGCGAGCCCGGGAATGGTTCGGTGTTCACCTTCAGCCTGCCCCTTGAACCTGCCGCGGACTAGTCCTGCGTCTCAACGCGGGAGGGGCGACCGGTAGTGACGCCGACTACCTTGACCTTGTCGCCAGGTGCGGGCAGCAGGTCGGGCGCCTTGATCGGGACAGGCCCGGAAAATCCCAGGGCCCCGTGGGGAGAGCGGCCGCGGACGGGGACCAGGTGGTGACAGTCTGTGCTCTACACGTCGGCGAGCGGTTTCAGATCTACGTGCCGACGCTCTGCCGACTTGTCCAGTGAAGGGTGTTGAGCGCGTTCTTGGCTCCGGGGACGGCGCTCTACGGTTGGTGAGGGGATGTGTGGTGATATGGACCGCCACGAAGGCGCGAAGCAAGGTGCTCAACAAGTGACGGTAGGAGGCGGTGTCCGATGAACAAAGCTGATCTGGAACATGCGGGGGGAACTACCTCGCCCCGTAGCTCCTCAGAGGGGCCGGAGGCAGGACGAGATGTGACGCTGTGGCGCAGTGTCTTAGACCAGGACAGAGACAGGAGCGAGATCTCGGGTCTGGAAGAGGTTCCAATGGGCGCAGGGTCGATGTCCGACCTCTCCGGTGAGCCCGCAGCATTGGAGGCTATTCCGGCGGCAGGGGGCATGGAGAGGTGGCTCCCGAAGCTCCTCCGCACGTTGACGATAGCCGCCCTCGTGGTCGGCTTGCCTGCAGTGGCTGGTGCAACATACGCTGCCTATTCTGGAGGCCGCCCTGTCCTGATCCCTCTCTGGCTCTCTCTGTATCTTCTTCTGCTGGTGGCCCTCGTCTGGCGCCAGATGCCCTATTATGCGCATGCTGGGATTCTTCTCGGCGTGCTCTACGGCGCTGGCGCGCTGGCATTCTTCCAGCCAGGCTACTCAGGCGTCGGAACGGCCTTCCTGCTGTGCCTAGCAGCCCTGGCTGCAGTTCTGCTGGGAGGTGAGGTCGGGGCAGTCTGTCTGGCGGTTGCCTTCATCATGGCAGCGATCGCCAGTTATGGCCTTTCGACCGGGATGCTGGCGTTGCCGGGGCGAGAGGCCGGGGTGCTGGGTCTGGGGGATTGGTGGTGGAGTCCAGTCCTTGTGCTTGTACTTGGCGGCGGATTGATGGGGCTTGCGGTCTGGCTTCGCCAACACCTTCTCGCCACCCTACGACGGCTGCGTGAGCTGGGTGAGGCCGCGTCTGAGTATGAGATTCGCCTATCAACTCAAGCGAACGCACTTGAGCGGCGTACTTCGCAGCTAAGGGCTATCGACAGTGTAGGGCGGCTGGCCGCGTCCCAGGCGGATCCGGGTCAGGTGCTTTCTCGAATACTGGACCTGGCAGCGGTCGACCCCTCGTGGTACTCGGTCAGCATCTTCGTCGCTGAAGAGAGCGGGGAACGACTGGGACTTCTCAGCATGACCGGGGCCGCCGCGGTCGAAATTATGGCCGAGCGCTGGCAGGTGGACACGGGAAGCACGAGCGTCGTGGGATGGGTCGCTGAGCACGGGGAACCCTACGTTGCTTTGGATATCCATGCGGACAGTCTTGATGCTCCCCATCCTCTTCTGTCAGAGACCGAGTCCGAGGCTGCGGTCCCGTTGCTCATCGACTCGAAACTGTACGGCGTTCTGGACGTTCAGGCTAGGGAGCGGGCGGCATTCGACGAGGCGGACATTCGGTTCCTCAGCATCCTTGGGAATTGGGCAGCTTCGGCGCTGGAGGCTCCTCCCCCCGTACCTGTCCCGTCCGAGACAATGGATGCCCTCTATCAGGTCAGTAGTCGTCTGAGCGGCGCGGCGACGAAGGCCGATGTCGCGGAGGCCATTGTCGACGTCGTGGCCGAGACAAGAGCAGGAACATGCCTGGTCGCCGAGTTTCTGAGAGATGCAGATGGTGAGATTGACGGGCTACTCTGTCTGAGGGCATGGCGCCGGGGCCGTGATGCTGGCTTGAAGCCGGGAACGCGGCTCCCGCTGTCCAGTGCTCTCTTTCCTGTAGAGTTGCTTGAGGGTACCTGGGTGGTCCCCGATGTAAGGACGGACGAAAAGCTGTCGCGCCACGCCCGTGAATTGTTCGATCGAATGGGCGTTCGGGCGCTGATTGGGTTTCCTCTGAAGGGGAGAAGGGAGAGTTTTGGTCAGGTACTGGTGCTGTACGCCGACGCGGGCCCCTTCCCGGCGCCGACGGTGCGGCTCTACGAGTTCTTGGAGCATCAAGCTGGCCCCGCTTTCGAGCGGGCCCAGAGACTGGATGACGCGTACCGTCAGGCGACGTATACTGAGCTGGCCGCGGAGTTCGCGTCCCGATTGCACGAATCTCTGGATGTTGACGGTGTGCTGTCGACGGCGGCTCGCGAAATGGCGAGGAGGTTGGAACTGGTCGCGATAGCTGTGCGGCTGGGGCCGGACCGCAAGGCGGAAGCGTGGCATGACCCGCAGAACATCCTGTCCCAGGAGAGCGAATGGCGTGAGGACATGAAACGGGCAGCCGAAGAGAGGGAGCCCATCCGCGAGTCTGAAGAAGCATTGATCGTGCCTATCACCGTGGGGGGGCGGGTCATCGGAGTGGTCGACGCCCATAAGCCAGTTCACGCTGAGGCAGGGGAGGAGCTTTGGACGCGGGATGAAGTTGGCCAGATGGAGGTGCTGTGCCAGCAGCTCGGGGCCGCAGTCGAGACCGCGCGCCTCTATGAGGATACGCAGCGGCGCTCGACTCGCGAGCAACTGGTCGGCGAGGTCGCGGCTCGAATGCGCGAATCTCTAGACATGGCCACAGTGCTCAAGTCCGGGGCTCAGGGAATTCGGGAGGCGATGGACTTGCCGGCGGTCACCGTCCGGCTAGTGGACGATGATGGGGAAAGAAGGGCGGAAGAGACATGAGACAAGGGCCGCGGGGTCTTGGAACGGCACTGCCGGTACGAAAGTCTCTGCGAGAGGAGTGGAGGCCAGCATGCCCGAGGAACGTATGAGCACGCCATCAAACAGAATCAGTGCATCCGTCCGGCGCCTGGGCGGGATCAGTGACCTGCTGCGACGAACCGCCAGTCTGAACCAGTTCATCGCGGCTCTAGCCATCGGAGGCCTAATCAGTGCCGCCTGCTATCTGGTGGTCTATCTGCGCACTGGGGCTTGGCAGATGATCGTCGTAGGAGGCACGGTCGTTTTCGGGCTGGTACTGGCCGCGTTTGCGTTTTTCCTGGCCCGACGTGGCAGAGACGACGCCGCTGGATACGTTGTCCTGCTGGCCCTGGCCATCGTCTACGCCACCGCTGAATTGACGCTACTCAATGCCACGCTCTATCTGGTCGTCAGCGGAATGCTGCTGATGTTCGTGGGTGGCAGTATCTTGCTGCCCCGAAGGTGGCTGAGCTGGCTCCTGTTCGTCGGGTACCTTGGCTTGTCGTATATTCTAATCAACCAGTTTGAGCCTCTACCTCGCTTCGACATCCAGGGATCTCCACTGCTTCGCGTCTTTGTGCCGGTCGGCAGTACGTTGCTGACAGGGATACTGATCTGGCAGGCGGTGCTGGTTTATGGCCAGGTGAGGACGATTCGCGCCCGACTGGTAACCATGTCAATCACCACGGTTCTGTTGACGGCGGTTGCCATCAGCACCACGGCGATTCTGGTCGGTGTCCGGGAAGGCCGCGAGCAGGCAATTGACCGCCTGGAGCTAATCGCCTCGCTCCGCGAGGTTGAGATCGATGGTTGGATCACGGACATCAGGGACACACTGGCGGGTTCCCTCCAGCAAGCTCCGGAGCACCGCTTTGTCGCGCCTGAGATGGCCAATGTGGTGGCAACCCTGTTGGATTCTTCAGCAGGTTCACAGGAGCAGCAGGATTCCTATGGGCTTCTTGCCTACAACTTCCAGCAGTGGCTGAAACAGGCGGACGCGTTCGAGGCAGTCTTCTTCATGGATCGGAATGGCAAGGTCGTGGTCTCCACAGATCCTGAGATGGAGGGGCAAATCCTGGTTGAGGAGACCTATTTCCAGAGAGGGACGGTGGGCACCTTCCTGGCGCCGCCTGTCTACGATGAGTCGCTGGATAGAGTTGCTTTGTTTGCCTCTCGTCCGATCTTGGGCGAGTATGGACGGCTTCTGGGCGTTCTGGCTGGGCGGGTCGATGCCTCCACGCTGGACAGACGGATGCGACTGCGCGAGCGGGCAAACCTGGGCGAGACGGGCGAGAGCTACCTGGTCGGTAAGGACCGTCGCATGCTCACCGATTCCCGGTTTGGCGACGCTGGGAGGCAGGTCCGGACAGAGGGCGTTGAAGCCGCATTGGAGAGAGAGGAGGAGGGCGCTGCCACGTACTTGAACTACCAGGGCAGCCCCGTCATCGGCGTATACCGTTGGATACCCGATCTTCAGGTCGTCCTGGTGGCCGAGCAGAGCCGTGCTGAGGCCTTCCGGGCCGTCAATAGGACGACGTTGCTCAACGGGAGTATCGCCCTCGTGGCTGTGCTGGTCGCCGGAGCGCTTTCTCTCACTATCGCTCGGACGATTCACGATCCTATGAGTGAACTGGCTGAGGTCGCATCTGATATCGCGGCCGGCGATCTGGAGCGGAGAGCTGAGATTGAGCGGCAGGACGAAATTGGCACGTTGGCCACGGCCTTCAACACGATGACGGCACGTCTGCGCGGCCTGATTGGCCAGTTGGAGCAGCGTGTTGCTGAGCGTACCAGGGAACTAGAGACCCGCTCGGCCTATCTAGAGGCGTCCGCTGAAGTAGGCCGAGCTGCATCGACAATGCTCGATGCGGAGAGTCTTGTTCAGGCGGTGGTGGATCTCGTGCAGGAGCGGTTTGACTTCTACTACGTTGGGCTTTTCCTCCTTGGCGAGACGAGCGAGTGGGCCGAACTTCAGGCTGGCACCGGGGAGGCGGGACGGCAGCAGTTGCTGCAGAAGCACCGGCTGAAGGTGGGTGGCGAGTCAATGATCGGTCGCTCCATCGCCCGCCGGGAGGCGCGCATTGCCCTTGACGTCGGTGATGAGCCAGTCCGTTTCGACAATCCGCTCTTGCCGATGACTCGCTCCGAGGCAGCGCTTCCTCTACAATCACGGGGTCGGGTGTTTGGGGCTATGACGGTTCAGAGCGAAAAGCCTGGAGCATTCGACGAGGATACTGTCACAGTGCTGCAGACGATGGCTGATCAGGTGGCTGTGGCCCTGGACAACGCGTATCTATTTGCCGAGGCGGAGGAGTCTTTGCAGGCCGCCCGCCGTGCCTCTGCTGCGCTGAGTCGTGAGGGATGGGGCGACCTGCTGCGATCCCGGCCCGTACAAGGGTATCATAGTGATGAGCGCGGTGTGGTTCGCGCCGAAACAGTGTGGCGGCCGGAGATGGAGGAAGCCATTCGTGCCGGCAGCACGGTCCGGCCAGGGGACGGGCAAGACTCAGGTGATGGGGAGGGAGGGCAGCCCTTGGCGATTCCCATTAAGGTGGCCGGGAAAGTGATAGGTGTTCTGGATACGTACAAACCGCAGGACGCGGGCCCTTGGACAGACGAAGAGGTCGAGACGTTGGAGTCTCTTGTGGAGCAGCTAGCAGTGTCTCTGGAGAGTGCGCGGCTCTACCAGGAGACGCAGACTCGGGCTGCTCGCGAGCAGATGGTGGCTCAGATCTCGAGCCAGCTGCGGTCCTCACTCGATCCGGACACGATTCTGAAGACCGCGGTTCGCGAACTTGGTCGCGCTCTGGATGTGGAGCTCGCAAGCGTCGAGTTGAGAGGCTCTTCGGGAGGCGGCGATGGGGACACTTCGCCAGACCGAGGAGGGTCGACTGGTATGGAGGAGGGATAGGATATGGCTTCTTCAGAGGCTCAAACACCCGCTGAGGGGCGAAAGGGGCGGGTCGTACGACGCCGTAGCATCCGGTCGCGAGTTCTCATCCTGTTACTGGGATTGACGATCGTTACCGTGCTCGGGGTCGGGTACCTGGGCGTGAGCGCGGTGCAAAGCACCGGCAGAGCCGCGCAGAACGCCAGCGCCGACGCTCTCCGTACCCAGGCGAAGGAATACTTGCGCCAGGTGACGGTCGGCGACAGGCAGAAGATTGACCTCATCTTGGATGGCGTGGCACGCGACGCGGAGATGATGGCCCAGTACGGGGGACAGCTCTTCGAGAACGAGGACGCCTTTGGCGATGGGAACTACTGGCGGGCCGAGGATCATATGTTCGTCGCCTCGGATGGTCAGTACATGAACAGCGAGGAGGATGTCAGCAGCGCCTACGTGCCGGCCTTCATCGAGGTCGACGACGAGACACGCAGGGCCTTGGAACTCGGCGCCTACATGGACTTGGTGTTTGCGCCGACCTATGAGGAGGATGCCAACACAGTCGCTGTCTACATGGGCACCGAATACGAGACGACCCAGTATCATCCCAACATTGGGCTGGGAAGTATCGTTGGGCCGGAGTTTACGGTGACCGAGCGCCCCTGGTACCTCAGTGCCAGTCCCGAGAACAACCCCGATCGGGAAGTCGTCTGGTCATCTGTGTATGTTGATGCCACCGGTAAGGGATTGATGGTCACGGCAGCTGCCCCTGTTTACGCTGACGGTGAGTTCGTGGGTGCTGTTGGTGTGGATGTCACGCTGCAGGACATCGCGACCAGTGTGAAAGAGACACGACTGCTGGGCAGCGGCTACGGCTTCTTGATAGACGAGGAAGGCGGAGCGATCGCTCTACCTGAGGACGGGTATCAGGATATCCTGGGGCGAGATCCGGAGCCGGACGAGGTGAGACCAGATCTGAGCGGGAGCGACACACCCTTCGGGGTGATTCTGGCTGATATGACGGCTGGCGAGCAAGGGTCTGAGACGATCACCGTTGATGGAAGAGAGCTATACGTAGCCTATGCGCCGCTGGGGGCCACGGGATGGAGTCTTGCCAACGTTGTGGAGGCAGAGTCCGTACTCCAGACGCTAGCTTCCTTGGAGTCGGACCTGACGCGGTCAGCTCGCTCAATGGTGCTGACCCGACTACTGCCAGTGGGCGCGGCGATTCTTGCCATCGTCGCTGCTGCAGGCCTGGCCATTGCCCGACGCTTGACGCATCCGCTCCAGGAGATCGCGGGAGTTGCCGAGCGGATCGGCGCCGGCGACTGGGATGTCTCGCTGCCTCCGGCCAGGAGTGATGAGGTGGGCGCGCTGGTCGATGCATTCAAGCGGATGACGGATGAGCTTCGGGAGCTGTATGGTGAGCTGGAGGAAAAGGTGGCCGCTCAGACGCGCAACCTGCGTCAGAGAACGATTCAGCTTCAGGCCTCATCCCAGGTTGCTCGCGAGGCGTCGGCCATCCGGGATGTCGGTAAGCTGCTGGATCAGACCGTGGATCTCATCTCCGATCGATTTGGATTCTATCATGCCGGCATCTTTCTGCTGGACGAGGCGCAGCAGTATGCTGTTCTACGCGCCGCGTCATCGGAAGGCGGAAGCCGGATGCTGGCGAGACAGCACAAATTGAGGGTTGGGGAGATGGGAATCGTCGGCTACGTTGCCGGGGCCGCTGAACCGCGCATCGCACTCGACGTCGGTGCCGATGCGGTCTTCTTCGACAACCCTGACCTGCCGGAGACGCGTTCAGAGATGGCCTTGCCGCTTCGAGTGCGCGATGAGGTCATTGGTGTGCTGGACGTGCAGTCCACTGAGGCCGCGGCGTTCACCGAAGAGGATCTCGAGGTGCTGCAGACCATGGCGGATCAGCTTGCTCTCGCTATTGAGAATGCCCGACTCCTGGAGGAGGCCAGCGCACGGGTGCGGGAGGTCGGTGCCCTGCTCCAGCAGGAAAGCCGTGAAGGGTGGCGGAGGACTCTTGGGGATCGCGACCGGTGGGGTTACGGCTACGACCGTGTAGAGGTCGTTCCCCGACAGGAGATAGACCACCGGGATGATCCGCAGCTGAAGCTGCCGATCCACATTCGTGGTGAGACTGTGGGCGAGCTGGACCTGGAGTGGCTTGATCATATACCGACAGACGAGGAGCAGGCCCTGGCGCGCGCGGTCGTTGAGGAGGCCGGGCAGGCATTGGAGAGCGCTCGCCTCTTCACAGAGGCTCGCCAGCGTGCTCGAGAGCAGTCGGTCCTCAGTGACCTGGGACAGGCCCTCGCCGCTCAGCTTGACGCGGACGAGGTGCTGCAGGCAGCCCATCAAGGGGTGTCTAAGCTGATAGACGCTGGTGGTTTCTTCATCGGCCTTCACGACCCGGAGCGACAGGAGATCGTGATTCGCCTCAATGCGACGTCGGCCGCCGCCGAGGGTGTAGCGGTGGTACGTGCAGACGAGGGGCTCTCCGGGGATGTGATTCGCACCGGTGAGCCAGTTCTTGCTGACGGCCACTTGATGGAGCGGCTGAGCGAGGATGAGATAAGACTGATCGGAGAGCCCGCGCGCTCTTGGATGGGAGTCCCCCTGGTGGTCGCTGACAGGGTGATGGGCGTGATGGCAGTCCAGAGCTACGAGAAGGAGGGGGCATACGACGAGCACGACCTGGGACTGCTGACGGCTGCGGCCAATCAGACAGCCATCGCTCTGGAGAGCGCCCGGTTGTACGACGAGGCAGTCAGGACAGCAGAGAGGCTCCGCGAGGTGGATCGGCTGAAGAGTCAGTTCCTGGCCAACATGTCTCACGAGCTCCGCACGCCTCTCAACTCGATCATTGGTTTCTCTCGAGTCGTGCTCAAGGGGATAGATGGCCCCATCACGGAGCGCCAGCGCGAAGACCTGAGCGCCATCTATAACAGCGGTCAACACCTGCTCGGCCTCATCAACGACATCTTGGACGTGTCCAAGATCGAGGCGGGGAAGATGGACCTCGACTTCGAGATAGTGGATCTGGGACAGATCGTAGACGGGGTCTTGTCCACAGCCGTTGCTCTGGTGAAGGACAAGCCTGTGGAGCTGAAGCGAGCTATTCCCGACGATCTTCCGACCGTCATCGCTGACGAGCGCCGCGTCCGTCAGGTGCTCCTCAATCTTGTGTCCAATGCCTCGAAGTTCACCGATGAGGGATTCATCCGTGTGGCGGCAGAAGTTGACGGTGGGGAGGTCTGTGTGTCTGTGACCGACACGGGACCGGGCATCGCCCAGGAACAGATAGACGAGATCTTTGAGCCGTTCACGCAGGTGGATGCCTCGACGACTCGTGAGCACGGAGGCACTGGATTGGGCCTGACGATCAGCCACTCCTTCATCCAGCTCCACGGTGGCCGCATGTGGGTTGAGAGCGAGCCGGCCAGGGGATCCACGTTCTACTTCAGCTTGCCGCTTGAAGGGCCGCCGCCTGAAGTTGAGCGGCGGGAAGAGGCCGTCGAGGAGGCAGTTCTGATTGGGCCCGAAGAGAGTCTCGAAGACGGATCGGGGCCCGTCGTGCTGTGCATCGATGACGACACCGGCGTGCTCGATCTATATCGTCGCTATCTCCAGCCCCATGGCTATCGTGTGATTGGCCTCACCGACTCCCGTCAGGCCGTCGATGTGGCAGACCGGCTGTGGCCGTACGCCATCACGCTCGACGTGATCATGCCCGACAGGGATGGCTGGGATGTGATCCATGATCTGAAGGGCGATGCGAGGACCAGTGATATACCCGTCATCCTGTGCAGCATCGTTGCTGAGGAGGAGCGGGGCATGCGCTTGGGGGCCGCTGACTACTTGGTCAAGCCCATCATGGAAGAGGACTTGGTTGCTGCGCTGGAGCGACTTGGCCGGCAATCCGACGGCCGCACCGTGCTGATCGTCGACGATGATCAGGAAGACCGCCAACTACTTAGACGGATGATCGAGAGTGAGGACGACTATCAGGTGATAGAGGCGGCCGGCGGGCAGCAGGCCATGGCGCTGATTGCGGACCTGCGTCCGCAAGTGGTGATCTTGGATCTCCTCATGCCCGAGGTGGATGGGTTTGCCGTTCTTGAGTCGATCAAGTCAGACGAGACCACGCGGTCGATCCCCGTGGTTGTCGTCACCGAGAAGGAGTTGACGGAAGACGACCGCCGCCGGCTGGGGCATCGCGTTGAGGCGCTGATCCACAAGGGTGGGCTCGAGCAGAAGGATCTACTGGACCAGGTGTCCGTGGCCTTACGCAAGCGCCATCGCCGAGGGTCATAGGACACCCAGCGGCCCGTCGATCGCTGTCGAGGGAGTTGTCCAAACGAGAGACGGTGGGATTTCCTCGCGCTGCGACAACATGGATGCATCGATCAAGCCCCGCCTTGGCGGGGCTTGAAGCTGCATGCCTGAGGTGCACGGGTCTGCTTTCATTGTTGCCTTGCCTCCAAGAGTGCAAGGTCTGAGACCAGTGAATGGGCGAGACAAGTCTCTCCGAGGGACACTTGGACCGTTCGTACGCCTACGGGCTCACGGGCGTAACGCGTCCCCGCCGCAGGATGGAGAGGCTTGACGATGCTTGCCGGTGTGCTAGAATCTCGGATGAGCAATCAACGTTCGTATCCCTGGCAGTTGAGAGGCTGTGCCTCCCTTCTAGCCTGAAATCCTTGCGATCCCGCTATGAAGAGTGCCTCGACTTGAGGGCCTCGACTCGAGGGCACCGGTAGCAGCGCGGGACGCCTATCCTTCCGAGTGACTCAAGCTGATGTCTCTTGTATCCGCCACTAGCCTTGCCAAGTCTTACGGTGCCCAGGACGTGTTTGAGGGCATATCGTTCACGATTCCGCGCGGGGCCAAGATTGCTTTGGTCGGTCCCAATGGATCAGGCAAGACTACGCTCCTGCGCTTGATTGCCGACCGCGACGCTCCCACGAACGGCACGATACACCGTGCTCGGAAGGCACGCCTTGCCTATCTTCCGCAGCAGGCAGACCCATTCTTCGACGATGACGTTTCGCTGTTGGATTCCATGCTGGAAGTCTTCTCGCATCTGCTAACGCAGGCGGCTCTGCTGGAGCGTCTGGAGGCCGCGATGGCCGATCCTAGCACGCGAGATGAGGCGGTGGAGAAGTACGGTCGGACGTTGGAGACGTTTGAGAGGGCTGGAGGCTACGTCTACGAGCACCGCATCGAGCAAGTGCTGGTCGGCCTGGGTTTCGCCGAGGAGGATTTCTCGCGCCCCATGGGACATCTCAGCGGAGGACAGAAGACGCGTGCTTTGCTGGCCCGTCTCTTGCTTCAGGAGCCTGACCTGCTGCTCCTCGACGAGCCGACCAATCATTTGGATCTCACCGGGGTGGAGTGGCTGGAGGACTATCTGGCGTCCTGGCACGGTGCCGTGATGGTCGTAGCCCATGATCGGGCTTTTCTCGACGCGACCGTCGACCGGGTGTGGGAGTTGGCTTGGGGACGACTGGAGCAATACCGGGGGGGCTACACGGACTACGTCGAGCAGCGAGTCGAGCGGATGGCGCGTCAGAGGGAACTCTTCGAGCGACAGCAGGCGAGCATCGCAAAGACGGAGGAGTTCATCCGGCGCAACATCGCCGGTCAGCGGAGTGCTCAGGCTAAGGGCCGGCGGAAGCGTCTTGAAGGGCTTGATCGAATCGAGAGGCCTCAGGAATATGACCCCATAAGCTTTTCCTTGGGCGAAGCAACCAGGACTGGGGATCTAGTGTTCGGGCTCTATGATCTCACTGTGGGATATGATCCGACCGAGCCGCTTCTCGCGGTCGATGAACTCGAACTGCGGCGCGGTCAGCGCGTGGCGCTATTGGGCCCGAACGGGTGTGGGAAGACGTCGCTACTCCGCACGATGCTGGGCCATGTGCCGCCGCTGGCGGGCCGGGTGCGCGTTGGGGCAAGCGTGGACTTGGGCTATTTCGCCCAGGGACACTCGAACCTTGACCTTGAGAAGACGGCGCTTGACACCGTCATAGATGCCGGAGGGTTGAGGATCAGCGAGGGCCGAGATCTCCTCGGTCGCTATCGCCTCTCCGGGGATGACGTCTTCAAGCCGGTTGGTGCTCTCTCCGGGGGCGAACAGGCGCGAGTTGCTTTGGCTGTTCTTGTCCTGCAGGGGGCAAATGTCCTTATTCTGGACGAGCCGACTAACCATCTCGACATTCCTACGCAGGAGGTCCTCCAGGATGTACTGTTGGCCTTCGGTGGGACGGTGCTGATGGTCTCGCACGATCGCTACCTGATCCGCCGCCTGGCAAGTGCCGTTTGGGCGGTTGCAGATGGCGAGCTGCGAACGTTCAGGGGGTTCGAAGCGTATCACAACTGGGCGGAGGAGCATCGGGCCACCGGGGCTGGTCGCCCCACGCACGAGCCCGGCGGGGGCAGCGAGGCGAGAAGGCGGCAGCGCGAGTGGGAGCGGCGCAAGGCGGCGCAGCGGGAAAGCGAGCGACTTGCCGAGCGGCGAGTGGCTCTGGAGGAGCGAATCCATGAGCTGGAGGCACGACAGGCTCAGTTGGAGCGCCAGTTGGCTGGTGCCAGTGAGTCGCGGGATGTCGCCCTTGTGCGTGAGTTGGGGGCTGAGTACAGCGCCGTGGAGGGAGAGCTCACTATGTGTCTCGCCGAATGGGCCGAGCTGGGATGAGCCGCTCTGATGCAAAGAGAGGGCCGTACCTGATCGGCCTGACGGGCAACATCGCGACGGGTAAGTCCACTGTGGCTGGGATGCTGGCTGACCTTGGCGCGTTGATCATCGACGCGGACCAGGTCGTGCATACGGTGATGCGGCCGGGCACGCCAGCTCATGCCGAAATCGTCCGTGTCTTTGGTGAGCAATCCCTGGCCGGTGACGGGGCAATTGACAGAAGGCGGTTGGGCAGGCGCGTTTTCCAGGATCCGGCGGCTCTGGAGCGATTGGAGGAGATCGTGCACCCGGCGACACTGCGGAAGATTGACCGTCTTATCGATGCGTCATCGCAGGACGTGGTGGTCATTGAGGCCATCAAACTCTTTGAGTCTGGACTGGCTGATCGGTGCCACACTGTCTGGGTGACGACGTGTCGACCGGATCAGCAGATCGACCGCATCGTCGAGGCGCGCGACCTCAGCCGGGACGAAGCGCGTCAGCGCGTCCAGGCTCAGAGGCCTCAAGCGGAGCGGGCTGCGCTCGCCGACGTCGTCATCGACAATAGCGGGACGCTCTCCGCCACCTGGGAGCAGGTGGTGGCGGCCTGGCGCCGAGTGGTGCACCGTGACCGTGGGACAACAAAGCCAGCCGTCTAAGCGAACCCTATGACAGAATCTTTCCAGGTCCGCGGGTCGCTGGCGGGTTCAGTCGGGCCTTTCGTGGCCTGAAGACAGAACGGGGGCCCGGACGTGAACTGGACTGGATGGTAACTCCCGTAGCTGGCGAAGAGCAACTCCTTTGGAAATGGACGCCCTTGGGGTATAATAGTCGACGTATTCGTGGACGGCAGCGACTCTCGACGAGGGTGAAGGGGAGGGGTATCGCTATGGGAGAGCAGAATCTTGCCGTGCGCCGAGCCCGGGCGCGTGATGCGGCGTATGTGGCTGCTTTCGTGAATGGAGCACTGAACCGGCGAGCGAGCATAGAACCGCGCAACGTGATTGCGCGGCTAGGCGACGTCGGCATGCTGCTGGCTGAGGATGAAGACAAATTGGTGGGGCTCCTGGGGTGGCGCGTGGAGAATCTCGTGGCCTGCGTGACGGACTTGATTATCCGGCCGGCCAGCAGACGAGAATCCATCGGACGCGCGCTGTTTGAGACGATGGAGGATGCCGCCCGCGACCTGCAGGCAGAGGGGGCGGTTCTCTTCTTGCCACCGGCGCACCCTGCGGAGCTGTCCGCGTTCCTCGACTGGCTTGGATATGAATCGCGCGCCGTCAGTGAGCTGCCCCGCGCCTGGCGAGAAGTCGTTTCCCAGGCGGGGCTGGCGTTCGAGGATGTGGTGCCGGTCAAACGGCTGCGCTCCGACAGCGTGTTCAGACCTCTATAGAGGAGGGCGTATGTCTTTTGTCAGAAGGTTCTTGGATGAGCATCCTCGTCTGGCGGCGTGGTTTGTGCTTGCGGTAGGTATGGTGGCTATCTTGATCTGGTCCGCCCGCGATGTCGGACTGCTGCCCCGACAGTGGGCTGCGCTGATTGTGGCGACCATTGGCCTGGCCGGGCTCTGCATCTGGATTATCGGCTGGGAGGAGACAGATCAAGTGGAGGACGAAGAGAAGAGTCAGTAGCGGTATGAACGATCTCTTCAGACGGCTTGCCTTTCTGCTCCTGGCGATGACTATCGGCTTGAGCGGCGTATCACAGCCCGGAGTCCATGCGCAGGACGGGGACGATGTTGCGCGGCTGATGGATCGTATGTCCAGCGCCGCCAAAGTCGGTCAGCTGTTCATCGTCACCTTCCCCGGCGCTGAAGTCGCCGAGGGTTCAGCCGTCGCTGAACTGATCCGCGACTATCGCGTGGGTGGCGTGATGCTGGAACCGGAAAACGGGAATATCGTCAATACTGGAGACACACCTGCGCAGGTGTCCAGCTTGGTCACTCAGCTTCAGGAGACGGCATGGGCGTCGGCCCGCACCATCACGGGGACCGCGTCAGGTCCGTTTGTTCCCCTGTTTATCGCCACCAGTCAGGCGGGCAATGGTGTGCCCCTCACCAGTATCGTAAGCGGGACAACCCCTTTGCCGTCCCAAATGGCGCTGGGGGCGACCTGGGATATCAGCCATACCATCACCGTCGGCCAGATAGCCGGGCAAGAGCTGGAGGCACTGGGTATCAACATGCTTCTCGGCCCCACGCTTGACGTCTTGGAGGCCCCACGGTCGGCGAGCAGCGGCGATCTGGGCCTGAGCACATTCGGAGGTGAGCCGTTCTGGGTCGGGCAGATGGGGAAAGCCTACATCCGGGGCGTCCACCAGGGCGGCGGGGGCCGTGTGGCAGTGGTGGCAAAGCACTTCCCGGGGCTGGGTTCATCCGATCGTTCCCTGGATGAGGAGGTATCAACCGTACAGCGCACGTTGGAGAAACTGAAGCAGGTCGACCTGGCACCGTTCTTCTCGGTCGCCCAGGCGCAGGACCCGGCCTCGCGGCCAGAAGGGGTGATGGTCTCGCACATCCGCTTCCAGGGACTGGGAGGCGGACGCTTCATCACCACGTTACCCATCAGTGTGGATAGCAACATTCTCCAACAGCTCCTGAATTTGCCCGAGATGACGGCCTGGCGTCAAGCAGGAGGCTTGACTCTTTCGGATCAGTTGGGCCTCCGGGCGTTGCGTCGCTTCTATGCCCCCGGGGAGCAGGCCTTCAACGGTCGCCGCATTGCTCAGGATGCGTTTCTCGCCGGGAATGATCTGCTCTTCCTCTCGCAATTCGGCTTGACCGATGAGTGGGAGGATCAGCTTGCCAATGTGAAGTCCACCATCACGTTCTTTCGGGAGAAGTACGAGACCGACCCGTCCTTCCAGAAGCAAGTGGATGGGGCGGTGGCCCGAATACTACGAACCAAATTGTCTCTCTACGGTGGGGCGTTCACCCTCGACGGGGTGAGCCCGGAGGCTGATGCTGTGCGTGAGAAGCTGCAGAGCGATGTTGAGGCTGTGTCCGCCATCGCCCGTGATGCCATCACACTTCTTTCTCCTCCGTCACCAGATCTTGTGCCAGCGCCGCCAACTCGCGAGGAGCGCATTGTGATCTTCACGGATGCCCGGGAAGCGAGACCCTGTGCCACGTGCGACCCCGTGCCCCACATAGACGCGCTCGCGTTGGAGGAGACCATTACGCAGTTTTATGGTCCCGATGCCACTGGTCAGATTGCGCCTGAGCTGGTATCCAGCTTCTCTTTCGCGCAGCTGGAGGAGCATCTGAATGCGCCTCCTCCCGTGCCAACCTCGATCCCGCCCACCGGTGAGCCTGTGACGGCAACAGTCGTGCCTTCGCCGCCCGGGATTGGCGACGTGCTGCAGGCCGCCGACTGGGTCATCTTTGCCATGCTCAACCCGGACAGTGGGCCACCTCAAGCCAGTGTGGTGAAGCGCTTCCTGGCCGAGCGGGCCGATGCCCTCAGGGACCCCAACGTCGTTGTAATGGCATACGATGTCCCGTATGGCCTCGACGCCACCGAGATCAGCAAGCTGAGTGCCTACTACGCTGCCTACGGGCATTCGGTGCCTTTCCTCAGGGCTTCAGTGCGTGCTTTGTTTGGTGAGTTCGCGCCGCAAGGTGCGCCTCCGGTCACCGTGGACGGTATCAACTACGACCTGCGGGTGCAGACATCCCCTGACCCGGAGCAGACGATCACGCTCAGCTACTCGGTGATCAAGCCAGCGGGCGAAGAAGGGACCCCTTCACCCCCCGAGGAGGAACCGACGCCGGAACCGACACAGGAGGGGCAGCCATCAGGCGACCCAGCGGCCGAGGCATCGCCGACGCCGGAGACCAGACTGGAGAAGGGGGATGAGCTTAGACTGCGGACTGGCACGATCATCGACCATAACGGGCACGTGGTGCCTGACGGTACGCCGGTTCAATTCACATTTAACTACCCTCAGGAGGGTCTTGAGCAGTCGATTCTGGCGACGACGCGGGACGGGATGGCCGAGGCTTCATTGACGCTGGATCGGACGGGCCGCCTCGATGTCTCCGTGCAGGCAGATCCGGTGCCGAGGACGGTGGCACTCCAGATCACCATTCAGGAGGGCGGTTCAGCGACCATTGTGACGCCCACTCCGTCTCCGACCCCCCTGCCAACGCCGACGCCCACCGCAACGTCCACGCCAACGCCAACAACACGGGCCGACGGGACGGCTGTCGCCTCTCCAACGGCTGTCGTCACGAGCGAGGTTGCTGTGGAGGAGACAGAGCCACCCACGACAGGGGATGTTCAGCCCTTAGGCCTGCTGGTCGCGCTGATCGGGGCCGCTGTTGTAGGGGGTTCCAGCTACTACGCAATGCGGCTTGGAGATAGGACCGTAAGCCGGGCGCTGCGCGTTGCGCTCTGGTGCGTCATTGGGGGCCTTGCGATTTACGTAGTTTATGTGTTGAGCCTCTCCTGGCTTGGACTGTTCGATGGTCCGGGAGAGGCGTGGATGGCAGGAGGAGTAGCGCTTCTCGGTAGTCTGCTGGCCCTCCTCGTCGCCTGGCTCGTCGATCGGCGCAAGTGGAGCAGAGCCACCTGAGTCTCAGAGCAGTGTCACGATCAAGGAAACGGCAAGCAGCCCGATGACAAGAAGCATCAGATAGCGGTTCTCTCTGACAGCGCGCTCCCAGTCTGGTGATTCAATAAAGAGAGAGAGGAGTGAGGGCGTGGCCTCGACGGTCGACCAGGACCAGATCAGAGACCCCGTGTGAAGCAGCTCGCGAAAGTCCGATATGGTCTGAGGGCGCTCGCTGGGATGCATGGCAATCGCGGAAAGAATCGCGTGCTCTACCGACGGAGAGATGCGCGGATTGTAAGTGCTCGGCGGGTTGAGAGCGTCCGGGTCTAGGAAGCGCTGCTTTGCGTCGGCCGGCGGCTGGTTGGTCAGGAGATGATACAGGGTCGCACCAAGTGAGTATATGTCAGACCGCACGTCCGTGTGTCCGGTGTCTCCGCCGTACTGCTCCAGAGGTGTGTAGGCAGCGGTGCCCCGTCCCTGCAGCACGGTGACAGTCCGTGCTTGATCAGTGGCAAGAAGCTTTACCAGGCCGAAATCGACGAGCTTGATCAGCCCCGTGGGCGTCAGCTTGATGTTCGACGGTTTGATGTCGCGGTGGAGCACCGGAGGGGTGCGACTGTGCAGGTAGCTCAGGGCGTCGCACAGCTGGTGCGTCCACTGCAGCACCGTACGCTCGCTGAGAAACGTGTCCTCCTGCCGTTTCTCTTCCATCGCTTGTCGCAGATCGTGTCCCTCGACAAAGTCCATGACCAGGTACTCGCGACGGTCTTCGTGGAAGGTATCTGAGACCTTGGGGAGGTTTGGGTGATCGAGACGAGCCAGGGTAGTCGCCTCACGGAGGAACTGCTCGCGCGACTGAGCCAGCGCGGCAGGCGTCGCGTCAGGGTCCGGGCGGACCTCCTTAACGGCGCAGATTCGCCCCTCCAAACGGAGGTCCTCTGCCCGATATACGGCGCCCATTCCCCCCTGACCGACGACAGACACGACTTTGTACCGTCCTCGCAGGACGGTGTCTGGTTTCAGCAGACGAGCCAAGGATCTGACCTCTCTTCTTCTCCGTCAGTCATCATAGATCAGAACAAGTATTCTGTCAAGGAGGCATCATGACGCAGCAGGGTAGACCAATCCTTATCGCCTATGAGGGTGCCATCGAGGGGGAACGCTGGACGTTGGACGAGGAATACACGACGATTGGGCGGTCGAACGACTGCGACGTCGTGCTGCCGGACCGACAGGTTTCTCGTCAACACGCCGGCATAGAACGGGACGATGGCGGTTACCTGCTGCACGATCTGGGGAGCAAGAACGGGACATTCGTGAATGGCGAGAAAGTGGAAGGCGAGCCGCATCGCTTGCACGACGGTGACGAGATCCAGATTGCCCTGTCCGTCAAGCTGGGCTTTGTGGGCGCTGACGCGACAATTCCGTTGGAATTGACCGGTCCGCGCCGAGGGTTACACGTCGATCGCCCAGCCAAGCGAGTCTTCATCGGCGGGCAGGAGGTGCTGCCACCTCTGTCACCCGCGCAGTACCGCTTGCTGAAGACCCTCCTGGACCATGAGGGGGACGTTGTCTCCCGGGATGCCGTTGTGGAGGCGGTCTGGTCGGGTGAGGAGGCGTACGGTGTCACCGAACAGGCAATCGACGCTCTGGTGCATCGACTTCGCGACCGGATCGCCGTGCTGGATCCGGATCACGAGTACATCGTCACCGTGCGCGGGCACGGCTTCCGCCTGGACAATCGGTGAGTGAAGAGCACCCCGTTGGACAACACGCCGTCGATGCGGCGCCTCGCCTGTCGCACGTCAGTAAGGTATAATGGGCCGTCGGCGAATTGGGTTCTCCAACAGAATCGGCGGGCGCTACGGTGCCTGCCTTCTAACGACGAGAGGTGACACGTGGAAGCTTTGCAGTACGCGCGGTCCCACCAGGATGCATTCCTGGAAGAACTGAAGACGTTCTTGCGCATTCCCAGCGTCAGCACGCAGGCGGAGCGCAAGGCCGATATCCAGCGTGCGGCGGCCTGGCTTCGAGATAGGCTTCTGGATGCCGGCTTCCCAAAGGCAGAGGTGATGCCGACAGGCGGGCATCCCGTTGTCTACGCCGAGTGGACAGAAGCTGGGCCCGGGGCGCCGACCGTCCTCGTTTACGGTCACTATGACGTTCAACCGCCTGACCCGATGGAGCTCTGGAGGACACCGCCCTTTGAACCCACCATCGTGGGCGATGACATCTTTGCCCGCGGCGCCTCCGATGACAAGGGTCAGCTCTACACGCACGTCAAGGCCATTGAAGCCTTCAAGGAGACCAGCGGGGGGCCGCCCGTCAACGTCAAGTGCATCTTCGAGGGCGAGGAGGAGAGCGGGAGCCCCAGCCTGGAACCCTTCATCCGGGAGCACCAGAACATGCTGCAGGCCGACGTGGCGCTGATCTCTGACACAGGATTCCTGGGCAAGGGCCTGCCCTCCATCGTCTACGGGCTGCGGGGTCTTGCCTACCTGGAGGTGGAGCTTACCGGGCCGGATCACGACCTGCACTCGGGTATCTATGGTGGCGCTGTTCTCAATCCCATCAATGCGCTTTGTGCACTCGTGGCTCAGCTCCAGGACGACAACGGTCGCATCATCATCCCCGGTTTCTACGACAATGTGGAGGGGCTCTCCGCAGAGGAGCGCGCAGAGCTGGCGGAAGTCCCGTTCGACCGGGAAGAATGGCTCAACGAGGCCGGCGTGATCACGGATTGGGGCGAGCCCGAGTACACCATCCTGGAGCGGACCGTTGCCCGGCCCACCTTGGACGTCAACGGGATCTGGGGCGGCTACATCGAACCGGGTGCCAAGACCGTCCTCCCCAGCAAGGCCTTCGCCAAGATTTCGATGCGGCTCGTGCCACACCAGGATCCCCAGAGGATTGCAGACCTGGTCAGCGCGCGGATCAAGGAGCTGGCTCCTCGGGCCGTGGACGTCAAAGTGCGCGCCTTGCACGGGGGAGAGCCGGCGATCGTGGACCGGGACAGCCCCATGATGGAGGCCGCGTCAAAAGCCTATGAGGACGCATTCGGGAAAGCGCCGCTCCTTGTCCGGCGGGGCGGTTCGATTCCCGTGGTCGCAAAGCTGCAGCAGATTCTGGGCATTGAGACGATTCTGATGGGCTTCGGACTTCCCGACGACCGACTCCACTCCCCCAACGAGAAGTTCCATCTACCCCACTTCTTCAAAGGGATCGAAACGAGCATCCACTTTATGCACAACCTGGGCCAGCTTTCCCGCTAGGGGCTCCTCGTGCCAGATCTGAGCGACCGCCTGATGGCTCTGGAGGCCGACGTCCGGTATCGAGAACCGGCCGACGACGAGCGTTCCAGGATTGGCTACTTGCCCGGCTCGGCGCCCGTCATTCTCTCCGCGCCCCACAGCGCAGTGCACACCCGTCGAGGCCAGGCCAAAGAAGAGGAGGAGTTCACGGCGGCCCTGGCGTGTCTGGTGTCTGATCTGACCGGCGCTCACGCCCTGTACGCCCGCCGGCGCTCCCCCACCGATCCCAACTGGTACCCGGACGTCCCCTACAAGCGGCGCCTGCAGCGTGTCGTGGAGCAGGCTGACGCACGCTTCGTCTTCGATATCCACGGCATGGCGCCGGACCGCGCCATTGGTATCGCGCTGGGCACCATGGAGGGGCGGAGTTGTCCCGACCACCGGGATGAGATCGTTCGGCAGTTGGAGGCGTGCGGTTTTCGCACCGATGCGCCATTCCCGGATCGACTCGATGTGGACGAGACGTTCACCGCGCAGGGACTCCGTGAGCAGGAGACGGTGACGGCCTTTGCCTCGCAGCGGCTCGGCGTGCCCGCGGCGCAGATCGAGCTCCATCCCCTGCTCCGCGTCGTCGAGCGGCGCGAGGATGCCAGCCTGCCGCGGCCCTATCACGGGGATCCTGAGCGCATCGCCCGCGTTGTCGAGGCCCTGGTCCTGCTGTTCGGGTCGGTGGCAGACATACCCGTCCCTCGTTCCACCGTTGCGGGGTCCCGTACCGTTGTCCAGGAGTCGGCGTGATGAACATCGTGCTCCTGTGCACCGCTCTCCCGCCATGCCGTGCCTCTGGGGGCAGGGTGAAGATGGCCCCAGCCACACGACCATCGCATCCGCGAGTCGGGGAGAGCGACGCGTGTTGAGACGCCTGCGCGGAGCGCTGCTCCTTCTCCTCTTGGCCGGCCTCATACTGTCCGGGTGCTACCGTCCAGAGCCGCTTCCCGAGTCTGAGGGCGATCCGCCCCCCTCATCGGGGAAGGCCTCCGACGTCCGTGCGGGCACCCCCGGGGATTCGGCGGACCCCACCCTGCGCCCCACGCCATCTCCGTCCTATCCCGGCACGTATAGCGGCACGCCGACGCCCAACCCCACACCCCCTGGCCACGGCGGCGGCCCGGCCGTAGACACCTACACCGTCCAGCCCGGTGAGACCCTCAGCCTGATCGCCTCCGTTTATGGGTGCACCATTGAGGAGATCGTCGCCGCCAACAATCTGGTCAGCGCCGACGCCATCAGCGTCGGGCAGGAGCTCCGCATCCCCGTCGAGGCGACGGAGACGGGCCCGGCTATCAAGCTCGTCCCTGATAGCGAGCTGGTCTACGGGCCGGCCTACGTCGACTTCGACCTGGACGCCTTCGTCGCCCGCCAGGGCGGCTACCTCCACGACTACGTGGAGGAGGTCGAGGGCCAGTTGCGCAGCGGTGCGGAGATCGTCCAGCTCGTCTCCCAGCGCTACAGCGTCGGGCCCCGCGTCCTCCTCACCCTGCTGGAGATCCAGTCGGGCTGGGTCACGCAACCGCAGCCCGGCGGAGGGACCCTCGTCTACCCCATAGGCCACGTCCAGGGGTACCAGGAGGGGCTCTTCCACCAACTGAGTTGGGCCGCCGCCCGGCTCAACGAGGGCTACTACGGGTGGAAGCGGGAAGAGCGGAAGACCGTTCATCTGGTGAACGGGATGCGGGTCGGCATCGCCCCGGGACTCAACGCGGGAACGGCAGCCATTCAGAACTGCGCCGCCGAGCTGTCCGCGGGCTGGGATGCCTGGGTCGCCATGGTCGGCCACAGCGGCTTCGAGGCCACCTACCGGGCCTTCTTTGGCAATCCCTTCGCCTACACCGTCGAGCCGCTGGTCCCCGCCGACCTGACCCAGCCGGAGCTGCGGCTCCCCTGGGAGGGCGGCGAGACCTGGTACTACACCGGGGGGCCGCACGGGGGCTGGGGACCGGGCAGCGGGATGGCGGCCGTTGACTTCGTGCCTGCTGAGAAGATGCTGGGCTGTGCCCCCTCCGCGGAGTGGGTCACCGCCGCCGCGTCGGGCCTCATCCTGCGGAGCGAGAACGGTGAGGTCATCGTCGACCTGGACGGCGACGGCTTCGAGCAGACCGGCTGGGTGCTGCTCTACCTCCACATCTACAGCGAGGGCCGCGTCGAGCAGGGGACCTACGTCGAGCGGGGCGAGCGCATCGGTCACCCGTCGTGTGAGGGCGGCGCCTCCCAGGCCACTCACGTCCACTTTGCCCGCCGCTACAACGGGGAGTGGATCGGCGCGGGGAGCGGCTCCTGCCCCCTGGTCCTCTCCGGGTGGACCGCTCACGATGGCCGCATGCCCTACGAGGGCACCATGACGCGCGGCGATGAGGAGCGCACCGCCTGCGAGTGCTGGGAGGACGACATCAACGGCCTCGTCTCCGACAACCCCGCCCCCTAGCTCCGGCCTGAACGCGCCTGACGCCTTCAGCCGTGCTCTCGGCGGATCCGTGATCCGCCGGCCGCCGCAGGCGGCAGTTAGTCGCAACCTGTGACAGCGGTTGTGCCCGGCCTCCTGTCCGGGCACGTGCCCTGTCTGGCCCCCGGCCCTTTCCACTTGCTCGCAGCCCTTGCCTGTCCCGAGCGAAGCCGAGGGATCTCGGATGGGGGCTTGCAAGACCTCCCAGCGCCTCCCACCCCCGTCATTCCGACCGAGCGAGGGAAGCGCAGCGACCGGAGCGAGTGGAGGAATCTCGCCGCCTTCTCACCGCGCCAATCTGCCAAGCTGACCGCGCTAGGCGCGGTCAACCACAGTAAGCCCGCATCCGCGCCATCGGCGTCCCCACCATCCGGAACGCCCGCCGCTCCGCCTCGTACCGGATCCGCCCCTCGTCCAGCGTCACCAGCTCTCCATCCTCCAGCACCAGCTCCCCGTCCACCAACACGTGCGTCACGTCCGACGGATGCGCCGCATACACAACCCCCGCCTCCACATCGTGCCGCGGGAACCAGTGCGGCGCCCTCGTGTCCAACAGGATCAAATCCCCGGCCCGCCCCGC
>Ga0207796_1000093_pt1 | contig 36839 bp, 32 predicted proteins | sample Pon1CUnioCityCA_6_FD_187274 | JGI IMG/M metagenome (GOLD analysis project Ga0207796, IMG submission 187274) | Marine sediment microbial community from Union City, CA, USA - Pond 1C Sediment 1 (SPAdes) | ecosystem: Environmental > Aquatic > Marine > Intertidal zone > Salt pond sediment ... | reverse complement strand
TTCCCGCCGATGCCGATGATGGCACACCATCTCGTCGCACGCTCGTAGCGCAGGATGGTGAGGGAAACATCCTGATCATCGTGGCGCCGCGGGGCACACTTAGTCTGCACGACCTGGCTGCCTTTCTAGTCGAGTCTGACCTAGCCATCGACGCGGCGCTCAATCTGGACGGTGGGGGATCCACTGGCATGTGGGTGGCGTCCGCCCACACCCGGCTGGAGATCGACTCCTTCACGCCGGTTCCCTCAGTGATCGCTGTCGAGAGACCGTAGGTCGGCCCACTGCTTCGTCGATTGACCGCTGGAGTAAGCAAACGTATAATGGATGGAACAAGCGTGGCCTGTTGACGGTGTCGAGGACGCATACGATGGGCACGAGAACATCAGGAGGTGTGCGATGCAGATCGCGACGGTCGAAGTTATCCCGGTAGACCTACCACTGCGCCTGCCCTACCAGACAGCCTACCACGCCGAGGCCATCGAGAGTGTCTCCGCGATCTTCATTCGGGTCGAGACCACGCAAGGCCGCGAGGCCTGGGGCTGTGCAGCCTTCGACCCCGCTTTCACCGGGGAGACAAGGGAAGCAGTCATCGCCGCTTGTCAATCCTGCGCCGAACGGGCCCGGGACCTCAATCCACTGAACCTCGAGTTCGCCCTTGACGAGCTTTCGGGGCTGACGGAGGAGACGCCGTCGGCTCTCTGCGCCTTCGACCTGGCGTTCCATGACCTGCTGGGCCTGGCCGCTGACATGCCCCTCTATCGACTCTTGGGCGGCTATCGGCATCGAATTCAAACGTCCATCACCATCAGCATTGCGCCGGTGGACGCCTCGGTGGAGTTGGCCCGTCAGCGGGCTGCACAGGGTTTCCGCATCCTCAAGATCAAGGGAGGCCTCGACCCACAAGAGGATGTACGGCGGGTGCGCGCCATCAGGGCCACCCTGCCTCACTTCACCCTTCGACTAGATGCTGACCAAGGATACACCGTTCGACAGGCCCTAGAGGTAGCGCGCGCTCTGGAGGATGAGCTGGAGATGCTGGAGCAACCCACGCTCGCCGATGATCTGAACGGTCTCCGTCAGGTCACCAGAGAGAGCCCAGTGCCGATTCTAGCGGACGAAAGCGTGAGCCAGCCCCCCTCGGCCATGGAAGTGGCCAAGCTTCGGGCCGCTGACGGTATGAGCATCAAGCTGACCGCGTGTGGGGGCCTGCGCTGTGCACGCCAGATCGACACCATCGCCCGCGTCGCACAGATGAACACGATGGTCAGCTGTGTAAACCAGCCAGCGCTGCTGACGGCCGCGGGCTTATCCTTCGCCCTGAGCAGTCGCAACGTGGAGTATGGGGACCTAGACGGGCATTTCGACCTGGTCGGCGATCCCACACTGGCTGGCTTTCGCGTGGAGGAGGGCTGGCTGATCGCCACGGACGTGCCGGGGCTGGGATGCACAGTGGAGCTCTAGGCGTGCTATCGAGGTCTTGACCCCTCGGCTATGAACAACGAAGTGACCTCCGGATGGTCCGTCTCGACCCTTACGTCGCCCCCGCTAGAACGCGCCGAGCTGGCACTGACCGATGCTAATCTCAAGCTTCTCGGCGGCGTTCGCCACGTGGGTCTTGGGCAGGTCGAACCGATTAGCAATGGCCCAGGCCACGGCGCACGGCAGGCGTCCCACGATCAACCCCTCGCGGATAGCCTGCTCCAGCTCCGGTGATAGCTCCTCGGCGGGATGCACGATGCGCTCCTCGCCGTCGTAGCCGAACAAACCCAATTGACAGTGATAGAGCCGTATCCCCAATGCATCGGCCATCTCGCCCACCTTCAAGGGGTTGACAGCCAACTCGTCCGCGATGCGAAAGGCTGCGCCGCAGCTTAGCTTATTCTCTCGCGCTCGCTCTTGAACAGCGTCAGCGATTCTATCTTTCATAACCGCTTCTTCTCCCATCGATAAAAGTCATCTCTTGCCAGCTACGCCGCGCTAGAGTAGCCGATCCCCAGACAGCGCCTAGAGACACCACAGCTCCGCTTGAGGTTCACATAGGTACTCGGCGCCATCCGCTGTGACCAAAACATCTTCCTCACATCCGATATATCCATACTCCGGCACAGCTAGTCCGAGCTCAATAGCGAAGACATTGCCAACCTCGACCGTGCCTTCCACTGAGTCACCGTACCGCTCCCAGCGCGGTCCTAGGACCGTGGCGCCGTCGTGAGCCGTTCGCCCGATGTGGTGACCAAAGGCATGCATGTACTCAGGATAGCCGGCGTCGGTCACAGCCTTGCGTGCCACGTCATCGACCTCCCAGCCCTGCACGCCGGGCCGCAAGGCATCCCGTCCCGCCTCCAGCGCTTGGCGAGCGGCCTCCCATGCCGCCAGAACCTCCTCCGGCAATGCCGACTCGCCCTCCCTCAACAGATACCACGATCGCTGGAGATCGGAGACAAAGCCATCCTTTCGCACACCAAAATCGGCTTGTAGCAGGTGGCCTCGTTCCAACACATGGTCGCCGGGCATGGCGTGACCAATAGCCGATTCTGGCCCCGCCGTGACAGTCGGGCAATGGTCAGCCCCCCAAGCCAAGCCAAGCCCCTGCTCAGCGGCGAACGTCTGGAAGAGACCAGCTACATCGCGTTCAGTCAGTCCGGGCTGGATCGACTGGCCCACACGGCGGAAGATCGTCTCCGCCATCTGCGCGGCGGCCCGCAGATGTGAGATCTCTGTGGGTGACTTTCGGCCCCGCAACGCCGCGACCACCTCCTCAGCGGAGATGAGACGGCCAGCGAGATCCGTTCCTCTGAGAAGCTGCCTCAACAACTCGAACATCCCGTGCGTCAACCCATCGGCCGCAGGATCGCTCCGCGAGAAGTTGATGGCTATCTGGCGCGGACCTAAGCGGCGAAGGTGTTCGCACAGAGGCTCTCGGATGGAGTGATCATACCCGACAACGGTCGAGTAACCGCCCATACGCCTGACGTTCTCCGCATCGAATCGCCCTACGATGGCCACTCGCTCGCCCGTGCGGCTGACGATCAAGGACGACGCCCAGGTCAACTGCCCGCCCAACAGCAGCTCTAGACAGGGGTCCGAGACCTGTGTCGTCTCTCGCACAAAAGTCAGCCAGAGATCAACGTCCTTCTCTCTCAGGATGTCCCCGGCCTGATCTAGCTTCTCGCACACCAACGCAGCTTCCGACACTGTAGTCTCCTGAATCGATCATTCCCCGACGATGTGATCGTAGAGGGCTGCCAACTCCTCCTCGGAGTAGAAATAGATCACCAAGCTGCCGCCCTCGCCGCGCCGTTTTAGGTTCACCTTGGTGCTAAGCGCTTCCCGGAACCGGGACTCCAGCTCTTGCATCGCCGGTGAGGGCCCAGGTTTTGGCTTAGGCGGCTCCTCCTCTCGACCGACCAGCTGGCGCACCAGCTCCTCCGTCTGGCGCACGTTCAAGCCTCGCTTTACGACGGTCTTGAGCGCCGCCTCTTGTGCTTCCTCCTGCTCCAACCCGAGAAGCGCACGGGCATGTCCCTCGCTGATCTTCTCCTCAAGGACTGCCTCGCGCACGACTCGCGCTGCCGTGAGAAGGCGCAGCGTATTCGAGACCGCCGTGCGACTCTTACCCACCCGCTGCGCGATCTGCTGCTGCGTCAATCCAAAGGTCTCGGCCAACTGCTTGAAGGCCATGGCTTCCTCCAGCGGATTCAAGTCAGAGCGCTGGAGATTCTCCACCAGGGCCAGCTCCAACATCTCCCTGGGCGCGACATCCTTGACAAGAACAGGCACCTTGGAAAGACCCGCCACGCGGGCAGCTCGCCAGCGCCGCTCACCAGCGATCAACTGGTATCCATCTGCAACCTCCGTGACCACCAGCGGCTGAATGATGCCATGTTCCTCAATCGAAGCTGCAAGCTCGATCAGATCTTGCTCTCGAATCGGCGAACGTGGCTGATGAGGGTTAGGTGAGATGGCAGCAAGCGGGATCTCCAGCACGCCCTGCCTGGCGTCAGTCTCTTCCGCATCGGTGGCAGGAATCAATGAATCCAGACCTTTGCCCAGTCCGATTCTGCGTGGTGACATAGCCTACCTCCCCATTCAACTACTCGTGCTCGCTAGCCTGCTCCATCGAAAGCAACCAGCTCATCCCGCGCTTGATGACATACCACCGAATCAAGCCAAGACGTAAGGACAACTGGTCACCAGCGTCGTACATAACCAGGTGTCGCCGGTATCAAGTCCGCGCGATACCCTCGTCGACCCAGTCTGAGAGTCTTCCTATAGTCTCTCGTTGTGGATGTTAGGCAAGCGACCGTCGCCGATCAGCAACTCTCTAGCCAGCGCATCGTAAGCCTCGGCGCCGGCCGAGCGCGGGGCATGAACGTTGATGGGCACACCAAAGCTCGGTGCCTCACTCAAGCGAACGCTCCGAGGGATGACGGCATCAAAGACACGCTTCTCGAAGTGCCGTCTTACCTCGGCCACGACCTGTTCCGCTAGATTGGTGCGGGCATCGTACATCGTCATGACCAAGCCGCGGAGCGTCAGTTCAGGGTTCAGAGCTCGGCGCACCAATCGAATGACCCGAGCCAACTGCGACAGACCTTCCAGCGCAAGATACTCGCACTGCACCGGGATAATGATGCCTCCAGTTGCGGCTGTTAGTCCGCTCACAGTCAGAAGCCCCAAGCTGGGAGGACAATCGATGAGCACGTAGTCGTAGGCATGATCAAGGGTGAAGTTCACTAGGGCCTTACGGAGGCGATGCTCTCGTTTCGGCATATCGACCAACTCCACCGTAGCGCCGGCCAGATCGGGTGAAGACGGCGCCAACTTGAAACCCGACTGGTCGAGAGACCGCAAGACGGGGGCAAGGGGTACGTCATTGACCAAGACGTCATAGGTGGAGAGAGATACGGAGGTCTTCTCAATCCCCAGCGAAGACGTAGCGTTCGCCTGTGGATCAAGGTCAACCAGAACGACACGCTGACCGCGCTCGACAAGATAGGCGCCCAGGTTAACGGCTGTCGTGGTCTTTCCAACGCCGCCCTTCTGATTAGCCAGAGCGTAGATGATGGCCATGATTCCTCTCGCCTCTCAGGATGACTCGCCTACAGTGAGCGATCTCTTCTTCCTGAGGCGTGCCGCATAGCCCGGATCGAGTGACAGACTGAGCAGCGACGCAATTAGCGAAGCGCGCGGCAGTCCACGCATCGTGCCCTCGCTGCAACGCGCAGAACAGAGAGGCTGCAAACACATCTCCGGCTCCGGTGGAATCCATTTCGTCCACGTTCGATGCTGAAAAGTGGCGAACGTCCCCGTCAGCATAGACTGTGCAGCCCGCGGCCCCCTGAGTCAAGACCAGACACGGCGTCTGAAGAGCGTACTCCGCCACGATGGCCATGTCGTCCCCGACGTCCTCCCCGCTCAACACCACGGCATCAGCGTGAGGAAGCACCTGGCAGGCTTCCTCCCACCGGCGGCGACTGACATATCCTGCCTGGTCCCACTGTCGCATCCAGCCTTGAGGAGTCACGCCGACGAACGCTGCCTCAAGACGACTCACCATCACCGGGGCACACTCCCTCGCCACAGGAGCTATGTGAACCAGCCGAGCTCGCCAGTCGGGGGGCACCGCCCCGGGCCCCAGCGGACGGGCGACACTGCGGATCACTTGCTGTCGTCCCCCCTCGGTGTAGATGTTCTCAAAGGTCGTGGACGTTGGAGCGAGGAGACGCGTGAGCTGAACGTCGCCTAACCACTCGCTCAAGTCGAGATCAGCGCCAGCACTGGTAACGACGCCCACTCGGCATCCCAGAGCTCGCGCCGTCCGCGCTGCATACGCAGCTGTTCCCCCCAGCGTAGACGAAGGGCCCTTCAAATCGCGCGTGACATGCCCAATGACCAGGTAGTCGAAAGAGAACACCCTGAGATCCACCCGCCCACGCCCAACGTAGTATTCGATTTCCTCGCGTCTCTAGCGTGTTTGAGGAAGCTGTCCGCGCGGAGATCGCTCGGCGTATCAGTCCTTCGGAAAGATGGTAACGCGCCGCCGATCCCCCTCGTAGATGCTTTCCGTGGTTACCCTTGAATCATCGTAGAGAGCCACGTGGACGACACGACGTTCGTGAGGGGGCATCGGTTGGAGGATCACGGTCCGGTCGGTATCCACCGCCTGGTCCGCCATACGATGAGCCAGACTGCGAAGTCGTTCGGCGCGCTGCGCCTTGTAGCCCTGGACGTCCACCACGACGTGCACCCATCCCTCCATCTTCCGCCCCACCAGCAGCCGCACGAGATGCTGAAAAGCGTTAAGGACTTCGCCTTCGGGATCAATAAGTATATCGGTATCCGACCCTGTCACGTCGACGACCAGCGGAGGCACCTCCTCTTCGCTGCTTGGGCCGGGCTCGGCACGTACGACTTGAACTTGAGCGTCAAGGCCCATAGCGTCCAACAGCCCCTCCGTCACGTCTCGAGCCGCTTTGATCTTTGCTTCTTCCTCGCTCAACGCTGGTTCCTCAACCTCGATCTCTGGAGAGGGCTCCTGTTTCGGCGTGAGCTCCTCCTCCACATGGACACGAGACGACGGAGGAGCAACCGCGGCTTGAGTCTGAGGCTTGGGTTCCGGCTGGGGCTCTGGTTCACGAGCTCTTGCTGATTCGATCTTGATGCGGACCCGAGCTGCTCGCGCGCCAAGACCGAACATGCCCTGGCGGCCCTCATCCAACACTTCGACCGCTACGGCGTCACGAGGAAGACCGAGACGGGCCAGCCCTGCGGCGATCGCTGCGTCAACATCCTTTCCGGCAACTTCTATCGTTGATTTCTGTTTTGACATCTGCTCTTCTCCTCAACACGGGTGCGAAAACGAGTCAGCTACTTCTTCGGACGTCTCTTAGGCATGACTTCCTTCTCGTCAACCCCATTACGATTCGTACGGATGAAGTAGTACTGAGCCATACCAAACAAGTTGGAGATAATGAAGTAGATAGAGAGCCCGGTGGCGTACTGCAGAGAGATGAACCCGAACATCAGCGGCATCATGATCTGCATCTGCTGGCTCATCATCTCCGCCTGCGAACCACCATCTCCGGTAGCACTGCTGGGGCTCAACAGCTTTTGCTGAAGCCACGATGTGGCAAAGACCAGGATGGGCAACGAGTAGGACCACCACTGGGCCGGGCTGGGAGGCTGCCCCAGATCCATACCCAAGAATGTGTTCTGCAGCGGCACCAGCCCCACCAAGCTAGGCAGCCACTGGTCAACGCGGATATGGCCAGCGAACTGGAAGAGCTGGAGCGGTGTGGAAGGTACACAGAAGATGATGGCCCGATAGAGGGCAATCATGATGGGCAACTGGATCACCAGAGGTAAACATCCCCCTGCCGGATTTACGCCCGCTTCTCGCCATAGCTCCATCTGCTTCTGAGCGAGCTTCTCTTGGTCATCGCCATACTTGTCGCGTAGCTTCTCGATCTCAGGTTGAAGCTCCTGCATCTTCCGCGCCGATCGCTGCTGGCTGAGCGTCAGTGGAAGGATCAGCAGTCGGGTCAAAACCGTCAAGGCAGCAATGGCCAAGACCGTTTGGTTACCCAGGTAATTGTACAGGAGCAACAGCACGTTGGCCAAAGGGTATATGATGAAATCTAACATGTCAGCTTTTTATCCTAACCTTCTTCTGGCGGCGGGAAGGACCACGCTTCACGTCCTCTATCTATCTCCAACGCGCGCACTCGAGACGTCCCGCCAATCAACGTCTGATAGACCAACGATCCGTTCACGGCTGGATCCGACAGCCCCTGGCCCCCAGCCGGCGACGACCAGTCCACGAAACCCTCAGCAGTTGTATCCAGCGCATAGAGCGTGCCGCTCTCCGAGCTGACGAAGAGCCGGCTGCCGTCATCGTTGCGCATGACGCCGGCGCGCACCGAGACGGGCTGATTCTGGTCCGTCACGAGGGTCTTCTGCCAGTTGAGGTTGCCGGTCCGAGCATCAAAGGCGTAGACTGTGCCTTTTACATCCACGGCATAGAGCACGCCATCGCTAATCGCCGGGCTGCCCCAGAACCACTCATCCCCCCGGAAACGCCAGCGCTCCTCGCCTGTCTCAGCGTCAATGGCATAGACGGTGTCGTCGAAGGCACCGACGTAGAGCGTATTGTCACTGAGCGCCGGCTTGCCGCCGAAAGCTCCATCCGTCTTGAACGTCCACTTCGCCTCGCCGCTCTGCAAGTCGAGTGCGTAAAGATTCCGATCCATCGAACCCACGTAAACGGTGTCCGAGACGATGAGAGGGGTGGACCAGACCCGGTGACCTGTCTCGAAAGTCCATTGGAGCGCCCCAGTCTCCCGGTCTAGGGCGTAGACGTTGCCATCTCCATTCCCAATCACGAATAGACCGTCACCCAGAGCTCCTCCCTCAACGTACATCCCCGTAGCGCCAGCAAAACGCCATCTTTCCTCGCCGGTTTCGACATCGAGCGCCCAGACGATACTCTGGCGCTGGCTGAAGAAGCCGCCGGTAGTAAGCTGTGAAGCAAAAAAGACCTGCTCTGCATCACTCACTGCCGGGCTGGCATAGAAGAGTCCTTGGTTATTCTCCTCGGGGTTGCGCGGGAACGTCCAGAGTGTCTCCCCGCTGGTAGCGTTCATGGCTCGGGCTTGCTGCAGGTCCGCCACGTATAGTGTGTCATCGACGACGGTCAGGCCGGTCCAACTCGACGCCCTGGCGCCGCCGGCACAGCCACTTGTAGCCAAGAGAAGCGACGTCAACATCGCGAGCGCCACGAGACTGCGCTTTGTCAAAACTTGATTCAATGATCTATCCTCCAGATTCTAGGGCGCCTAGTCGGCGACCCAAAGCCACATCGTGCACGACATAGAGTCAGGTCCTGCACGACGAATTGTCAAACTCATGTGTGCCAGAGACCCCACACGTTGGACTCGTTGATACGTCGAGCTCAGGCACGGGGTCATAACCACCGGGGTTCAGAGGATGACAGCGCGCTATCCGTTTCATAGCCAGCCAGCCACCGCGCCACGGTCCATAGCGGCGGATGGCCTGATAACTGTATTGGGAACAAGAAGGGTAGAAGCGGCACGTGGGAGGCAACACCCGTGAAAGGGTGGACTGATAGAGGCGAATGAGCCCCAGTAGGATAACCTTCATATTCTTGTTTTCTAGGCTCAAAACGCAACACTCGCTAGGCTTGGAAACAGGCCCTTGCCGTGTTCCTGTGGTCTTCTCGAGTATTACGTCAGGTTCTCTTTATGGGCGCTGGAATTGATTCACAATCCCGCCCGGTCGAGTAACGACAATAATGCTCTTTCGACCTCTGCCTCGTTGACCTCAACGAGTCTCGGGCGGGCAATTAGCATGACATCCCAGCCCCTGGTCTCAAACTCCGGATAGAGAAGGCGTGCGGCCTCTCGCAAGAGACGTTTCACTCTATTGCGCTCCACGGCGCCGCCTACCTTCCGACTCGCCGTGACCCCAACACGGCTGAACCCCAGTTCATTTGGGCGAACGATCAGCACCAGCAGAGGATGTGCCCACGATTTTCCTTCGTCATAAACCCGCTTTACGTCAGCGCTGCGCCGGAGTCGAATTCTCCGCTCGATCACCCCTCGGTGTCTCCAGTGTTCCTTGGACAGACTGACAGATCACCGAGGCCGCTTACGCCGCCTAGCTTCCCTTCCAGTTTCTCTTCTTCGATTCGGGTTTACCAACGCTCAGCTGCTTGCGCCCTTTCTTCCGGCGTCGCTTAAGGATCTTCCGTCCACTCTTGCTTGACTGGCGCGCAAGAAAACCATGGGTTCGTTTTCGTTTTCGCTTCTTCGGTTGATACGTTCGCTTCGGCATTCCTCTTCTCCTTCACCAACTCAAACACGACAACGACTACTCGCTGAGCGATGACCTCGCGGCCTATTCATCACAATGCCACACAATCACTCCCACGCCACCAGATGTGGGCGTGGGAGCAAAACTCGCCCGCGGATAGACGCCAATCACGGATCTCGTTCGCGTATTATACCTTAATGCGCACAAGCGGTCAAATCTTCACAGCTGAGCGTCTCAAATGGCTTGGAACCCACAATTGACAGGATGTGTCAGGCATCTATAATTGTGTCGGATCGGCTATGCGAATAGGTATTGACGCGCGTATTGCGCACTACTCCCGCGGAGGGATCCGCGGCTATGTTGTCCATCTGCTCGAGGCCCTGACCGAGCTAGAGGGCGATGCAGACTATCACATTCTGCGTAGCCGCAAAGACCACGGGGAGCCAGTCCTGCCATCATCAGTCGATTTCTGTCACGTTCCCTGCTGGACACCGTCCCATCATCGCCTTGAACGCTGGGCGCTGAGCGTCGAGATAGCTCGACTGCGACTGGATCTACTCCATAGTCCCGACTTCATTCCTCCCGCCTTCGGCTACAGTCACTCGGTGATCACAGTTCACGACCTGAATTTCCTCTACTACCCTCATTTCCTCACCGCCGAGAGCCGCCGATACTACAATGAGCAGATTGAGTGGGCTGTCGAGCAAGCCGACCATATCCTGGCCGACTCTCACGCCACCAAGACCGATCTTGTCTCGCTACTGGATGTCGCACCCGATAAGACTACTGTTGTCCATCTCGCCGCTGATCCATCCTTTCGCCCTCTATCAGAAGCTGCTGCACGTCAGGTCGCCACGCAGTACGGTCTGGATCCGGGTTATCCCCTGTTCGTGGGCACTCTAGAACCAAGAAAGAATGTCCCTGGACTACTGCTAGCCTATCGAATGCTGCTAGATCAGGGGGCCACCAGCGAGCCACTGGTCCTCATCGGCGGCAAAGGCTGGTTGTATGAGGAGATTTTTGGCCGTGCTGAGGCATTGGATCTGAGCGATCACGTTCGCTTCTTGCACGATGTACCGGATGCTGACTTACCCGGGCTTTACAGCGCTGCGGGTGTGCTGGCGCTGCCCTCATTCTACGAGGGATTCGGACTACCCGCCCTAGAGGCAATGTCCTGTGGTACACCAGTCGTGGTTGCCAATCGAGCTTCCCTGCCAGAGGTGGTAGGCGAAGCGGGATTGTTGGTGGATCCTGAGGACCCGGAGGAAATTGCTAGAGCGCTGAAGAGGGTTTTGACGGAGCAGTCCGAGAGAGACCGGTTGCGGGAGGCTGGCCTGGAGCAAGCGGGGACTTTCAGTTGGGAGCGTGTGGCCCGCGAGACCTTTGCAGTATACAAGGAAGTGCTAAACTGATGCGAATCCTATTTCTGACGCCCCAGCTTCCCTATCCCCCCCAGAAGGGAACCGCCCTCCGGAATTGGGGGCTGATCCAAGGACTGGCGGAGCATCACCAGTTGAGCTTGCTATCATTCCACGAGCCAGGAAGCAGTATCGACGCCCCGTCCCCTCTAGCCAGCGTCTGCAAGCGCATGGTCACGGTGCCTCAGCCAAGACGTTCTCCGTCTCAGCGTCTGTGGGATATACTCTCCACCCGGCAGCCAGACATGGCCCTGCGACTAGCGTCGAACGCCTATGATCGACAGTTGAGAGAGTTGCTGGCGGAAAGAACATTCGACGTGGTACAGATGGAAGGCATCGAGCTGGCGCCTTACCTGGACACCATCAGATCCGCCTCTCAAGATCCCCTGGTCGTCTTCGACGACCACAACTGCGAGTACCTGCTCCAACAGAGAGTCTTCCTTACCGATCTCTACTCACCCATCCGCTGGCCAGAAGCGGCGTATTCGTTCGTTCAGTGGCAGCGGCTGCGGCGCTACGAGGCGGAGATCTGCCGACAGGCGGACGAGGTCTTGGCCGTCTCCCAGGCAGACGCAGAGGCTCTGATGAAGCTAGATCCCGACCTCAAGATCACCGTGATCCCGAATGGTATTGACACACAGGCGTATCGACCTACGACCGCCACGGGAGACACAGCAACGGGCAACACGCTGGTTTTCACGGGGACGATGAACTTCCGACCCAATGTAGATGCTGTCCTGTGGTTTGCGCGCGAGGTTCTGCCCCGTATCCAGGCCAGCGTGTCAGATGTCCGCTTTCTCGTAGTTGGTCAACGGCCGCATCGACGTCTCGATCCCCTGAGACGGAAACCAGCCATAACCCTGACCGGCTGGGTGGAGGATGTACGCCCCTATTTCGCACAGGCCACCGTCTACGTCGCACCATTGCGTATGGGAGGGGGGACCCGCCTCAAGCTACTGGAAGCCATGGCGATGGGCACGCCAATCGTGGCTACATCCTTGGGCGCAGAGGGATATCCAGTACAGGATGGGCGTGAGCTGATCCTAGCTGATACACCGGCAGCCTTCGCTGAAGGGGTGATCGCCCTATTGCGGGACAAGGAACGGCGCGCCGAATTGACACGAGCAGCTCGCACCTTCGTCGAGGAGCGGTACGACTGGCAGGCCATTGTGCCACGGGTTGAGGAGGTGTACGCGACCTAGACGCCTCTGGAAACGCAAAGCCCGCCGATGGTGATCGGCGGGCTTTGCGTCTGTCTGCCGAGATCGATCAGGCGGGCATCAACTCCTGGGCAGCCTCCGGCGCTTCTTCAGCTTCGGCCTCGCGAATGACAAACTCCCCATCCTCGACGTCCACCAACACGGTGCTCTCTTCCGAGAAAGTGTTCGCCAGAATCGCGTCGGATAGCGCGTCCTCGACTTGATTCTGGATGACTCGCTTGAGCGGTCGCGCCCCATACTCCTCGCTGTATCCCCTCTTAGCCAACAGCACCTTAGCATCCTCCGTTACTCGCATCTGCAGATCAGACTCCGCCAGCCGCTTGCGGACCTTATCGAGCTCCAGATCCACGATCTTGGCGATGTCCTGCTTTGTCAGCGCATGGAAGACGACAACTTTGTCGACGCGGTTAAGGAACTCCGGCCGGAATGTGCGCTTGAGGCGGTCAAGCAAGTTGTCGCGCATCTCGTCGTAGTCCGAGTAGCCATTCGACCCGTCTTTCGGTCTAGCAAACCCCAGGCTCGTCTGATGTTTGATCATTTCCGCCCCAACGTTAGACGTCATGACGACGATCGTATTGCTGAAGTCCACCTTGCGCCCACGGGCGTCCGAGAGTTGTCCCTCCTCCATGATCTGAAGAAGCATGTTGAAGGCTTCAGGATGGGCCTTCTCAATCTCGTCGAGGACGACAATCGAGTAAGGACGCCGACGGATCGTCTCAGTGAGCTGTCCTGCATCGTCATAGCCCACATATCCGGGAGGCGCGCCCACCAGCCGAGCGACATTATGACGCTCCATAAACTCCGACATGTCCAACTGAAGAAGAGCATCCTCGCTGCCGAACATGAATTCGGCCAATGCTTTGGTCAGCTCTGTCTTGCCGACACCCGTAGGCCCAAGGAAGATGAACGATCCAATGGGGCGCCGGGGATCCTTCAATCCCGCACGCGCTCGCCGAACCGCCTTAGAGATAGCTGTCACGGCCTCATCCTGGCCAACGATACGCTCGTGGATGGCGTCCTCCATCTCCAGCAAACGCTCCTGTTCCTCGCTATGCAGCTGGGTAACAGGGATGCCGGTCCACATGGCGACAACCTCTGCGATGTCCTCTGGCCCGACGGAGACCCCGTTCTCCAGGAAGTCCACCCTGCGATCAGCCCGAATGACCTCCAATTCCTCCTGTAGGTCAAGCTCCTGATCCCGCAGTGCAGAAGCTTCCTCGTACAGTTGTTCATCAATGGCTTGCTCTTTGGCCGCCTTCACTTCCTTTAGATCGCCAAAGATCCTGCGCAGGTTCTGGGCGTGGGGCGTTTTATACATACGAACGCGAGAGGCCCCCTCGTCGATGAGGTCAATGGCCTTGTCCGGCAGATAACGATCGGTGATGTAGCGGGTAGAGAGTTGAGCCGCGGCCTCGAGAGCCTCATCCGTGATATGCAACTGATGATGCTGCTCATAGGGCTCCCGAATCCCTCGAAGGATCCTGATCGTCTCCTCTACCGTGGGCTCTTCCACCACAATGCGCTGGAAACGACGCTCCAATGCTGCATCGGATTCGATGTGCTTTCGGTACTCGCCCAGCGTCGTAGCTCCTATACACTGAAGCTGTCCTCGAGCCAAGGCGGGCTTCAGGATATTCGCTGCATCCATCGAAGAGCCAGCCGAGCCAGCCCCAACCAGCATGTGCACCTCATCAATAAACAGAATGCAGTTGCTATCCTTCAGCTCATCCAAGACCTTCTTCAGACGCTCCTCGAACTGGCCACGATACATGGTCCCGGCGACCAGGGATCCCATATCAAACTGAAGCAGGCGTCTGTTCAGCAACGGTTCGGGGACCTCACCGGCAACAATTCGTTGGGCGAGGCCCTCGACGATGGCGGTCTTACCGACCCCAGGCTCCCCGATGAGGGCAGGGTTGTTCTTTGTTCTCCGGGCCAGAATCTGGACCACCCGCTCGATCTCCTCCTGCCGTCCAATCACCGGATCGAGTTTGTCTGTCTCGGCTAGAGCGGTGAGATCGATGGCCAACTTGTCCGTCGTCGGAGTGTCCGAAGACTGACGATCCTTTTGCTTCCGACCGGCCACGACGGGCTCCTGCTGCAAGACTTGCTCGGTATAGCGGCGCACCTGGTCATCCGTCACTCCCATATGCTTGAGAATATCAACCGCTGTACCATCCCCTTGACGAATGAGCCCCAACAGTATATGATGTGTATCAATTCGAGCTGCTCCCTGATGCTGCGCTTCTTCCTTTGCCAGTTCAAGCACGTGCTGGGTACGCGGCGTCAGATCAAGATCCTGCTTAAGTAAGGACGTGCGTTGTCGCATTGCGCTCAGTCGCTCAACCCAATGCTCCACGTCGCCAGATTGAAGGCCCAATTCGTGCAAGACCTGGCTAGCCGTCCCTGCTTCTTCACGTAACAACCCAAGCAAGAGGTGCTCGGTGCCAATCCGAGCATGCCGCATCCGCTTGGCCTCTTGCTGGGCCAACTTCAATACTCTCCGTGAACCGCTGGTAAAGTATTTCATCAGCTTGTCCATAGCTCTAAACTCCACGCTTCAATTCCGCGGTGGCGATGGGATCTACGGTGTTCGTGCATTTCCTCATCAAGGCGATGAGGTAAGCTACTAGAATTATAGAGCGTTTAGGGGCGAGCCGCAAGTCAAAGACATAAGAGTAGTATACGCATCTCTCCCCGATGATGGCTGCTTGTCAGCTAGACTTGTGTTGTGTAAAATGGGGCCAGGTAGGCCTGCCCTGCCTACGCGCCTGCGTCAGCGGTGAGACGCCCTGAGACATCAAGGAGGACGAGGATCTGGTGGAAGAGCTAACAAGGCGTATCCAGAAGGAAGGGAGGAATCTCGGAAAAGGTATCCTGAAAACTGACAGTTTCATCAATCATCAGATCGATCCAGCTTTGATGGTCCAGGTCGGCCAGGAAATGGGACGCCGTTTCGCCGATGCAAACGTGAATAAGGTGCTCACGGCAGAGATATCTGGCATTGCCCCAGCCCTGGCCACAGGACAGGCTATGGATGTGCCAGTAGTCTATGCTCGTAAGACCAGGCCCGTCACAATGACGGGGCCTGTCTTCGTCGAAGTTGCACCCTCGCACACCAAGGGACGAGACGTCTTTCTCATGGTGTCCACGGAGTTCCTGGGCCCTGGGGACCGCGTCCTGGTGGTCGATGATTTCTTAGCTACGGGAGCGACCATCTCGGCACTCGTACGTCTGGTGAGACACGCCGGAGCAGAGTTGGTGGGTATCGGTACGGTGGTAGAAAAGGTCTTCGAAGGAGGACGGAAGGATCTGGAAGCCCTCGGTGTGCCCATTGTCTCGCTCGCTATGGTCACTGATATGAGCAACGGTAAGATCATCTTGGCTTAGTCAAGCCGTGCTGCGAGCAGTTGAAGCGGAGACAATGCCGTGAATCGTGACACAATCGCTGTTCTTGACTTTGGCTCGCAATATACTCAGTTGATCGCGCGACGGGTGCGCGAGTCTAACGTCTACTGCGAGATGTTCCCGTGGAACACGCCACCTGAGGACGTGCTAAGCCTCGAGCCCCAGGGATTCATCTTGTCCGGAGGGCCGTTCAGCGTCTACGCTCCAGATGCACCGCAGCTACCGACCTACGTGCTGGAGCAAGGAGTTCCGGTGCTGGGCATCTGCTACGGTATGCAGTTGCTGGCTCATCATCTCGGTGGACACGTAACAGGCGCTGCCAAGCAAGAATATGGCTCGGCGACAGTTGAACTGGTCGACTCGACTGCTCCACTGTTCTCCAGCTTGCAGTCCGTGCCGACGCATCTCCAGGTCTGGATGTCTCATGGCGACCGAGTCGAGACATTGCCCGATGGCTTCAGTATGCTGGCACGCAGCGCCAACGCGCCCGTGACCGCGATGGGGGATCCAGAGCGCCAGCTCTACGGTCTCCAATTCCATCCTGAGGTGATGCATACCGACCGGGGCACTGAGATGCTGCGAAACTTCGCCGTCGACGTCTGCGGCTGTAAACCCGACTGGACCCCGAGCTCCTTCGTCGATCAGGCGGTGAAGGTGATACAGGAGCGGGTCGGCAAGAGCCGCGTGATCTGCGGCCTCAGCGGAGGCGTCGATTCCTCCGTGACTGCCACGCTGGTCAATCGCGCGGTCGGCGAGCAGCTAACGTGTGTCTTCGTCAATTGCGGGCTACTCCGTCGGGATGAGCCAGAACAGGTCGTGCACACATTTCGAGATCGTCTCGGCATGCGGTTGATATCGGTGGATGCAACCGAGAGCTTTCTTGCTGCGCTGAACGGTGTGACGGATCCTGAGCGTAAGCGGCGCATCATCGGCGAACGGTTCATCCGCATCTTCGAAGAGGCAACGGCACAGGCGGGCAACGCTCGTTTCCTGGCGCAGGGAACCCTCTACCCAGACGTTATTGAGAGCCGCGGCCCAGAGCGACAGGCGGCAGCGCGTATCAAGACCCACCACAACGTCGGCGGCCTTCCCGAGGACATGAGCTTTGAGCTGATCGAACCGCTACGCTATCTCTTCAAAGACGAAGTGCGAGCTGTGGGGAAGAGCCTGGGCTTGCCAGATGAGATCGTCTTTAGACAGCCGTTCCCAGGGCCCGGACTGGCGGTGCGCATCATCGGTGAGGTAACCGGGGAACATCTCGAGACGTTGCGCGCCGCGGACGCCGTTTTTCTGGAAGAGCTGGGCAAGGCTGGGCTGCTGCGAGAAACGCTAAGCGAGGCAGCGTCCCCCGACAGATCGAGTCAAGTACAGCAAGCTTTCGCTGTGCTCCTGCCAATACGGAGCGTAGGCGTGATGGGCGACGAACGGACCTATCGACATGTCATCGCCCTTCGCGCTGTGACCACGGAGGACTTCATGACGGCCGATTGGGCGCGCCTGGAGACCGATCTCTTGGCTCTTGTCAGCAACCGGATTGTGAACGAAGTACCTGGAATCAATCGCGTGGTTTACGACATAACCTCCAAGCCTCCCGCGACGATCGAATGGGAGTAAGCCATCACGATGTCAGATCTACGACCTTCCAACTCCGCTGTTGACGGCACCGCCGAAACCCTGATCTGTCCAACAGTCACGGCGATCCGCATCGCGGACGGCACTGTTCTCGCGGATGCTGCTCCTCTTGCTGAGATCTTGACGCCCGTCGCCAAAGCAAGACGAAGTCGAGAAGGCGAGATGTTCTTGTACCTATTCAGCCCAACGGGCGCAGATCTTCCAGGACTGTGTCGCGAGCTTCGGGGCATCGTGAGACGGACCTATTGGTCAGCTTCGGGTAGTGTAACGGCGTCTCTACGACGCTCGGTTTCCGCTGCCAATAGATATCTCTTCGAACACAATCTAAATGCTGATCGCTCCGAGCGATGCTATGGTGGCCTCGCGTGTGCCGTTCTAAGCGACCGAGATCTATTCCTTCTTCAAGCAGGTCCTGTCTGGGCCTGCATTCTGCAAGGAGAGCAGCTCAGGTGTTTCCCTCGCGGAGAGAGGTTGGCCCACATAGGGATAGGTCCGAGCGCCGACGTGCGGCTTCATCACGTCATCGCCGCCCCTGGCGACACGCTGTTGCTGGCGCCGTTTACGTTGCTTCAAGATGCGAGCGAGGACGGTTTGCGTCGGGTGCTCTCGCTCGGTGACGTCGACGGCATCGCAGTAGGATTGGAGAAGATAGGGAGCACGGACTTCGCCGCTCTTGTTGCTCGTTGGCAACCGCCCTCAGGGAGACCGGCCCCGCAGACCCAACCGGTCGCTCAAACAAGGCGCCAGAGGGGATTATCCTCGCCCGTGAGGGCACCAGCAGGTCGACGGGAGGCACGCAAGCCGGTTGAAGAAAGGCTCCGGCGAGCTGACCAGGGGATTCCTCGGCAGGATGTTCGGGCCAGGGAGCAGCCGCTTACTCGCGAGAGAGACTCCTTCATCAAGAAGGTCAGCCTCGCGATAGGAAGGGCATTGAAGAGCAGCGTGCAGCATCTGGGGAGCGCCTTGAGCCGTATGGGGCACGGATTCGCCGCTGTAGGAGCTGGCATGCTTGCTCTTGGTAAGTGGCTTCTCGGTGCGATCGCCATAACGATTCGCAGCATGCTTCCTGGATCACGGCGAACAACTGATCGACACACTAGGCGCCACCCGCCACCCGAGGAGAATCGCACAGTCATGGTAGCTATCGCCGCGGCCATCCCCATTGTGATCCTGGTCGTGGTGCTGGTGGCCTATCGAGCTTTTGCGACCGAATCTCGGCTCCAGGGCATCCTCGGTCAAGCCGAGGAACAGATTGCACTGGCGCAGGCCGCCGAGGCCGACTCCGAGGAGGCACGCGCCCATTGGGAGCAAGCTTTGGAGCGCGCCGAGGCCGCCGCCACGCTCCAGCCAAACGAGCCAGCAATCCAGGCGCTGCGAGCACAAGCACGGCAGGCTCTCGATCGGCTTGACAGGATCGAGCGCCCAGTGCTCACCGCATTGGTCGACTTCGGCTCGAGCAACGCAGGACGCCGCTTGGTCCTCCACGGTCGGTCGCTCTTCGTGCTGGACCCCCAAGACGGCTGGGCAGCTCAAGTCCCTCTCGATGAGGTTGGCCGCGCAGCCACAGGATCCGAGGATGATGGCAATTTGGATCAAGATCGCCTCCCTGTCTTGATGCACACCGGACAGCAGGTTGATGCGGAAGAGATCGGCCCCCTTATCGACGCTACGTGGGTCGACAGAGGAGAGGGGCGTCAGTCGAGCGCGCTCCTCGTTCTGGCAGAGGATGGTCAACTGGTCACCTATGACCCCGCGTGGCGAAGCGAGAGCGGGGCGCCTCAGCTCTCGCTGCCTGAGCTGAATGCATCTCCTTTGGAGAGACCGGTGGCGGTCGGGTCGTTTCAGGGTCGATTCTATGTGCTAGATGCTACCGCCGAAGGAACAGGGCAGATTTGGCGCTACAGACCCGAGGCAGACACCTATCCCAACCAACCCGAGCGCTACTTCGCCGCGTCCCCCCCTCCTCACAGCCTTGAGCAAGCCATCGATATGGCTATCGATGGTCGCATTTACGTCCTCTACCAGGATGGCCACGTGGAGAAGTTCGGAGGAGGTGAAAGGCAGGCTTTCGAGATCCGAGACGTTCCGGGGGGCCTCGGAGAGGTGAGTGCCTTTGCGGTGGATCCAGATGGTGACGGTACTGTCTATGTGGCCGACCGAAGCAATGATCGCATCGTCGTGCTAGGCCCCGATGGACACTTCCAGTCGCAGCTTCGCACCGATCCTCCTTTGACCTCCTTGGAAGCTTTGGCCGTCAGCCAGGCGGACAGAACCGTGTACGTCCTCGCCGCTGGCCAGGTCTATGAAGCGGTGCTGCCATAGGCAACCCGCCGAACTTTTCGCACGGTGATTGCTTCTGATGTCTGCCTGTGCTATAATGGCCGTGATGCATTGACTGACCTTGTCCAGGCATGAGCTGAGACGTGATGGCTTTGTCATGTTGACATCACGCTCAGAGAAGGGGAAGGTCAGTTTCTCTTGGTGGCGATATGGAAGCTCGTGGAGGTAGGACGCCTTGCAGAGTGATGGGAAGCAAATAGGACAATCCGTCGGGACTGCACAAAGATTATTGACTGGCAGCCTGGTCGTACTCTTCCTGGTCATCTCCGCTCTGGCGGGGGTCTTCGTCTTCGATCGGGTACGGCAGTACATCGCAGCATCCGACTCTCCCCCGCCTTTCACCTCTGGGTCGCCAGGCGACGATCGAAGTACGCCCACGCCCGATCTAACAAGCCCCGGCTATGTGTGGGAGGGCAAAGAACGCATCAACATCCTGGTGATGGGGATCGATCAGCGCCCGGGTGAGGAAGGGGCCTTCCGCACCGACACAATGATGGTGTTGACCCTTGATCCCGTCACCAAGACTGGGGGCATGCTGTCCATACCCCGCGATCTCTGGGTTCCCATTCCTGGTTATGGTGTGGCAAAGATCAACACGGCGCACGTTCTCGGCCAACTGCGTGACCACCCCGGGGGAGGGCCGGCGTTGGCCGTTGAGACAGTGGAGGCAAACCTTGGCATCCCGATTCATCACTATGTGCGCGTTGACTTCAACGCTTTTGTCGACCTGGTGGATCGACTAGGGGGGATCGACATCACGGTGGAGAAGGAGATCGATGACCCGAGATATCCCTCTCACAACCCGGCGGATCCGTACGGCTACGATCCCCTGCATATTGAAGCTGGTCAGCAGCATTTCGACGGGGAGTTGGCACTGAAGTACGCACGAACGCGTCATTCTCCTGGAGGAGACTTCGACCGCGCCGAACGTCAACAGAAAGTGCTTAGGGCCGTCTTCGAGAAGGTGACGCGTCTGGATATGCTGCCTACTCTGCTGGCGCAAGCTCCACAGATGTGGCGTACCCTTCAGGATTCGCTGGATACCGATCTAGCACTCGATCAGATCATTGCCCTCGCTCGTTTGGCCAGCGAAGTAGATCCTGACGCCATTGAGTCCGGCGTCATCGACGAGCGATATACGTTGTTTCACGAGACGGAGGATGGTCAGGAGGTCCTGATCCTGCTGCGAGACAAGATGCGAGACCTTCGAAACGACATCTTCACAACCGAGGAGTCGATCGAGGCCACAGAGGAGAATCCAGGCTCAGAGCTCGAAGCGGAGGCCGCCACGATTGAGGTTTTGAATGGAACACTCATCACCGGACTGGCAGCGGACGTGACAAAGCGTCTTCATGATGAGGACCTCGATGTGACGCATACAGGAAACGCCGATCGTCAGGACATCCAGGAATCCTTGGTGGTTGCCCACACAGACAAGCCCCACACGGTTCAGTTCATCGCCAAGACGTTGAGTCTTCCCCAGTCGGCAGTGGTTCAGGGTTCCGACCCAGCGGCTGACTATGACATATCGGTGATCTTGGGTGCCGATTACCGTCCCCTGCAGTAAGAAGCGGGAGACCGCGGTTCTGGATCAGGAAGACTCGCGCCTCGCATCTTCCCCACCTTAGCGCATCTGGGTCGTACAGACGGCCCGATGAACGATGGAGGATACTTCATGGAAAAGCTCTTGATCAAAGGCGGGCATCCTATCTCCGGGACACTCGTCCCCAGTGGAAACAAGAACGCAGCGCTGCCGTTGCTAGCTGCCTGCCTGTTGACGGAGGAACCCGTCACATTGCGAAACATGCCCGACATCGGGGATATCCACACCATGGCCGAGATTCTCAGCGAGATCGGCGTAGGTGTCACGCAACTCAGCCCTCACGCGTGGCGCATACATGCGCAAAACGTTCGAACGAACGAGTTGAGTCCAGCCCTGTTCAGCCGAATTCGAGGATCGATCACCTTAGCCGGCCCGATGCTAGCTCGAACGGGCTCTGTTCACATGCCGCCACCCGGTGGAGATGTCATCGGGCGTCGGCGGGTGGACACCCATTTCCTGGCCCTAAGCGCACTAGGAGCTAAGGTGGAGAGCGACCTCTCGTTCCGTCTCAAATGCGATCAACTCGAAGGCGCCGACATCCTGCTCGACGAGGCAAGTGTGACAGGCACCGAGAACGCTATCATGGCCTCGGTGCTCGCGAAGGGCACCACTGTGATCCATCATGCGGCCTGCGAGCCTCACGTGCAGGATCTATGTCAGATGCTTTGTCAATTTGGCGCCCAGATTGAGGGTATCGGATCCAATGCCCTGACCATCCAAGGCGTCGACCAGTTAAGCGGCGGAGCGTTCAATGTAGGCCCCGACTATATGGAAGTCGGCAGCTACATCGCCCTGGCTGCGGTGACCGGCGGCGAGCTGTTGATCAAGGCAGCCGCCCCCCAACACCTTCGTATGATCGGCCTGATCTTTGAGCGGCTGGGCGTCACCTTCGAGATCCAAGACGACGATGTCTTTGTACCGAAAGACCAGCCGCTCACTATCACGGCGGATATGGGTGGCGCGATCCCCACGGTGAAGGACGCGCCTTGGCCAGCCTTCCCCGCCGACCTGATGAGTATCGCTATTGTCGTAGCGTCTCAGGCCGAGGGAACGGTGCTCATTCACGAGAAAATGTTCGAGAGCCGCCTCTACTTCGTTGATCAGTTGATTGCAATGGGTGCACGGATCATTCTCTGCGATCCGCACCGATGTGTCGTGCAGGGTCCATCCCCCCTCCATGGCGAGGAGGTAAGCAGCCCTGACATCCGCGCTGGCATGGCGCTCCTCATTGCAGCCCTCTGCGCCGACGGGGAAAGCCTCATCCGGAATATTCGGCAGATAGACCGCGGCTACGAATCCATCGACAAGAAACTGGCCTCACTGGGGGCGCAGGTGGAACGCATCTGTGCGTAACCCGCTTATCAGCTATACCAGGGGCTGTGGACGACGTCCTCGGTCCGCTTTTGTCTCCATCCTCGCCCTGCATCGCCAGCAACGGTCACATCCACCTTTGGGGCTCAGCGTAAGTATTCCATCAGGTAAGCGTAAGTTTAACGTCAAGCAGTCTGCCACCGACCATGCTATAGTTACAAACGAGTCAGGGGCGGTTTCTCTTCTTCTCCTCCTTTTGGCGAGGGCCGGGGTATTCAACCCCGGCTCTCTGTGTATATACCAAGGGCCAGCTTGCTTTGCGCTGGCCCTTTTCGCTTGCTTGGGCACCAAATGAGCGACGACGGACACCGAATAGCGAGGGCCGCAACGCTGGTTATGGCCCTGTTCGTCCTGAGCCGCCTGCTAGGCTTGGGACGCCAGATGATCATCGGCGCGATGTTTGGCACCAGTCGGGATCTTGATGCCTATCTAGCCGCAAATCGAATCACCGAGACTGTCTTTCTGATCGTTGCCGGTGGCGCTCTGGGTTCGGCCTTTATTCCGACTTTCGCTCATCATCTGGCGCGAGACGATCAGACGGGCGCCTGGAAGCTAGCCTCAGCCGTGATCAATCTCACGCTCATCGTGATGACGATCGTTGTCGGGCTAATCGCGCTCCTCGCCCCCACGTTGGTGCGCACCATCATCGCACCTGGTTTCGATCCAGCCCTGCAGAGACTGACAGTACGTCTGCTGCGCATGATGTTGGTCACGCCCGTTGTCTTCGGCGTAAGCGGCATCGTGATGGCGGCCCTGAACGCGCATCAGCATTTCCTCCTGCCCGCCCTTGCCCCGTCGCTCTACAATCTCTCGATCATCGGTGGAGCGGTGGTGCTAGGTCCCAGACTAGGCGTGTTTGGAATGGCTGTCGGGGTCGTCGTCGGGTCAGCTCTCCACTTGCTGGTCCAGATACCGCAGCTGATGCGCCGTGGAGCTTGCTACACCCCAATCCTGGGCTTAGGAAACCGGAGCGTGCGGGAGGTGGGACGGCTGATGGCCCCGCGTGTGTTGGGCACAGCGGTCGCCCAACTCAACTTAGTGATCAACAATAGCCTGGCCACCAGAATGGGGGAAGGAGCTGTGTCGGCCATCAACTTCGCCTGGATGCTGATGCTGCTGCCCCAGGGGGTCTTCGCTCAAGCCGTGGGTACGGCAGCGTTTCCCACCTTCGCAGAGCAAGCAGCTCGCCAGAAGCTCCAGAAGATGCAGCAGACGCTGTCCGCAACGTTGCGGGGGATCTTCTTTCTCAGCATTCCAGCTACAGTGGGTCTGATAGCGGTAGGCAAGCCTGTCGTGAGCCTGCTCTTTGAGCGCGGAGCGTTTGAATCCGCCTCAACTGACGCCGTCGCCTGGGCGCTAACGTTTTTCGCCCTAGGGTTGGTGGGTCATGCCGGGCTAGAGATCGTCGCACGCGCCTTCTACGCACTCCACGACACCTTCACGCCTGTCTGGGTGGGGGGACTGACCATGGGCTTGAATGTAGTGCTCAGCTTGACGCTGCCCCCCGTTTTTGCCTCGGCGCGCCTGCAGCCCTTCGGCGGCTTAGCCTTGGCCAATTCGATTGCGACGCTTCTTGAGTTCGCTGTCTTGCTGGTCCTTATCGGACGACGACTAAACGGCATGCAAGGACGACGAGTGGTCAGGTCGATCGTCAAGAGCAGTCTAGCGGCACTAGTGATGGGGGTGGCGCTCCTGGGATGGAGGGCCGCCCTACCAAAGGCAATAGCACTCGTCCGCGGCGGCGTGGGCATCCTCTGGGGGCTGAGTGTCTACCTGATCGCCGCTCTTCTGTTGCGATCAGAGGAGCTGAAAGCCATGGCCCGGCTCATCCGTCGGCCATGACGCTCCCTGATCGGAAATCGCTACGACTTCACGTCAAATGGCCTATCGCCCTGCGGCGTTATCTCTTCGATCTTGAGCTCCGCCTCGTCAAGCTTCCGACTACAAACCGCAGCCAACGCCTGCCCCCGCTCGAAGAGCTTCAAGCTATCCTCCAGCGCAAGCTGGTCACCCTCCAGCTTACTGACAACCCTCTCCAATTCCTCAAAAGCTTCCTCAAAGGTCATCTCATCGGCTTCTTTCGTCATACGCTTCTCCTTCACCACATCCGAGGCTTGGCTAGGATCTCCATCACCTGGAGATCAAAGAACTGCTGCGCGTTGACCGGCGTCAGGACGACAGCGGTGTCCGCGCCTCTACCGGTGCCAGCGACCGCGATGCACGGATCGCCGACCGACACGAGTCCAGCATCAGCCGCCATCAAGGAGATCTCAGCACAGACCTTCATCCCCTCACCAAACGTGCGGAGTGTATAGGCGATGATCTCATCGGTGAGATAGGTGCCCAGCTTCTTGCGCACAGCACGGTTGACACCGCCGAAAGCATGCTGGCAGGTGAGGATGGTGGCACCAGCGTCTTCGATAGCCGCTCGATTCTCCTCCGTCAGCTGCTGCACATTTGGTTCGACAAAGCCAGTGGAGTGGGACACGACGACCAGATTGTAGTGCCCAAGCAGCTCGGCGGCCTGAGCGCCCGTCCACCCCCGTGTGCTAGCCACCAGGATCGTGTCGATGGTCAGCTGATCAGCCCGCCGCTTGGCGATCTCCAGAGTCCGCGTGGTGTTCTCCGGGCCAGGTTTCTCGAAGTACATGGTCTCAATGACAAGTTCAGACACGAGAGTATCCTCCGAGCTCTACATCTCCCCCACGATCCAATCGGCTCATCCCGTCACTTCCAGCGCTGCCGCCCACGCACGCACAGCTTGTGGCGACTGCAGATGCACCATGTTGAGATGCGAATACGTTGCTTCGTTGAAGAGAGCTGAATACTCCCTACGACGTCTCCGATACGTCTTCAGCGCCCAGAGGACAATGGATTCCCGACTGAAAAGCGCCCGACTCAAAGACTCGCGATTCCCATGCCACAGCTGATGCCGCTTAATGCTCCTGCGAAGCGTTCGGCGGACGAGGCGCCACAGGATGACAGGCAGCTCGTAGTCCAACCAAATGACCGTCTCAGCACGCCCCCACACGATATCACGCACCTTACTGTAGTTGCCGTCCACAACCCAACGCTCCTCCTGCACCGCGTCGGTGACGCGCGCTCGGAAGAGCTGGAGCGGAGCAGGCGACCATTCAGGGCCCCAGTACAACGCGTCGAGTTCCACGTGAGGAATCTCAAGCTGGTCAGCGATCTGACAGGCCAGCGTCGTCTTGCCCGATCCAGCGGTGCCAACCACAGAAAGGCGGTAGGCGTACTCGGTAGTCACGAAGCTTGCGCCCCGAACTCCCCATCGGCGACCCGGATGTCGAGCCTGTCGCCGGACGCCACCTGCTCGACAGAGCGCACCACGGCGCCGGTGTCGTGGCGCTGGACAATGGCATATCCTCGCTCCAGCGTAGCCGCCGGGCTGACGGCGGCCAGACGCCCCAGCCACCCGTCCACTCGTTCACGCCGGAGACGAAGCCCGTGATGCACCGCCTTCTCAGCTCGGCCCGTCATGTCGTCAATTTGCTGACGTGCCTGCATCAGCTGCGTAACCGGAGACAGGCGCCTCAGTGCTCGAGCTCGGTCCGCCAGTCGCCATTTTCGCTCCTCAATGGTATCACGCAACGCCCCCGATAAAGCAACCGTCCAACCCTCAAGCCATCTGCGAATCTCCGCCTGATCGGGCACGGTCAGCTCGGCCGCCGCCGACGGTGTGGGCGCCCGCTTGTCGGCGGCGAAGTCAGCCAGAGAGAAGTCGGTCTCGTGCCCAACGCCGCACACCACTGGAACGCGTGAGGAGGCAATAGCCCGCGCCACCCGTTCGTCGTTGAAGGCCCACAGTTCCTCAAGACTGCCGCCGCCACGGGAGACGATGATGACGTCGACCTCACCTCGCTGGTTGAGCAAGTTGATCGCGTCCACGATCTGCGGCGGGGCTGCATCGCCCTGCACCGCTGTCGGCGAGAGCAAGACGTTCACCGACGGGAAACGGCGGCTCAGGACATTCAGGATATCATCGAGGGCCGCTGCCTTGGGGGAGGTAACGAGGCCGATGCGACGGGGGAAACGGGGAAGCGGGCGCTTTCGCTCGGGAGCAAAAAGCCCCTCTTCCTCCAATTGAGCCTTGAGGCGCTCAAACTGACGATAAAGGTCGCCGATGCCAGCAGGCTGAATCTGGTCCACGTAGAGCTGATAGACACCCCGGAGCTCGTATACGCCGACACGACCATGGCTCAAGACTTTGTCCCCATCGGTCGGCAAGTAGCTCTGGCGACGGGCATCGTCGCGCCACATAACACACCGGATCTGGGCTCCGGCATCCTTGAGGGTGAAGTAGCAGTGACCGGACGAGGCGTGGCTGAAGTTAGAGACCTCTCCCTCCAGCCAAAGATCGCTAAGCGCCGAATCGTCAGCGATCAATCGGCGTATATGAGCCGTCAACTGACTCACCGTGTAGGGTTCGCGATGGGTAGAGGGGAAGAGATCAAGCTGCTCGAACATTTGTGAAGGAGGTCAGATACGCGCCAACCAGGGCGCCACGTGCAGCCTCACCCTGTCAGCACCTGCCAGGCGAATATGAGAATCATTAGGACACCTACGGAGAACTGGACCCCAACAGAGAGGAAATAGCCAATCAACCAGCCACCGACCACTTTGAGCGTCTTCTGCCAATCCTTCCGCTGGTACCATTCGGCTACTGTCAAACCCGCGAGAGCACCTATGAAGGCCCCAGGAACAGCGCCTATTCCAAGGAAGATGAACCCAATAGCAGCCCCGAGCATGCCCGCTACAATGCCGGCTAACAGCGACCAGTTGGAGGCGCCGCCGACCTTGGCGCCAGCCTGACTCATCAGTAACTCGATGCTGAAGCCAAGTGCAGCCAAGGCAGTAAGAACGACAAAGATGAGGGGATCGATGGCGGTGAAGCCCTCGGCCACAGCGTAGATAAGGATGACGAACCAGATGAATACGATATCAGGGAAGATCGGCAGAAGGATACCAAGAAGCCCGATAATCATCACCGCCAGGGCGACCCAGAACACCCATATCGGCAGGCTCATCCCGCTCCTTCAAGAAAGCCTAATCGGCCCCAGGGGGGCCGATTGCTCAAAGCATATGGGCCGTGCAGGAATCGAACCCGCGACCCTGGGCTTAAAAGGCCCCTGCTCTACCAACTGAGCTAACGGCCCACGCTGAGCAGTATAACACGTGCAACAGGCATTGTCAACCTCAGCAGCCCCGAGACCCCCATGACGATTTGACAAGAGGTCATAACTGAGCTAGAATGCTTAGCAATAACTCCAACCCATCTTCTCACGTTACAGTGACTTGCGATCTTAACATCTTGGCTGATACCGCCCTTCAAGATCATAGAAACGCTGAACGCTTTTCTCTTCAACCGGCTCGTTAATTCGGCAGATCTTTGAGAAGGAAGCTCCATGACACAAGAGCCCGTCGTCGGACGAGGCTCTAGCTGGATTCCAATCATCTGGTACACCGATAGGTGTAGTGGCCCCTTCAATACGGTTGCCCAGTTACAAAGAGGAGAGTAACAATGAAAGAACGACTACATAAGCTCCCGCGACATTGGATCAGCCTGGTCATCCTCATTGTCAGCCTCCTGCCTGCCAGCTACGTGCTGGCACATACGGAGGCACCAGCCCCCACCTTCCAGAGCCCGACTCCCGGGGAGATCCTCGGTCATCATATAGTACAGCCAGGAGAGACGCTCTACTGCATTGCACGAGCTTACGGTGTCGATCCAGCGGCCATCGCCAGCACAAATGGCATCGTGAATCCCAACCTGATTTATCCGGGGATGGAGCTAGCGATCCCGAATGTGCCAAAGACCCTGCCGGCAGGGCGTGTGTGTCCGCGTCAATTCAACGGGACAGAGCCTCCTCCTGCCGAGTGCCGTTGGTATCACGTGGTGACCTGTGGGGATAACCTCTATCGTATCTCGCTGCAATACGGCGTGAGTATGTATGCGATAGCTGATGCGAACAACATCACCAACCTAAACTTGATCTACAAGGGACAGACGCTCTGCATCCCCTAGGTCGCCCAGCCACATTCCCGGGCCTTGCCAGATACGCAAGGCCCGGGACAAAGAGCTTCTAACTGCGCCGATGGCTAATCGGCTTGTCTACTCTGCGATTAGCTATGGCCGAGTTTGCGTGACAGGGAGCGAGCAGGTCAGCCACCAGGGCTAGCACGAGCTTCGGAGCGAGCTAATCTGGTTACCGCATGACCTCCGTCATCACGCGGACGGTCCTCTCGATAGCGTCGTCGTCAATCCCATAATGAGTGACGGCGCGGAAACGCCCGCCGCCCCGGCTATTCACCAGCACGCCCTGCTCCGCCATCTCTGACTCCACCTGTGCCGGAGACTTCGACACGTCGTCCGTGATCTGGAAGTACAGGATATTTGTGGTGGTCGGTGCGACCTCCATCCCGGGCAGCCCTGCCAATCCATCGGCCAGATGCTTGGCTCGGACGTGATCTTCAACCAGTCGATCGGTCATCTGTTCGAGGGAGACAACGCCTGCTGCGGCGATAATGCCCGCCTGACGCATCCCCCCGCCCACAACCTTCCGCACCCGCCGTGCCTTGGCAATGAAGTCAGCACTACCACAGACCATGGATCCTACTGGCGCACACAATCCTTTGGAAAGACAAAACATGACCGAATCCGTGTCGCCCACCAGGTCTCTTACATCGACTCCCAGAGCAACAGCGGCGTTGAAGACGCGCGCCCCGTCGAGGTGGACCTTCAGCCCGCGGCTGTGAGCGAACTGAGCTACCTCTGTCATATAGCTGACCGGGATTGGTGAGCCGCTACACATGTTGTGCGTGTTCTCTAGACAGACCAACTGCGTGTGAGGGAAGTGAGGATTGTCAGGGCGGATAGCATCCCCGATGTCGTCCAGCCGCAGCCTACCATCATCCTGATTAGGCACCGGATACGGTGTGATACCCCCCAGGGCAGCCATACCTCCCTGCTCAAAGAGAAACGTATGACTTCGGTCGCCTAGGATGACCTCATCACCGCGTCCACAATGCGCCAGCAGGGCCACCAGGTTTCCCATAGTACCACTGCAGACAAGTAGCGCTGCCTCCTTCCCCAACTTGGCTGCCGCCAAAGCCTCCAACTCGTTGACGGTCGGGTCCTCTCCGTAGACGTCATCCCCTACTGGAGCGCGATACATCGCATCGCGCATCGCGGCGGTGGGTTTTGTCACAGTGTCGCTGCGTAGATCGATGGTTTCCATACTGTTACCTCCAGAAGATCATGAATCGTGCTGCACACGCGAAACCTCTGCCCGATTATAGCCTTCCTGCGACTCCGGTCAACAACGTCACCTTCCTCGACGTAGCGCGCAGATGAACGGACGGGGCCGAGACCGGGGACTAGGGTAGCGACATGAACGCCGTGCGACCGTCAGTCACCATCACTGACGGAAGCTTGACCTATCACCATCGTCATCTATAATGCTTACCATCAAGCCATCCCTGAGATTGAAGGATGGCTAGACGCAAGGAGCTGCCGGGTGGAAGTCATCCTGACCCACGAGAACGCTGATTTTGATGCCATTGCCAGCCTGCTGGGAGCCAGTAAGCTGTTTCCCACGGCTGTACCTGTGTTGCCCCGCCGGATCAATCGAAACGGAAGCGCTTTTCTACAGCTCTACGGTGCTGAGCTGCCCTTCGCTCACCCAGACGATCTCCCGCGGGAGAAGATCGATCGTGCCATCCTGGTCGACACACAAAGCATAACTACCCTGAGCGGTATGGCTTCCGACCTGAAAGTCGACATTATCGACCATCATAAGCTAGATCGGGAGCTACCACCAAACTGGAGTTTCTCTGGCGAGCCAATAGGTTCTACGACAACACTCTTGATTGAGGAAATCTCGGCGCGTTTCCTGAGGCTAACCGATCTCGAAGCGACTCTGCTGCTGCTCGGAATCTACGAAGATACCGGGTCCTTGTCGTATCAATCGACCACTGTGCGCGATATCAGGGCGGCAGCCTGGTTAATGGAACAAGGAGCACGACTTGAGCTGGTGAACGAGTTCCTGCATCATCCTCTGGGCCCAGAGCAGCGCAAGCTCTACGAGCGTCTGCTCGAGCAGAGCGAGACCCACGACATCGATGGACACACGATCGTCATTGCTGCTGAGCAGGCGCCCAGTTTTGCGGAAGGATTGTCGACACTAGCTCATAAACTCCGAGATCTCCTCGAGCCTTCAGCGCTGTTTATGCTTGTTGCGCTTGATGGACGTGTTCAGCTCGTCGCTCGCAGCACCACCGACGACATCGACGTCTCCATCGTGGCCAAACATTTCGGTGGTGGGGGGCACGCTCGTGCTGCGGCTGCTTTGATCCATGACCGTGAGTTACATAGTGTACGGGAAGAGCTCCTCGATATGCTGCCGGACGTCGTTCAGCCCGCTGTGACCGTCGCTGCCTTGATGTCGCTGGGCGTGCAGGTGCTCTCACCGGCGGACACGGTTGGTGACGCGGCCGAGCAGATGCGCCGCACCGGCCACGAGGGATATCCGGTGGTCGAGGATGGGGAGGTCGTCGGCTTGGTGACCCGCCGGGCCGTCGATCGCGCCGAACAGTTCGAGATGACTGACAAGTCCGTGACTCACGTCATGGAAGCGGGCGACGTGACAGTCAACCCCGGGGACTCAGTGGAATACTTGCAGCAACTCATGATCGAGAGCGGCTGGGGCCAGATTCCGGTGGTAGAGGGCGGAAACGTGCTGGGGGTGGTCACGCGCACTGACCTCATCAGGCTTTGGGGTGTACCAGAGGAACCGTCGCGCCGAGTGGAGATCGCCACGCGTTTCGAGCAAGCGCTTTCCAATCCTGTGCTGACGCTGGTGCGCCATATCTCGCGGACAGCGCAACAGATGGACGTCGTACCCTACTTCGTGGGGGGTCTGGTGCGTGACCTACTGCTGGGTCAGTCGATCGTTGACGTGGACATGGTGATCGAAGGGGACGCCATTGCCCTCGCCAATCAGCTGGCTGACATGCTCGGTGGACGAGTAATCCCCCATAGGCGCTTCGGCACGGCCAAGTGGATTCTGTCGAGCGAAGTATGGGCCAAGGTCACCGACCGAGTGATACAAGAAGACCAGCTACCTCCTAGCATCGACTTCGTCACAGCGCGCACCGAGTTCTACACGCACCCAACAGCACTGCCACAGGTGGCGGAGAGCTCGATCAAACAGGACCTCCATCGACGGGATTTCACGATCAACACCCTTGCCATCCGTCTCGACCCGGAGCACTGGGGGGAGCTCCTCGACTTCTACGGCGGTGAGGAGGACCTGGAAGCAGGCGTCATCCGAGTGCTTCATAGCCTCAGCTTCATTGATGATCCCACGCGGATCCTTCGGGCCGCGCGACTCGAAAGCCGCCTAGACTTCCACCTGGACCCGCGGAGCGAAGAATTGATTGAGGATGCCTTACCGTTGCTAAAGCGGGTCAGTGGTGACCGCATCCGTCACGAGCTCGAGCTGACCTTCCGCGAGGACGAGCCGGAGCAGACGCTATGTCGGCTGGCTGAATTGGACGCCTTGTCCTGTATTCATCCGGACCTCCAGTGCGACAAGTGGCTGAGAGAGAAATATCAGATCCTACGAGAACGCTTCGAACCCTCTGTCTGGGAGCTAGAGTCAGAGGATCTGTCCTTCGTCCATCTGGCCATCTTGAGCTACCGACTCGACAAGCAAGCAACACGGGTGCTCAGTAAGCGTCTCAAAGTGAAACGAGAGGACGAAGAGGATCTACTTCTGATGCAAGCCCTGAAGCGAAAGCTGTATGAGCTGGCAGAGCTGGATCGGGCCAGTAGAATCTATCATCTGTTGAAGCTCTATCCCGCACGGGTCGTCGCCGTCACCTGGATCGCCAGCGAGAGCGAGATCGTTCGGGAGCGCTTGCTCCGCTACCAGACGGAGTGGCGTCTGGTGGAGACCGAGGTCACCGGCGACGACCTAAAGGCTATCGGGTTGGATCCAGGGCCGCTCTTCGGTGACTTGTTGACAACGCTGCGGGACGCCCGATTGAACGGAACCGTGAACACCCGCGACGAGGAGATAGCATTGGTGAGGCAGTTACTTGCCTCCCTACAAGGTGAGGAGGAGCGATGACAGATCGCGGACCACGGAAGGGCCTGGTGCAATCTAGACTGATCGAGGCGAGACCCATTCGAGTCGAGGGACGGGAGCTGGTGCCACTAGTCCGTGTGACCAGTCGAGTCCAACGAAAAGCCTCTCTCTGCGGCGACCGAGTGAGCGGACAAGGCTATGGGTTTGTGGATATGAGACCCGTCACTATCCTGGACAAAGGGGAGAACGGGCAACGCGTTGCAGGGCGTCATCCATTCCGCAATGAAACGGCACATCTCATGGGCTGGCTGGCCTTGATCGCCTTCTTCACGCCGTTTCTTGCGACGCTGCTCGCCCACCTGTCGCGTAGGCTGGACCACGGAAGCTGGAATCGACGATCTGCTTGACAACCGACTGGTAGTGGTTATAATCAGTTTTGGTAATAGCTTTTCAAGGAGAGAGTAAATGACCAAAGTCGAACTAAGAAGCGGGGAATCGTTCGAGTCGTTGTTGAAGCGCTTCAACAAGCAGGTACACAGCGACCGCGTGTTGTGGGAGGCACGACGCCGGCGCTTCTTCGAGAAACCAAGTGTGGTTCGGAAGCGTAAGCGAGCGGCCAAGTTGCGCAAGAGCCGCCAGCAGACGCTGAAAGATCAACAAGGTGGCTTCTAGGCGAACGATGGGCCTGAAAGCGCAGTTGCAGCACGATCTGAAAGACGCGCTCCGTGCAGTTGACGCGCAACGTAAGAGCGTCATCCGGATGGCTTTGGCCGAGATTACCAACGCCGAAATCGAGCAAGGTATGCAGTCAGGCGAGACTGAGCTGGACGAAAAAGATGTCATCGCAGTACTGCAGAAGCAAGCGAAACGGCGACAAGAGGCCATTGACGAGCTGGAGCAAGTAGATCGCCCTGAACTGCTTGCCAAAGAGAGAGAAGAGCTGGCCATCTTGGAGGAGTACCTGCCCGAGCAGCTCTCGCGAGAAGAAATCGTCGAGGAGGCTCGCCAGGTCATCGAAGAGATCGATGCGACAGGTATGAGAGACATGGGCCCCGTGATGGGACGATTGATGTCCAAGCTCAAGGGGCGTGCTGACGGACATGTCGTGAACGAAGTGGTTCGCGAGCTGCTAAGCAGTCGATAAGCACTCGCGCTGCTGGGCGAGTTATACAAGTATAGCGAGAGGGAGCGCCTTGGGTGCTCCCTTTTGTTGCTACCTTATGCACGCGAACGAGTTCAAGAATAACAACGGCAACGGCGAAGGACGAGCACCAGATCGGCAGGGTCGTCATTGGTGGGCTTGGCTGCGCTTGATTCTACTGGGCCTAGCGCTGGCAGCTGTCACAGCTTTGGTGATCGTTCAGCCGTTGCTCCCCACTGGACAGATCATGCTCGAGGTCGGGGACGTTGCTTCCGAGACGATCCGCGCCCCCTACACGCTAGCCTACGACAGCGCAATTCGCCGAGAGGAGGAACGAGAGGTAGCTGCCTCTCGTGTCGATCCCATATACACCTCGCCGCAGGGCGATCTAGCTCGTCAGCAGCTCGAGAGAGCTCGCGAGGTGCTGGACTATCTGGGATCCGTTCGAGCTGACCCGCTCGCGTCCACAGCCCAGAAGCGAGCTTGGGCGCTCGCGGTCCCCGAATTGTCGACCCTCACACCCGATGTGATTGACAGCATGCTCGCTATGTCTGATCAAAGCTGGGATCGCGTGCAGCTAGAGACCTTGGACTTGATCGGGGAGGTCATGCGGCAGGAGATCCGTGAGCAGGAAATCGACGAAACCCGAAGCCAAGTATTCAGGATGATCAGCCTTGACCTATCGGACGAAGAGGCCACTGTCGCGATAGCGCTGACGCAGAGCTTCGTCATTCCCAATTCCTTTCTTGATCCTGCGGCCACAGCCAGGGCCCAGACCGAAGCGCGCGAAGACGTCGGACCCGTCGCTCGCCGCTTTGAAGAAGGCCAAGTCATTGTACGAGAAGGCGATCGTGTGACAGCACTTGATGTCGAAGCACTAGATCAATTCGGGCTACGTCAACCTCGAACAACATGGTCCGACCTAGTTGCGGCTGGCGTGCTGGCAATTCTGAGCGTCACGGCCTTCTATCTCTATCTGGCGCGTTTCGAACCCGACGCGGTGTGGAAAGGCCAACAGCCTTTCCTTCTGGTCTCATTGACCGTGGTCTTCGTTCTGGGGTCAGGGCTAATGGTACCATCGGGAAGGATACTGCGCTACCTGGCGCCGGCTCCGGCTCTGGCTATGCTGCTGACGGCTACATTAGGAAGGCACGCCGGAGCGGCTGCTGCCGTCTTTTTGGGCACAGTAACGGGTGTGATCGCCGGCGGCTCACTCGATATGGCGATGTACTCGGCAATGGGGGGGCTGATTGCCGCTCTGAGCCTCGACCAGGTGGATCGGATCGGCGAGATGTTCCGAGCCGGCGCTTTCGTTGCTCTCACGCACGTCACGGTGTTGGCCATCTTTCACCTCACCGAAGACGGTGCGTTGACAAGCGAACTAATAGCATCGACGCTGGCTGGCGTGGTCAACGGCGGCCTCTCCTCAAGCCTAGCGTTAGGTGGTCTGTTCCTAATTGGCCCGTTGTTCGACATCGTTACCACCATGCGCCTCATCGAACTGAGCCGTCCCGAGCATCCTCTCCTGCAGCGCATGCTCCGCGAGGCCCCCGCCACATACCATCATAGCTTGATGGTGGCCAATCTGGCCGAGCAGGCTGCCGAGGGCACCGACGCCAACGCCCTGCTCACGCGCGTAGGCGCCTATTACCACGACATAGGCAAGATCGCCCGTCCTTACTTCTTCTCCGAGAATCAGACCAAGGGGCTGAATCCGCACGACCGATTGGATCCCGAGACCAGTGCCGGGATAATTATCGGGCACGTCACGGATGGTCTGAAGCTGGCGCGACGATATCGCCTCCCCAGCCGCGTGCGCGCCTTTATCCCAGAGCATCACGGCGAGAGTCGGGTGAGCTTCCTCTACCACAAAGCGGTGCAACTTGCTGGGAATGACGACCTGGTGAACGAGCCGGACTTCCGCTATCCTGGTCGCAAGCCGCAGAGCAGAGAGACCGCGCTGGTGATGCTGGCGGATGGCAGCGAGGCCGCTGTGCGAGCCGCACAGCCGGAAAGCGGCGAGGAGATCGCGCAGATCGTCAATCACATCATCGATCAACGCATCGATGATGGTCAACTGAACGAATCTGACCTGACCCTGGAAGATATCGAGACCATCAGACAGGTGTTCGTGTCCGCTTTGAAGGGAACCTTTCACCCCAGGATCAAGTATCCTGAGCCTACGAAGAAGGTACAAGCAGCTGAATCGCAGATCAGCGCATAAGAGATGAGCTCTCACACAGTCGACATTCAGATCCAGGACTCCTACAGATCAAGAGTAGAGGCGGAGACACTTCGTAGGGCTGCCAAAGCGACGCTCCAGCACCAACGCATCGAGGAGCCTTGTGAGCTGGTCGTGGTGGTGAGGGGAGACGAGACCCTTCGCCAACTCAACGAACGGTATCGGGGCATCGACGCCCCCACGGATGTCCTCGCCTTCCCCAATCAGACGAAAGGTTCCGCTGTCGCCTTTGTCGATGGCCCTGGCTTACCACGCTATCTCGGAGATGTCATTATCTCCTTTCCCCGTGCCGAGGCACAGGCTGTTGAAGCGGAGAACGAGCTTATGGCAGAGCTGCAGTTGCTGGTGGTCCACGGTGTCTTGCACCTTCTGGGCTACGATGACGAGACCGAGACCGAGCGCGTCCGTATGCGGCAGGCTCAGCAGGCGGTCCTTGACAAAATCGGCGCTGAGGTGCACCTCCCGGACTAAGATGCGTAGCCGAAACACGCTGGAGGCCTTCCGCTGCGCCTTCTCCG
>Ga0207796_1000092_pt1 | contig 36900 bp, 31 predicted proteins | sample Pon1CUnioCityCA_6_FD_187274 | JGI IMG/M metagenome (GOLD analysis project Ga0207796, IMG submission 187274) | Marine sediment microbial community from Union City, CA, USA - Pond 1C Sediment 1 (SPAdes) | ecosystem: Environmental > Aquatic > Marine > Intertidal zone > Salt pond sediment ... | reverse complement strand
ACTGCCGTACTGGGAACCGTGGGCGATGACCAGATCGTAGCCTTCAGCTGCATAGTCGCGGATGGCGGCCGCGGCATCATCGACAACGAACATGCCGTCAGAGTAATCGAAGGTCATGGCTGCTTCGCCGCCCATCCAATCCTGGATCATCACCAGGGCATCGTACATGGACTGGCTGAAAGCCAGGTCGTTGATAGCGCTGGGCATGACCACAGCAACTTTGAAGCCACCATCAAATACCGGAGCTTCGTCAGTCATGGGTTCATCTGTTTCGCCGATGCCGATGGAGATCGAACCATCAATAATCCCTGCAATGGTCTCGTCTGCAAGAGCCTTCACATCCTCAGGCAGATCATATTCAGGATTGAATTCCATCACCTCGCCGCCATTGGCCAAGTCGATCACGAAGGATTTACCGCCCAATGTGCCGGCATCAATCAGATCCAGGATCTCATTCAGGACAACGTCCCAGCGGTAGACCTGGTTGGCAACCACATTAGCCGGTGCCAATTCGGTCTGGGAAGCCTGGGTGCCGAACCACAGCGCACCACTCTCTTCCGCCACACCGATCGCTCCTACAACCATCTGGGCCGTGCCCGCCAAGGCATCAGCGCCTGCGGCTACATGGGTGTTGGCTGCTTCCGCTGCCAGGGCAACATCTGCAAATGACCCAGTGTAGAGAACATTGACCTCGATGTCAGGCACAGTCGCTTTCGCGCCTGCCACAAACCCGTCCACGTATAATTTGGCGTCACCGGTCTCGATCGGTCCCACCACGCCCAGCACACCGCTTTCGGACAGGCTGGCCGCGATCACGCCGTTCACATAACCGCCCTCATGGGAAGCTGCTTCATAGGCGAAAATGTTGTCGATCCCAAAAGTGTCCACCGTGGTCCCCCAGGCAAAGCTGGTCTCCGGGAAGTCCGGAGCGATTTCTTGCAGCGAACTGCCGTACTGGGAACCGTGGGCGATGACCAGATCGTAGCCTTCAGCTGCATAGTCGCGGATGGCGGCAGCAGCATCATCGACAACGAACATGCCGTCAGAGTAATCGAAGGTCATGGCTTCTTCACCGCCCATCTCTTCCTGGATCATCACCAGGGCATCGTACATGGACTGGCTGAAGGCCAGGTCATTGATAGCGCTGGGCATGACCACCGCGATCCTGAAAGGTCCGGTGTCTTCTTCTACCACCGGTTCTGTTTCTTGGGTCTGGCAAGCAGTAAGCATCAGGGCCAGAGCCAAAAGAACAGTCAAAGCAATACTTATTTTCTTCATTTACATCTCCTCAAAATAGTCTGGCTAAACATTATCCATTACTAAAAATATTCTCTTTCTTTTTCACCTCCATTTAATATTAAGTTAATCTCCTCTCTCGAATGGTTTTGTCAATGCCGAAGGTGGCCGGACCCTGGATACCGTCAAGACCAGCACCAGGATGGTCAGGATATAGGGCATCATGACAGCAATATCCGAAGGAATGGGGATACCCAGCACCTGGACCCAAAGCTGAAGTGAGTTAACCAGACTGAACAGCAGCGCACCGCCGAGCACACCCCAGGGGCGCCAGGCCCCGAAATAGACCAGGGCGACAGCAATGAAACCCAGGCCGCTGGTCATATTTTGCTGAAATACATTGAGCAAAGCGATAGAGAGCGAAGCGCCAGCTACGCCAGAGAGAGTTCCGCCCAGGATAATCGTGAAATACCGCACCCGGGCCACACTGACACCCAGGGAATCAGCTGCTTCCGGGTTTTCACCCACAGCTTTGATTTTCAGTCCCAAGGTGGTCTTATTGAGCACAAACCAGGCCAGCGGGATAAGCAGCAAAGCAAGATAAACCAGCACATTCTGGCGAAAGAAGATCTCCCCGATGATCGGTATATCACTCAGAATCGGGATTTGGGCTTTGGGAAACCCCTTTACAGTTTCCACGGTACCCAGCAGCTTTTGGAACAACAGGTCGCTCAAACCCAGACCAAAGAGATAAAAACCGATTCCACTGATCCCCTGCTCCGCCTGCAAATTAATGGTCACAAAGGCCATCGCCAGGCCCATCAAAGCGCCTACACCAATGGCTGCTGAGACACCCAGCCAGAGGTTCCCAGTGGTGAGAGCTACGTAAAAGGCCGCAAACGCGCCCAGCAGCATCTGTCCTTCCACCCCCAGATTCAGCACACCGCTGCGCTGGGAAAAGGTTTCACCAATTGCTGCGTAAAGATAGGGGGTTGCTAGGCGGATGCCTGAGGCCAAGATTCCCACCAATACAGTCATAGAAAAGAGGTCAGAAATCATGCCGTCACCTCCGGGCTTTCTTCTGGATCAGACTGGTCAGGATCAGGGGGATGCTCCTCAAGCTCCCTGGCAGCGACTGCCATGCGCCGCTTTTGCCTGCGCCGGCGCCAGATCTCACTGCTAACCACGAAGACCACCACCAGGCCGTTGAGGGCAGTGATCAAGGCTGAGGGAACCTGAACCACCCGCTGCATTTTATTGGCTCCAACCAGCAGGGCGCCGAACAAGATGGAAGCAGGAATGGTCCCGATCGGGTGCAGCTGACCAAACAAAGCTGCGACAATACCGTTGAAACCCGCGCTGCCAGTAAAACCGGAAGCGGATCCATCGGTGATCATCCGGTAATTCACCCCATAAACCTGCATCACCCCGGCCAGGCCTGCAAAGGCACCGCTCAAGACCAGCGCTAACACAATGTACCTCTTTACTTTGATACCAGCATAACGGGATGCATCCGGATTCTGTCCCACGGCCCGGATCCTGTAACCCCAGGAAGTCCGCCAGAGCAGGATGTACACCAGCACTGCCAGGCCCACAGCGATCAAGGCGCCCAGGTGAAGCCTGGTAGGCACCCAGCGGGGCAGCCGGAAGGCGTCCAGCAGTCTGGCTGTCTGTGGGATCTTAGAGGCCAGTTCAGCCTGGGCGGGATCGATCATCGGACCCCGCAGCAGGAAATTCATCAGCTGGACAGCGATGGCGTTCATCATCACCGTGCTCAGGATCTCATTGACATTGAAATAGGCTTTCAGCACACCCGGGATACCACCCCAGATCGCTCCGCCAAGGAAACCAGTGACCAGGGCCAGAATGATCACAGCCCATCCAGGCCAATCGGTTAGATTCAATCCAACCAATGTACCCAGGATGGCGCCCACGATCATCTGCCCCTCACCACCGATGTTGATGACATCACCCCGAAAGGAGATACAGATCCCCAAGCCCACCAGCAGCAGCGGGGTGGCTTTGACCAGGGTCTCCGCCAGGGCGTTCTGGCTGCCGAAAGCCCCATCCCACATGGCTCGATAAGCCTCAATGGGATTCACTTTCAGCAGCAGCAGCATGACCGCGCCTACCAACAGAGCAGCAATGGTGGCAAATACCGGCAGGGCGGCATCGATCAATTTTGGCAACCATTTTTCCTGACTAAAATCGCTCATATACTATTTCCTTAAATTAATGCTTTATTTCGCTGATCTGGATCTCACCAAACCAACACTGGCATATCCAATTAATCATTTTAATGAAGGCAGCTAAATTAGATTAGAAAAACCGCCCAGTTCATTGACATATTTATTATCAAACCCTGTGCTATTAACCTCTTTCACCTCGTATATAAGGGATCCCCAAAGCTGACGGAGATCCAGCCCGCTTTCTCGCAATCGCTCTTGAGCCAAAAATCAAAGCAATGATCGTCAGTACATAGGGAGTCATAATCAGGAAGAAGCTGTAATTTGAGTTGACATAGAGCGGGTTGACAATTCCAAACAACATCCTAGGACCCTGCAAATCTAAAATCAATCTGCGCAGCATACCAAACAAATATCCTCCAAGCGCTGCCCGGAAAGGATTCCACTGAGCGAAGATCACCAGAGCAATAGCAATCCATCCCTGCCCGGATGTGGTTTGGGAGCTGTACCACCCAGGCGAAATTGATAAGCTGATCATTGCTCCAGCCAAACCTGCCAGGCATCCTCCCACAAAGGTATACAGGTATCGCAATCCGTAGACGCTAACCCCAAGTGTATCCGCTGCAGCTGGTTTTTCACCCACCGCCCGCAAGTGCAAACCAGGACGGGTTTTATGGATATACAACCAGGATAGGGGTGTAATCAGGTATCCCGCGTAAACAAGTAATCCATGATCTTGAAAAAGCGCTGGACCCACAAACGGGATCAATTCTAATAAAGGAATATTGTAATCCAGCAGCAAGGGAGGTGTTTGACCGGTCAATCCTTCTCCAAGTACCAGGGCCAATCCAGTCCCCAAAAAGGTCAGCGATAGGCCACTTACTACCTGATCTGCCTGAAAATGAATGGAAACCAATCCATGGGCTAAACTGAGTATGCCGCCTGCCATAATAGCCACAACAACGCCTAACCAAGGGCTATTGGTTGCTAACGAAGTGCCGAATCCTGCCATTGCCCCCAGCAGCATCATCCCTTCGACACCGAGATTCAGAATGCCAGAGCGTTCTGTGAATATTTCACCAATAGCTGCAAATAACAAGACCGATCCAGTTGCTATCCCTGAGTGTAAGATGATTTCCAGGTTCATGCTGACTCCTCCCCGGTCCTGACTAACCTGATCTTATAGCGAAGCAGGACGTCACTGCTGATCAACATAAAGAGTATGATGCCCTGAAGAAGGAAAGACAATCCTGCTGGTTGAAGTTCACGTCCGGCAACAATCAAACCCGCAAACAAAACGGATACTGGAATGATCGCAAAAGGATTTAGTTTTGCCAACCAAGCCACAATAATGCCTGTAAATCCGTAACCGGGTGATATACTCTCCTGCAGCCTGTGTACCACGCCGCTGATTTCCGCCATACCCGCCAGGCCTGCTAAAGCACCTGAGAAAGCCATCACTAAAATAATATTGCGAGAAATATTGATACCAGCATAGCGGGCCGCGGTGGGATTATCACCAATCAACTTAATTTCGTAACCCCAGCGGCTGAAGCGGAAAATCCACCAGACAATGACCGCAGCAACCAACCCAAAAACAACTCCCAGGTGGAGGGTTACTCCAGAAAAAGCCGGTATCTCTTTCGCATAATCTGCCAAGCGCGGCAGCCAAGCAACCCGATCAAATGTGGCTGTCATTTGAAAACCTCGATCAGACCACTGATCAAAGATCCAGAAGTTATTCCAATTGATAATGATGTAATTCAGCATAAGGGTGGTAATGATCTCGTTGACTTTATATTTAGCCCGTAAATATCCCGGAATGAATCCCCAGATCCCGCCAAACAACATACCCATCAGCAACATCATCCCAATCACAATCACTTTTGGGCTATCCTCAGGTATCAGGGGCACCAGTACGACCATACTTGCCCCAAATGCCCCAGCATAGAACTGTCCTTCAGCGCCAATATTCCACAGCCGCATTTTGAAAGCGAGTGCACAGGCGATGCCGATGAGGATCAGCGGGGTGGCTTTCACCATTGTGTCAGAAAATACAGCCCAACTACCAAACACCGCTTGATAAAAGAACGATAGGGCTTGTAAAGGCTTGCCACCTACAATTTTGAATATGATGCCACCAAGAATGAAAGCAACCACAACAGAACCAACAGATGTTGCTATCGGTAACCATTTTGGTACATCCTCCACTCTTTGCTCAATTCTCAATTTTATAGACATGGATGATTCACTCCCTTTCTAGCTGCATCCCAGTCATCATCATACCAATCTCATCAATGTCAGCGTCCTCACTTTCTACAACACCCATGATTTCCCCTTCAGAAATTACAGCTATTCGGTCGCTCAAGGAGAAAATCTCATCCAACTCTTCAGAAATCAGCAAGATGGCTGACCCTTTTTGGCGCTGCTCAAGCAGCAGTGCCCAGATATCCTCGATGGCTCCAACATCTAAACCCCTGGTAGGCTGCATGGCAACCATAAATCGAGGTTCTGAGTTGATTTCTCTGGCAAGTATTAATTTTTGGAGATTTCCTCCAGACAGCTTCCCTGCAGGAGTGCGCACACTGGGAGCCATGATGTTGTACTTCTCTTTCAGAGTATTCGTATGTTGATCCGCGAGCTGGAAGTTGATTCGCCAACCATCCCCAATAGGGTTCTCACGATATCCTTTCATGATTGTGTTATCGGTCAGGCTCAAATTCGGGGCAGTACCAACCGCTGTGCGGTCCTCAGGGATATGGGATACCCCTTGTTTAATGGCTTTTATTGGGGGTTTATTGCTGATCGCTTCATTCTGAATGGTGATCTTACCTGTACAGTCCCGCAGTCCGGTGATCACTTCAGCTAACTCACTTTGCCCATTTCCACCCACACCAGCGATGCCCAAGATCTCTCCACTCCTCACCTGGAGAGAGACTTTCTTTAAAGCTGGTAAACCGCGGTTATTTAAGGCAGATACATTTTTCATTTCAAGGACAATTTCCCCTACTTCCCGTTCAGTACGTTCAATCGTAAAGACAACCTCCCGCCCAACCATCCGCTGAGCCAGATCCTTCTTCGTGACGCCTTGCATGGATTCCCCTTCTGCAGTGACTTTACCTTTCCGCAACACTGTGACCCGATCAGCGATATCGACAACTTCTCCTAGCTTGTGAGTGATGAAGATAATTGACTTTCCCTGCCTCGTCATTGAGCGCATCGTATCCATCAACTCCTCGATTTCCCGAGGGCTGAGGACGGCTGTAGGCTCATCCATGATCAAGATATCCGCTCCCCTGTAGAGAGTTTTCAGAATTTCTACCCGTTGCTGCTCGCCTACAGATAGCTGCCAAATTTTCGCTTCAGGTTGAACAAAGAGACCAAATTTATCCTGCAGAGCGAGGATCTCCTGGTTATATTTCTTCAATTGCATCACAAACCTGGGTTCACGTAGACCAAGCAGTATATTTTCTGTGACCGTTTGGGTAGGTACCAGCATAAAATGCTGATGTACCATACCAATCCCTTTGGCGATAGCATCCCTCGGGGAGTTAAAATTCACAAACTCACCTTTGACGCGGATCGTGCCTGAAACTGGTTTGTACAATCCCGCCAGCGCATTCATCAAAGTGCTCTTACCAGCGCCATTCTCACCTAACAAGGCATGGATTTCACCCTTCTTTAAAGTGAAATTTACATGGTCATTCGCCAGCACACCAGGAAACTCAATCACAATATCCTTCATCTCAACTGCAAGATCATTTGGGTTCATAGTAGAAACCTTCTTATTTAGAGATCAGTCAAAACGCAATCAGACAGAAAGTCCAAGGCGGATTTCATCCTCCGCCTTGGACGTCGAGCTTATACTAACTAATCTAGTTCTGGGAGTTCAGCAGTGACATTTTCGTTCCACCAATACATACAGGTTTCACAATCACTACCAAACTCTTTGAAACCATCCAGATCAGCCTGGACAAGGCTCTCGCCTTCCTCCAATACTACATTGCCCTGATTGTCGGTGATAGGACCAGAAAAAACATCAAAGCGATCAAATTCACCCGCAAGCATGGCACTCAGTGTATCTCTGATCAGCTGAAGATCCTCTTCTGGCAGCTCAGCAACACCAGGCTGAAGGGTTTCGCCTTCCATGAATCCCAACAGTCCCATTCCGCCAACATCGGCATCAAAGTATTCCCAACCGCCAACCCAGGTACCAGCACGTGATTCCTCTACGATTCTGGCGTAAACAGGACCCCAGTTCCAATACATCGAAGTCAAGCAGGCATCAATATTGCAGTTGCCTATGTAGTCATAGGTAATTCCCCACTTCCCTTCCGGGGCCACCTGAGCAGGAGCAGGAGTGTCCGCACCAGTCATCACGACCTGGGCTCCAGCATCAAACAAAGAGCTGGCTGCTTCCTGTTCCTTGATGGGATCGTGCCAGGTGAAGATCCAGCGCACATCCATAGTGCATTCAGGGCATGTTTCCTGCGCGCCAAGGGCAAACGCATTACCAAGGCGGAGCTCCTCAGGAATTGGGAAAGTAGCAATGTAGCCAAGTTTGGGATTACCATCCATTTTTGCCCGTGATCCAGCCATCATACCAGCCAGATACTTCATGTCTTCCATGGCTCCCATCAAGTTGCCGAAGTTGGCTTCATTGGATTTGAATCCGGAGATGTGAATGATATCTACATCGGGGAATTCAGAAGCCACAATTTCCGAGGCATCCATAAATCCAAATGAGGTCGTGAAGATGACATCAAATCCTTTTCTTGCAAGAGATCTTGTCACCTGTTCGGCGTCAGCACCTTCAGCAACAAGCTCTACATAAGCGGTATGTACATCATCAAGGTTCTCCTCCACGTATACCCGACCCACATCATGTGCCTGTGACCATCCGCCATCATCATGGGGACCCACGTAAACAAAAGCCACATTGTATTTGCCTTCCTCAATCGCAGGAATCTGATAGCCAGCAACTTCTTCAGGGCCAGATTGGCAAGCAGCTAATACTAATGCTGAAATCAGCACTAGACCCAGGGCAAACCATATACTTTTCTTTCTCATTTTGTCTCCTCTAAATAGATAACTTGATTCTTTTCCTGCGCTATATTTGAGGGGCACCTCCTTGTTCTTTTTCATAGAAAACAATACCATAAGTATACTTGAAACTGCTTTTCATGGTTAAGAACAATATCCTTTCCTGCCTAAGCCTGACATCTATATCTTAGTTCTCCTGTCAGGGAACGATCCGTGTCCCGGTCTCTCCCCGCAGGGCCCGGCCAATGTTCTCCGGGTTGGTGACAATGGCTTCTTTCCCGCCCTGCTCCAGGAAGCGCACAACGGCCTTGACCTTGGGCTCCATGGATCCCTTCGCAAAATGGGTGCCTTCAGCAAGGTAGTGCTTGGCTTCAGCAACCGTCATCTGGTCAATATCAACCTGATCCGGCTTGCCAAAGTTCAGGGCGATTTTTTCAACAGCAGTTGAGATCAGCAGCAGATCGGCCTTGATCTCGGTCGCCAGGAAAGCAGACGCAAAGTCCTTATCGATCACAGCCGCAGTGCCGATCACGCCCCCGTCAGACTCGATCACCGGGATACCCCCTCCACCAACCGTGATGGTGATGGTGCCGGATGCAATCAAAGCTTTGATGGCTTCCAGCTCCATGATTTCCACCGGAAGCGGGGAAGCTACCACCCGGCGCCATCCGCGGCCAGCGTCTTCGACCACGTTCCAGCCTTCCTGCTCTTTTTTCTGCTGGGCCTCGTCCTCTTCCATGAAACTGCCAATGGGTTTGGCTGGGGCCTGAAAGGCTGGATCATCCGCATCCACCCGGACCTGGGTGATCACAGTAGCGGCTGTTTTGTCGATCCCGCGTTTCTTGAGCTCATTATGAATGTTCTGCTGGAGGGAATAACCAATCGCACCCTGACTGTCCGCTCCGCAAACATCGAGTGGCAGCTCATGCATCCCTTCAACTTTATGGGCAATTTCTGACCGGCGGAGGATAAACCCAACCTGAGGACCATTGCCGTGCCCCACTGCGATATCCCAACCGGCTTCAATCATATCTACCAGGTGGATCGCAGTCTCCTGGGCAGCTTTGTACTGATCCTCAATAGAATGATGCTCCTTGGATTTGATCAAGGAATTCCCCCCGATCGCAACCACAGCTACTTTTTTGTCTTTTGTCATAAATATCTCCTAGCGCATGGTCAATGCCATGACTGCTTTCTGGGCGTGCATCCGGTTTTCAGCCTGGTCAAAGACCACCGACTGGGGGCCATCCATCACTTCACTCGTGACCTCAACATCTCGATCTGCAGGTAGGGGGTGCATGTAAATGGCATCCTTATCTGCCAGGGCCATTTTCTTGGCATCCGTGATCCAATCAGCATATTTATCCTGGATCTTTTTGCCCTCATCTGGATCCTGGGTGGTCAGCAGCGGACCCCAGGATTTGGCGTAAACGATGTCGGCGTCTTTGAAGCCTTCTTCCATGTCGTCGACAACCTCAAACTTACCGCCAAATTTCTTGGCCTGTTCCTGCGCTTGTTCCATAATATCCGGCATGAGCTTAAATTCAGGCGGGTGTGCTAAAGTGACATCCATCCCAAAGCGCGGCATCTGCAGGATCAGGGATTGGGGAACAGAAATTGGTTTTAAGTAGGAAGAGGCATATGCCCAGGACACCACCATCTTTTTTCCACGCAAATCGCGGCCTTTCTTCTCAATAATGGTCATGATGTCTGCCAGGCATTGATGGGGATGGTAGATCTCGCACTGCATATTCAAAACGGGGGAACGGGAAGCGGAGGCGACATTATTGATATATTTGTTGCCAATGCCCCAGTCCACATGCCGGATGGCAATCCCATCGAAGTACCGACCCAGGATTTCGCCCAGCTCTTTCTCGGTATCCCCATGGGATACCTGGGTGGTGCGGCTTTCCATGAATGCCGCGTGGCCCCCCAGCTGCGCCATACCGGATTCAAATGAAGCCCGGGTCCGGGTGCTGGAGAAGAAGAACAGCATCGACAGGGTTTTATCCTGAAGTAAATTGTGCCGTTCACCCAGCGCCCGTTTCTTCTTTAAATCCCAGGCAACCTCAAGGATGGTTTCCACTTCTTCTTTTGAGAAGTCCAGGTCACCGATCAAATCGCGACCGCGTAAATCAGATATCATCATATTCTCCTTCGTGCTAATCTCAAGGCGGCAGATAGACCTAGGTCTATCTGCCGCTAGTTATGGAATCGATTACTCCATTCCGCCCAGAACCAGGGCCAGCAGAGCCATGCGCATCACAACGCCATTGAATCCTTCCTGCCAGTAGCGTGCCCAGCGGGTCTGATCGACATCTGGGGGAATCTCATCCATGCGAGGCAGGGAGTGCAGCAGGATGGCATCTGATTTGGCTTTGGTTTCCAAAAGCTCTTTGGTGATCTTGAATTCTGGTGGGGTCTGGCCAACATCACCATCGCGCTCATCGCGGGACTTGGTGTAATCAGGCTGTACAACCGGTTCCACCAGGATGATATCAGCTTCTTCGATCACTTCCCGGACATCTCCACCTTCGGTGAAGTTCAGGCTGTTGCGTTTGAAATCCTCCCGGTACTCATCGGGCAGGGACATATCTTCCGGAGCGATGAAGGTGATTGGGCAGTCAAATTGGGTCAGGGCATGTCCCAATGAGTGCATGGTACGCATGCGCATATCACCTACTGCAACCCACTTCAGGCCATCAATGCGCCCTTTCTCGCGCTTGACCGTGTAGAGGTCAGTCAGGATCTGGGTGGGATGTTCACCCCATCCGTCTCCACCGTTGATGATGGGCACACTGACCCACTTGGATGCTTCGTGGGGTGCACCTTTCATGAAGTGGCGCATGACGATCACGTCGCCATAGTTTTCGAGCATTTTGAAGGTATCCTTGATGGATTCCATGTAAAAATCGCCCGCGCGGGTCATTTTAGCATCGGAAAAGCCGGTCACCTTGCCGCCTAAGCGAAGCATGGCTGCCTCATGAGCCAGCCGGGTGCGGGTGGACGGCTGATAAAAAGCCGTCACCATGGTCTTTTCCTTCAGCAGATCAACGTTCTTACGGTTATGCGCGATTGGTGCCAGTTTCTCAGCGGTCTCTAATACCCGCTCAAATTCATGGCGTTCAAAGTCCTTCAACGAAATAATGTCACGGCCTGCAAAACTTCTCATTTTGATTCTCCTTTAATGCATTTTTAAATATTGATTTGATGTTGAACTAATTCATGTACAATGTATCCGGTCGACTTCCTCCTCTGACTTTCAGCTTAAAGATCATTCCCTACCCGGCGAACGATATGAAAATGGAAATACCCGGGTAAAAAATAGCTGAAGGAGGAATCAATGATCCTCCCCCGGGTTGAAAACAACAGCGATGAGAACACCAGCAAAGGATCATGACGCTGAATATCCAGCGCTTTAGCGATCTCTGGTGGCGCGCCAATGGCGCTGATTTCACACTTGGAGCTGGCTAAGGGGATATCATCCCTGCGGATCAACATATCCAGCACTGAACCGGTAAAATCCTGTTTGACTTCCTCTTCGCTGAGGATACCCAGCGGTAAATTGTCCTCCAGAAAAGCCACCGGCCGATCCTCCGCCAGGATCACCCGGGAGACAGTGAGTACATCCTGCCCTTCGGGCAGCTCCAAAGTCTCTGCCATGTCCTGGTCGATGGACCGCTGGCATACTTCCAGGGCACCCATCGATACTTCCAGGCCTAATTGGTCTGCAATGGTTTCCAGGCTGTTTAGATTCTCCAGACCGGTCTCAAAGATATTACCGGGATGAATGACAAAGGTGCCCACACCCTGTTTTCGCTGCAGCAGCCCTCTGGTCTCGAAAGTGCGCATTGCTTCTCGAAGGGTTGCCCGGGAAACACCCAGCACGGCTGCCAGCTTGGGTTCAGAGGGCAGCTTGTGGCCGGTTTCGGTCTCCGAGATCAGCTGGCTGAGCTGTTCGTGGAGGGAACGGGAAACGTCATTTTCCTTGGTCAAGCTTGCTCTCCTTCCAGCACAGGAACAAATTCGAATTTATCCACATCCACCAATCCCAGATCAGAAATCCGCAGTTCTGGGATGACAACCAGTGCTAATAGACTGAGCTGCATATTGGGGTTGACGATCTCGCACCCGCAGGCCTGGAACCCAGCCAGCACACTGGCAGCTTCCTCGGCCACAACATCTGCCTGCTTGGTGGACATCAAACCAGCGATGGGCAGTGCCACTGAACCGATCACTTCACCGTCTTTTACCACCACCTGTCCGCCGTTCATTTCAGCGAGCTGATTGGCTGCCAGCGCCATTTGCTGCTCATCGGTACCGACCACGATCATGTGATGGGAATCATGGGCAACAGTAGAGCCCAGAGCACAAGCCCCCTCCAGCCCGAATCCGTTTACCAGGCCAACAACTACGCCTCCGGTAGCTTTATGGCGTTCCACCAGGGCGATTTTCAATAAGTCGCGCTTCAAATCGATCTTGATCTCACCATCCTCAGCCTGGACTGGCATCCTCAAATGCCTGGTAGGTGCCTGGCCTTCCACCACGCCTATCACATGAGCTGTGAGGTCCGCCCCTTTCAGGTCGGGGTCGACCGGGAGGATAAAATCCGCTGCTGTCAGCGGGTTTTTCACGTTCACCGATTGAGCGGCCCAATCCGGATAGGCAATCGAAGGCAAATCTATCTGCCAGACCCCCTGCTCTGCCAGCAGGGTCCCCCGGGCATAAACCTGATGGGGATGAAAATCATGCAGATCCTCCACCAATAAGATATCAGCGAATCGGCCGGGCGCGATCTGGCCCATGTCCCTGGCCACACCGAAGTGCTCCGCTGTGTTGATAGTGGCCATCTGCAGGGCTGTCATCGGATCCGTTCCTAAACCGATCGTGTGCCGCAGAACACGGTCCATGTGGCCGTCATTGACCAGGGTTTCAGAATGGGAGTCATCCGTGCAGAGGATGAAATGCCGGGAATCGAGCCCATCCTCATTGACCGCTTTGATCTGAGCTTCCACATCCAGCCAACCAGATCCAAGGCGGAGCATGGCTTTCATACCCTGCCGCACCCTGGCGATAGCATCTTCTTTCCGGGTCCCTTCGTGGTCATCTTCCGGACCGCCAGCAGCATAGCCATGAAAGGGAATACCCAGGTCATGAGCGGCATAATGTCCCCCGATCACTTTGCCAGCTTCCCGCGTAGCAGCCATCTCGTCATGCATTTTTTGATCGCTGAAATACACACCCGGGAAATTCATCATCTCACCCAGGCCTATGATCCTGTCCCACTGCATCGCCTCAGCGACATCTGCCGGCCCAATGGAAGATCCGGGTGTTTCTAACCCCGGGGCTGAGGGCACACAGGATGGGACCTGGACCCAGACATGGATCGGTTGATCGGCTGCCTCGTCTGCCATTAGCTTGACACCCTTCAATCCAAATACATTGGCGATCTCATGGGGATCGATGAACATACCGGTGGTCCCCCGCGGGGCAACCGCCCTGACGAACTCGGTCACAGTGATCATGCCGGATTCCACATGCATATGGGCATCCAGCAATCCTGGTACCAGGAACATACCATCTGCATCCACCACCCGGGTGGTCTCTCCAATGGTATGGGAAGCGTCATTCCCCACAAAGGCGATCCTTTCACCAGCAACCGCAATATCCGTATCAGGGATGATCTCACCAGACTGGACACAAACCCAGCGCCCGTTCTTGATCACCAGGTCTGCTTTTTCCCGCCCCATGGCAACGTCCACGAGGTTTCTGGTTCTGGCACTAATCTCTTGACTGGTCATTGATATCTCCCGGTTCAGGTCAGCCATTCAACAGGCGATGGGCTGCTTTGTTATGCTCTTCAATCAGCACTGGCAGGTCGGCTGTGGTCAAGCGGCCTTCTTGCACGATAACTTTCCCGCCAACTACGTTATAGTCCACTTTTACAGGCGCACAGAAAACCAGGGCAGCGACTGGATCATGTAAAGCACCAGCATAATCGATCTTCTGCAGGTCGATGGCGATGAAATCCCCTGCTTTACCAGGTGCCAGGGACCCAATATCCTGGCGTCCCAAGACCGCAGCCCCGCCGCGTGTGGCCAATTCCAAAGATTGGCGAGCGGACATGATGGGGGGATTGGTGTCCCCCGATCGTGAGGCACCCAGCATGCCAGCTCTCAATCTGGAGAGCAGCATGGCCTGCCGGGCCTCTTCCAGCAAATGTGAGCCATCATTGCTAGCAGATCCATCAACCCCGATACCTACATCCACCCCTGCCCCAATCAGGTCAAGAATGGGCGCGGCACCTGAGGCTAATCGCATATTGGAACTGGGACAATGCGCCACACCACAACCGTGATCAGCGTAGACATGGATCTCTTTTTGATCCAGATAGACTGAATGAGCAAACCACACATCAGCACCGATCCAGTCCACTTCCTCCATATAGGCCACCGGGCGTTTGCCGAACTTCTCAATTGTGAAATCGACCTCATCCTCGGTTTCCGCCAAATGGGTGTGCAGCTGGACACCATACTCGCGGGCCAGGACCGCACTCTCCTTCATCAGATCGCCAGTCACACTGAAAGGGGAACAAGGTGCGAGAACGATCTGGAGAAAGGATCCCGGAGCGCTGTCATGATAGGTCTCGATCAAACGCAAGGAATCCTTCAAGATCTGATCCTCATCTTCCACCACGCTATCAGGCGGCAGGCCCCCTTTGCTCTCTCCCAGGCTCATTGAACCCCGGGAAGCATGCAAGCGCAAACCCATCTCTTGGGCTGCTTCAATCTCATCATCCAGCCGGGACCCATTGGGGAAGAGATATAAGTGATCGGAGGCCGTGGTGCAGCCGGAAAGAGCCAGCTCCGCAAGCGCTGTTCTGGTGGAAATCTTGATGTCTTCAGGTTTCATGCGGGCCCAGATCGGATAAAGTGTCTTCAGCCAATGGAACAAATTGGCATCCTGAGCTTCTGGGACAACCCGGGTGAGCGTTTGATAAAAATGGTGGTGAGTGTTTACCAATCCTGGAAGCAGGATATGCCCTTTTAAATCCAAAATATGATCAGCAGATGAAGGCATTTGATCAGATTTTCCTACTTGCTTGATAAAGCCGTCCTTAATAAAAAGACCACCATCATGAATCTCATGACGGTGGTCATCCATTGTTACCAGAACCTGGGCATTTTTTACGAGAAGAGTGGACATGGCATATCCTTTGCCTTACTTGTCTGACAACCTCAAGTTTAACAAAGACAGGGTAAACTGTCAATTGTCAGACAATTTAATTTCCCAAAAGGTGATTTTAATCACCTTCCCTAATGATCATTAAGTTACAAATTGGGAAACAGGTTCAGAACAAGAAATTCAACAGGTTTTGAGTAAAAACAGGATTCAGCAGGGATAAGACCGCAAATCCCAGAAGGAGAATAAAGCTTAGCAGAGCGATCAAGGCCAAACAGCCGCCGCGGTCAATCTTGAGGCGTCGTTTTTGGGGAGGCTTAATCCCTTTGTCCGGAGAGCCGCCGATTGGTTTTCTGGTGATTTCCTTGGTTTCAACTCCGCGTTCGATCACACCTGGAGGTTTGCTGGGTACTTCTTTAGATCCTTTACCCAGGCCTTGCTGGTCGATACTGAAATTGAAACTGAACCTGCCGCTCTGGGCTTTCAACAGCTCGTTTTTAAATTCAGCAGCCATTTGCCAGCGGTCATTGGGATGGACTTGAAGAGCTTTCTCAACCGCCTCCGCAACGCGTCTTGAGACCCTTGGGTTTCTCTCTCTGACAGGTGTCAATTCCAATTGGTCCATGGTTTGGGCCAAACTATCTTCGGGAGTCAGGCCTGTCAGTGCGGTGTAAAGAGTGGCCCCCAAGGAGTAAATATCTGTGCGAGCGTCTGTCCGGGCGGCTCCATACTGTTCGGGAGGAGAAAAGCCCATGGTCATCGCCCGGGCCCCAGTGGTCGTGGTTTGATCGCCTTGCATGACCTTAGCGAGCCCAAAATCAACCAGGTACACTCCCCCAGAAGGTGTGATCCGCACATTAGCAGGTTTGATATCCCGGTGGAGCACTACCGGGTCACGGGAATGCATATAACTCAGCGCATCGCAAATAGCAGCACCAATGAAGACCACTTCTTCTTCCTCAATGGGGCCGATCCTCTCCAACCGTTCCTGAAGGTCCTCCCCCTCGATATAATCCATGATCAGGTACTGACCCTGATCATCAATAGCAAAATGGTCTGAGACGCGGGGCAAATTGGGGTGACGTAAATTGGCCAGAATGGTCGCTTCCCGCCGAAATTGGCGGGCATAATCATCAATGGTAAAGAGATTTTCCTTTACCGCCACTTCAACTCCCAGGTTTTCATCGACAGCCCGGAAAAGAGAACCCATGCCTCCATGACCGAGGGCCTCAATGATCCTGTATCGTTCCCGAAGGAGCTGACCTTGATTTAGCGACATCTGGAGGGATTAAATATCCAAATTCCTGACTTCATTGGCGTGTGTGATAATAAACCGCTTCCTGGGGGGAACCGAAGAACCCATCAACATATCGAAAGTCCGGTCAGCTGCAGCGGCGTCCTCGATGGTCACCTGCAGCAAAGTGCGGGTTTCAGGATCCATGGTTGTATCCCACAGCTGGTGAGGATTCATCTCACCAAGACCTTTGTAGCGTTGGAGTTTGGCTTTTTCAGGAGTAATTCCCAGTTCCTTTAGTGTATCCAGCCTCTCTTTCTCTGTGTAGAGATAGATTTTCTTATTCTTATGGTTGAGCCGGTAAAGGGGTGGTTGGGCAATATAGAGATGGCCCTCTTCGATCAGCGGCTGCATGTAACGGAAGAAGAAAGTCAGCAGCAGGGTTCGGATGTGGGCGCCATCTACATCAGCATCGGTCATGATGATCACCCGTCCGTACCGCAGTCCTTCGATATCAAACCCTTCCCCAATACCCACCCCGAGGGCGGAGATCAGGGATTTGACCTCATTATTTGCCAGGATCTGGTTCAATCGAGCTCTTTCCGTATTCAGGATCTTCCCCCGCAAGGGCAGGATCGCTTGAAAGTGGCGGTCCCTCCCCTGTTTAGCAGAACCACCAGCGGAGTCACCCTCCACGATGTAGATTTCGGTCTTCAGCGGATCCCGGGAGGAACAATCCGCCAATTTCCCCGGCAGGGTCATGCTTTCTAGAGCAGATTTCCTGATCACCAGGTCCCGCGCCTTGCTGGCAGCCCTGCGAGCCCGTGCAGAAGTCAGACACTTGTTGACGATTGCCTTAGCAGCAGAGGGATGCTCCTCGAGAAAAGCCTCGATCCCCTCAGCAACAACCTGCTGGGCATGGGTCTTGACTTCAGCGTTCATCAATTTCACTTTGGTCTGACTCTCAAACTGGGGATTAGGGTGTTTGACACTGATAATCGCTGTCAATCCTTCCCGGGTGTCATCCCCCGACAGGTTGGGATCAGAGTCCTTGAAGATCTTTTTGCTACGGGCGTAATTGTTTATAGTCCGGGTGACTGCTGATCGCAGTCCGGTCAAATGGGTGCCGCCATCAATGGTGTTGATAGTGTTCGCGAAGGCGTAGATTGATTCAGCAAAGGCATCGGTGTACTGGAATGCGGCATCGATCACAATATCATCAATCTCTTTCTCCACATGGATCACAGGATGCAGTTTTTCTCGATTGCGGTTCAAATAGCGGACGAAGGATGTGATCCCCCCATCGAAATAGAAGTTCATCTCTTTATCATCCCGCTCGTCAATGAAACGGATTGTGACACCGCGGGTGACAAAAGCCATTTCCCTGAAGCGCTGCACCAGGGTTTCAAACTGGTAGTTTAAATCCTCATCAAAGATGGATTTATCATAGAGGAATGTCTGGGTTGTGCCTGTTTTTCCCTTGGGCGCATCACCAACTACCTCCAAGTTGTTTACCGGCACACCCATCTCATAGCGCTGGAAATACTCCTTTTTATCCCGCCAGACACGGACCTCAAACCATTCCGACAGCGCGTTCACTGCAGATAAACCCACACCATGCAAACCGCCTGATACCTTATACCCTCCCCCTCCGAATTTTCCGCCGGCATGGAGCATGGTCATCACCAGCTCAAGGGCTGGTACTTTCTTCTCCGGATGAATATCAACCGGGATCCCCCGACCATTGTCGGTAACCGTCACACTTTGGTCTTCGTGAATAATGATCTCGATCTCATCACAGTACTCAGCCAGAGCCTCATCGATTGAGTTATCCACCACCTCATACACCAGGTGGTGCAAAGCTTTGATATCCGTTCCGCCAACATACATACCAGGTCGTAAGCGGACGGCTTCCAAACCTTCCAGGACCTGGATATCTTTGGCATCATAGGACAAGGTTTCTTTCTTTTGGGCCACAAAATCCTCCACTGCAATTCATACAAATCCGCATCATACCATGATACGGGTTAATTATCTAACGTAGGCCGCTCTTCAGCAATTGACTGTTGCGTTCCCAATGCTTTCAATTCATCCACCCAGCGGTTAATTTCCTGGTAGTAAACAAAACTGGCAGAGATCATCCCGGTGGTCACAAAAGCATTCCCCAGGATGCTGATCAACATCAGCCAGGATTCTTCTGGAGCTACCTGCCACACCAAATGTAATCCCTGATTAACAATGATCGCCAGCATGATAAACAGGCTGGTTCGCATGAAGGTCAAATTGGTCAGGCGGACGCTTGACAAGAGCGATCGCCAGGCTCTTTCCCGCTGAGCATAGATGCCATGTGGGGAAAAAAACAACGGAAAAAGCAGCCATAAACTAACCACTCCAAACAAAATGATCGCAATCTCTCCCAGAGAGGCACTGAATAGCGTCAACCCTGTCGCAGCACAGCTTCCTAACATCAGCACCGTCAGAAAAAAAGCCACCCAGAACAGACTGAGGAGAAAGGATTGCAGGCTGACGCGAGGCCATTCCTTGAAAATCCTCCGCCACTTGACCTCATCGTGGATAGCTGCCTGGCGGACCGCTAAGAAATATAATCCACCCAGGACCAGACCAATGGTGAAAAATAGCGCTGTAAAAGCAAATGCGCCTCCCAGATTTGGAACTTCCCAGGTCAGAGGGGTGCCAAGCGGGTTTTTAATCGGAAGGATGGACGGCAGCAGGCTGAAGATCCCCACCGGCAGAGAACGCAGCGCAACCAGCAAATTAATACGATCGGCCGCGATTTCCCAGAGCGCCTCGCCCTCCTGCATGACCTGGGCGAAGTCCGCAGGAAAGGCCTGGGAAGCTTTGTTGATTTCCAGGATCAGATCACCGATCAGTGACTTAATCTGTATGCGCGGACCAAACCACAATAACAAATCCAAACCAAGAGGAAAGAGCAATAAAAACAGGTGTTTGGTAATCGCATCAAACCCGATTCGAATGGATTTAAGGACATTTGGGGGTTCTGGAAGGACGATTTTTTTGATGTTCATTGATGCTTTATTTTACCATACAAAGCCCCTCAAAACCCCTTCTGCAAAGGCTTCGGAAAGCCTGCTTGACCTCCTTCCAAACCCCATAAAAACGCCTGGTTTGGGCCTGATCTCCCTGACTCTCCTGCTTATATTATCCCCTTGAAGATGTTACAATCAAGGCGAATCATCAACCGATCCTGAATGTCCTTTGTCTCAGCGGATCAATGGCAATCAACACCTGAAAACATCAAAGATGATTACCATCCTCTCCCTGATATGGGGATGCAGCAGGCAGGATTACGGTCAACAAAGCGGCCTGGAATGAGACCAACAGGTTGGTGGTGGTTTCAGTATAGAAGATATCCGACATCATCGCTCAACCCATCCCTCCCGGGTGCGGCAATAACACATCAAGCACTTAGGCAATCGACAAACATATAAAGCCATCCGGAATAGCAGCAGGGTTCAGCAGCAGTGGAGAAGATGAATGCAGGACGAGCAATAGCCTTCAGGAAGGAATCAAGAGGTCATTATGGTAAAGAAAGTGGATAAATTACTCCTAAACGCTCATGTGATTTGTATGGATGAAGGGTTCAGACAATATGCTAAGGGGGGAATCGCCATTGTGGAAGACCGGATCGCTGCCCTTGGATTCCAGGATGAGCTCCAAAAAGAATACCAAAGCGATGAAGTGATTGACTGCCAGGGAAAAATCCTCATGCCCGGACTGGTCAACGCCCATACCCACTTACCGATGAACCTTTTGCGTGGGTTAGGAGATGACCTCAGGTTGGATGTCTGGCTGTTGGGTTATATCATGCCGGTGGAGAGAGAATATGTCGATCCTGATTTTGTGCGGCTGGGCACATCTTTAGCCTGTGCTGAGCTGATCCGTTCTGGGGTGACCTGTTATGCGGACATGTATTATTTTGAGGACCAAGTTGCCGAAGCAACCGCTGAGGCTGGACTGAGAGGGGTTTGCTGTCAAACGATCCTGAAATTCTCTGCCCCGGATGCGGCATCCTATGAAGAATCCCTGGCTGCCTCGGAAGAGATGATCAAGAAATGGAAGGACCATCCGCTGATCACCCCGGCCATCGCACCCCATGCTGCCTATACAGCAACCGATACCATTCTGCATTCCACCACAGCCCTGGCTTTGAAATATGATGTTCCGCTGCACATCCATATCGCTGAAACAGCCCAGGAAGTGGAAGACAGCCTGGATCAATATGACATGCCGGTAGTGCCCTATCTAGAACAGTTCGAGATCTTCCAGGCCAAAGTGATCGCCGCCCATTGTGTACACATCAGTGAGCGAGAAATGCACGCCCTGCATAAATATGGTGTCGGTGTGGCTCATAATCCAACCTCCAACTTGAAGCTTTCTTCCGGGATTGCCCCCATACCCAGCATGCTCGATCACGGGTTGAATGTGGGAATCGGTACAGACGGCGTTTCTTCCAATAACGACCTGGATATGTTTGAAGAGTTGAGATTGGCCGCTTTGTTAGCCAAGGGGAGTTCAGGGAATCCCACCGTTGTACCTGCCAGGACCGCAATCAATATGGCAACCCATATGGGCGCAAAAGCCATCCATCTTGATGACCAGATCGGTTCCCTGGAAGTTGGCAAAAAAGCAGATCTGATCCTGGTGGATATTGACACACTCCATAATACACCTCACTTCAGGCACGACGAAAACGCTGTCTATGCCCAACTGGTCTATGCAGCCAAATCCACCGATGTCACAGATTTGATGGTCAACGGCCGCTGGCTGATGCGGTCCAGGGAATTGTTGACCATCGATTTGGAGGAAATGGCCCACCAGGCCCAGGAATTAGCCAGTGAGATCGATCTCTTCCTGATCGAACGCTTCCAATCTGTATATTCGAAGCTGATCGCGGTCGGAGGAGCAGAGGAACAGGAAAGTTATGAGGTCCAGGTGAAAGTCAAGCTGGAGGATCCTCAGGCTGCCATCACCAGGTTGAAAGAATCTGAACTGGAAATCCTCTACTACCGCCATTACCATGAATATGACACCTATTTCAGATTCGATGATCCCCAGGAAGGCTGGCTGCGCTATAGGGAAGATGAATTCATAGACAGCAAGGGTGAAGTGGAGAATATCCGTTATCGGCTGACACTGATTGGTCCCGAAAGGGAAAAGCACTTCCCCAAGGATGTTCTGCTTTCCAGAAGTCGGTTCATAGCCCCCGCCCCGCACAGTTTGCGCTTTTACCGGGAATATTTCCAGCCCTCCAGTGAGACCTTTATCGAAAAGGACCGTAAGCGCTGGAAGGTGTGTTTCCGGGATATTGAGTTCTTCATCAATGTCGACCGCCTGGATGATCCCCAGCTGGGGACCTTCCTGGAAGTGAAAAGCCGCACCTGGAGCTTGGAGGACGCCGAGAAAAAAGCCCAGGTAGCGGAAGACCTGCTGGAGCTGCTCGGCAGCCATCCCAAGGACGCAGAGACATTAGATTACGTGCAAATCATCGAGTCCAGATCCTGAAGTATGAAAATAGCCGCCCTGGGTGATATCCACGGTAATTACCAGGCATTAATTACCGTGATCGACCATGTTGAAACCTGGCAGCCAGATGTGGTGCTGGTATTGGGAGATATTGTCAATCGGGGGCCTCGCTCCAAGGATTGTTTTGATCTCATCCAGGAAAAATCCACCCGGGCTGGCTGGCAGGTGATCAAAGGCAATCACGAAGGCTATGTGCTCAATTTCTTGGATCCCAGCTTCTCCAGAGAGGGGGCTGATTTCGCCCTCAGGCAGGTGATCTACTGGACATATCAATCCCTCACCAGGAATGACCTTGATTCGCTGAGCGACCTTCCAGAGGAAATTGGCATCGATTCAGAGAGGGAGGGATTAATCCAGGCAGCCCATGCTTCTACAGCTGGGGACCGGATCGGTATTTATCCCCACACTCCTGACAGTAAGATGAAAGGATTGATTCCCACTGAAGCCGATCTCTTCCTGGTTGGACATACTCACCAGCCGCTGGTGAGAACCTTCGAGGGAACACTGGTTGTCAATACAGGATCCGTGGGATTGCCGTTTGATGGGGATACCCGGGCAGCATACGCCCAGATCAGCCATCAGAACGGCTCCTGGGTTGCCGATATCACCCGGGTTGCCTATGACCTGGAGAGTGCCGCTGCGGATTATTATCACTCCGGTTTTATTCCTGAGGGTGGGCCCCTGGCGGAATTGATCCTGGCAGAACTGCAGCTGGCATGGCCCCAGCTGGGAAAATGGTTCCACAAATATGAAACAGCAGTCCGGGAAGGACAGGTCAACCTGCAGAAAGCAGTATATGAGTTTCTTAAGAACCCCAATATCGAGTACCAAAATCCACCTACCCCGCGGTAAGATGAAGCCCAGGCCAACTTATGAAAAAAAGCAGACTCACTGAAATAAGCAGGATAGCAACCGAAACCGGGAGTGCGCTCTTAGCCTTATTCCAGGCGGGAAATAGCGGCGGAGAGATCAAATCAGATCACACCCTGGTGACCGCTGCTGACCGCCAGGCAGATGCTTTGATTCAAGGGATGATCAGGAAGCGGTATCCTGGGGAAGGGATATTAAGTGAAGAACAGGAAACCCGATATCCGGAAACCTCACACGCCTGGGTGATCGATCCTCTCGACGGCACAGTGAATTTCAGCCGAGGACTGCATTACTGGGGGATAGCGATTGCTCACATGGTTGATGGATATCCGCATCACGGGGCAATTTACTTTCCCACCGTGGATGAGCTCTATACCGCTGCCAGAGGCAAGGGGGCTCACTTGAATGGCAAGTCCCTATCCCTTGAGGGTGATCCCAGCGGTGAATTCTTTCCCCTCTTTGTGCACTGCTCGCGGATGCACCAGCGCTATACAGTCAGGACCAGGTATAAAAAACGCTCCCTGGGAGCAGCCGCTTACCACCTCTGCCTGGTAGCAAAAGGCAAAGCAGCCCTTGCCCTGGAAAGCACACCAAGGATCTGGGATTTTGCTGCTGCCTGGTTGATCATCGAGGAAGCCGGGGGAGTCATCCGAACCCTGGAAGGTGATGGGCCCTTTCCTGCCCAACCAGGGAAAAACTACAGCAAGAAACCTTTTCCGATTCTGGCAGCCCGTTCCGCCGCTATCCTGGCGGAGGCTGTGAGCAGCATCAAACCAAGGGGAGAATAACTTTATTTAGTTTGGAGGTAGATCATGGAATACAGATATTTAGGAAAATCTGGCTTGAAGGTATCCACCCTGTCTTTTGGATCCTGGGTTACTTTTGGGACACAGGTTGATATCGACAAAGCCGTCGAGTTGATGACCCTGGCTTATGACGCTGGTGTCAATTTCTTTGACAACGCTGAGGTTTACAGCAGCGGTGTTGCTGAGGAAATCATGGGGGAGGTACTTAAGAAGACGGGCTGGAAACAGAAAGACCTGGTGCTTTCCACCAAGATCTTCTGGGGTGGAGAGGGGCCGAACGAACGCGGCCTTTCCAGAAAACACATCATCGAAGGCCTGGATGCCTCCCTGATGAGGATGGGGTTGGAATACGTTGACCTGGTATTTGCCCACCGACCTGATATCCACACCCCCATCGAAGAAACCGTACGAGCTTTCAACCAGGTCATCAACCAGGGGAAAGCCTTTTATTGGGGTACAAGTGAATGGTCTGCCCAGCAGATCATGGAAGCCTACAGCATAGCCCGCCAGGAACACCTCATTCCCCCGCTGATGGAACAACCCCAGTACAATATGTTCCACCGCGAGCGCGTTGAGGTCGAATATCACCGGCTTTACAGCGAAATCGGCCTGGGAACAACCATCTGGAGCCCGCTGGCAAGCGGCCTGTTGACTGGAAAATACAATGATGGCATCCCTGAGGGCTCCCGGGCGAACGTGGATGGGTATGAATGGCTCAAGAAGCGGTTCACGGATCAAAAAGCCCAGGATCAAATCGAAAAAGTGGTCCAGTTGACCGAAGTAGCCCAGGACCTGAACTGCTCTACTGCCCAGCTGGCTCTGGCCTGGTGCACCCTGAATCCGAACGTAAGCACCGTGATCACAGGCGCTTCCAAACCCTCGCAAGTAAAAGAGAATATGAAAGCCCTTGAAGTCGCTGATAAAATCACTTCCGATGTTGTGGAAAAAATCGAAGAGATCCTGGACAATAAACCCGAATTTCCCCCTGACCTGCGCTAACAGCTGGTGATCAGGATCGAGACCTACAAACAGGGAGCCTGCTCTTTCAGCTCCCTGGTTTTTGGTTGCCGGCTTGATGACGGAGTTTCCCGCTCAGGGAAGGATGAGCTTAATAACCCAATCAGTCAAATAGGCAAAAGAGGACCCAAATAATATGCTTAATAAGGTGCCGATAATGATGTATTCTGCCTGCCAGCGCCGACTGTTGTCAGTGAGTTCTCCAAAACGGAATATGGACTTAGCTGCGATCAAGAAGCCAATGCCAGACGGATAACCAACCAGGACGAAAAGGGTGATCAATCCCCGCTCGAGATAACCGATGATCCTGCCGCCTTCTGCGATACCCATTTCTTCCTGGATCTGCCCTTCGGATTGCTGCTCAGCGCGAACAGCAGGATATTTTGAAATCCCCAAGGCTTCAAAAGACAGCTCAACCAGGAAGCTGACCACATAAATGGATAATGCCCCCCCGGAGAGTACGGTCAGGACCAATAGATAAGATCTACCAAAAAGCTGGATCCATAAGCCGGTGGTTTCCCCATAACCAGACACCGCCCCCCAGGAAAAGAGTCCCAGGATGAGCACATGGCCCAGCTGATCGACCATAAACCTCCTCAAACGGGATCCTTGCTGAGAGCGCAGCTTCCAGGCATCCAGCAAGCTGTGCGTGAGGGCCACTCCAACTGAGATTTCCCAAGCAGACACAACACCCAAAATCAGATAGGCCAGAACGCCTGCCATCAGCCCATGGAATATCAGACCTGGCAGCTTGTGTTTTGCCTGCACAGAAGCATCAGACTGCAATGCAAAATCCGTCACCAGATGCGCAAAAAGTAAGGGGATGAAGTATCCCAGAAAGGGTTCAGACATGGTCTTTGCTCCCAAATACAACGTTTAAAGCTTGTATTCTCCACTTACAATCCCCCCACCCTGGCGGCATCCTACCAGGCCGTGGGAATCGTTTCTTCCAGGTAAACCAAGGCAGCTTTGATTTGTGTCCAGCCAGCATTTTCCAGATGCTGGGAAACCGCCTGCTGACTGATTGATTCTGGCTGCCAGGATGCTGCGATCTCTGCTTGGGTCAGGGTTAATAAAGCGCCCGCCATCGCCTGGGATTGCCCTGCGGTCCAGCGCCCCGCCTGCAGGTCGAGCAGCTGGGTGATGATTTGCAATCCCCCACCGCCCAGATCCTGACTTCCAGCAGGAAAACTCAGGCTCATGCGGATGGGTTTCAGACAAGCCTCTAGCCCCTGTCCGGAGAGCGTAAAGGCCTGGCCGGTCCCGGTGGATATATTTTCCGCAGGCAGGTAATCAAAATCACCAAACCCAATCGACACCCGGGAGTCAATCCCGAAATCAGACCGCAGCAGGGACCGGAAATACAATCCTATCCGGAGAGCGCGGGATGGATCTTTGACTGCCACTTGCCAGCTGTCCCCCCTGAAGACATCGATTTGGCCGTGGACCTCAGCCTGGAAATGTTTTTGCACCTTTTGCCCCGTGGAGGTGATCAAAGCGGAAACCGGCTGCTCAGCACGGCGCTCCAGCCCTGAGGAATCCACAATATCCCCTGTCAAAACAGCTATTGTCCCACCAGAAGTCACTTTCCTGCTCCTTATGCCTGCCTTATTACAAGTTATAACACTTGTATACAATTAATACAAGTCCTAATACTTGTTTTTGCTGCGGGGAGGCTATTAACGCGCGATTGCTTGCCGCATGGCAGCTGCCAGGCTTTTTGCCCGGGCAGGCGCGTCTCCCAGATAATCCCCATCCTCGAGACAGGCAGTGATCTGCGAGCTATCCAGGAATGCCGTGAGGGCCGGTTCGTTTGTCAATAGGGCCTTGATCGGATTGGATTTCCCCTCCCGGACTGCACGCCAGGCTGTCAGGGCGTGTGAGCGGATGACCTGATGCATTTCTCCCCGCTTCGCACCAGCCTTGACCAGTTCCATGAGCAGTTTTTCGGTCCCAGCAAAGGGTCCGAACTCGCTCAGGTTTTCCTGCACGGCTGCGGGACGGACCTCCAATCCGGAGAGGATTTTTGCCGTACCCGACAGGATCTCATCCAGGCCCAAAAAGGCTTCCGGAAGGTAAATCCGCTGGTTGGCGCTATCATCCAGTGTGCGTTCCAGCAGGCTGTGGGCAGTATTATCCCAGGCAATACGCGGCAGTTGAGCGAGGTATCTTCCCAGGGAGTTGATCTTCTCGGCAAGGATCGGGTTTTGTTTAAATGGCATGGCCGATGAGCCGACCTGGTCTTTCCCAAAAGGTTCTGCTAACTCTCCAAATCCCGGGGACTGCAGCACCCGCAGATCAAAAGCCAGGCGATAAAGAACGGCGCCCAGTCCAGCGATGCGGGACAAAAGATGGAAATCCTGCAAACGGGAATAGGTTTGGTTGGTCACGGGGAAAAAATCCAGGCCCAATTTTCGAGACATTTCCTCCTGGAATCCAGGCAGATTCTCCTCGCCAAGCAAAGCAGTAAATGAGGCGCTTGTCCCAACAGCCCCTGTGAACCCCTTGGCCTTGAGGCGTCCCGAAAAATCAACCAGATCCTGGTAGCCAAGCAGCAGATCCTGGCCATAACCAGCCAACCGATAACCCAACGTGGTCGGTTCCGCCGGCTGCAGGTGAGTGTAGCCCATTACCGGAGTATCAGCCCACTGCCCCACCCGGTCGGCCAGTTTGGTTAACAGCTGCTTGAGCTGAGCCAGGACCAGATCCAGGGCTTCTTTTTGCTGCAGGACCAGGGCATTATCCTTGATATCCATGGAAGTTGCCCCGAGGTGCAGGATTCCGGCTGCATCAGGGCACATTTCAGCAAAGCAGTTTAATTCAGCCATCAAATCGTGCTTGAGCGCAGTCTCCAGTTCAAATGAGCGCTCCAGGTTCAACCGGGACGCCTGATCCGCCAAGGATGCCGCCTGTTCTGCTGTGACCAGTCCATAAGGGACCTGAGCTTCTGCCAGGGCAACCCAGATATTCCGCCACAGCAAACGGGTCTTCTCCACGCTCCATACAGCACGCATTTCCGTAGACCCATAGCGCCAGCTGAAAGGTGATTGATAGCTGGAGTGATTTTTCATAATGATCCTTTCCAGGATAATTTTGCCAACACATCCTTTAATTCCACACCCATTATAAACCCTGTCTGGTTAATCCCTGATCGGATCTCCACAGCTTTGGTATAGAGAGCTAGGGCCCCTTTCAAAATGGCAAAGGGTTTAGGCTTTATGATAAAATCCTTTCATTAAAGAAAACCAGAGCCTATTGAAAGAGGATATAATAAGTTGGAAGCCCAAAACTTCAGGGAGGATTGATCTGGAAACGAGAAAAATCACCCAGAACCTAGATAAACGATCCAAAACCCTAGAATACCTCCAACCCGGTACCAAGCTGGAAGGTAGATACAAAATCCTGTCCACGGTTGGCCGGGGAGGTATGGGTGCTGTTTATCGAGCGCAAGACCTGCGTTTCAAAGTAGAAAAGACCGTTGCTGTCAAGGAAATGATCAACCAGGCGACGGATCCTGAGATCCAAAAAACCATCGTGGAGGGATTTGAGCGCGAAGCGAATATTCTGGCCACAGTGAGCCATCCCTCTATCCCGACCATTTACGACTACTTCACTCTTGGCACCCGCTCCTATCTGGTCATGGAGTTCATCGAGGGTGATAACCTGGAGATCAAACTCCAGCAGCGCCGGGCAGCATTTAATGAAGATGAGGTCATCGGATGGGCGATCGCGCTCTGTGATGTGATGGATTATCTCCACACCCACGAGCCTGAACCGATCATCTTCCGGGACATCAAACCCGCCAACGTGATGATCACGCGCCGCAATCAAGTCAGACTGGTCGACTTTGGCATTGCCAAGACCTTTCAAACCGGCTCCAAAGGCACCATGATCGGCACTGAAGGATATTCCCCGCCGGAGCAGTATCGCGGTGAAGCCTCGCCAGCTGTGGATATTTACGCTCTGGGCGCTACTTTGCACCACCTGCTGACCAATCAGGATCCCAGGACCGAGCCGCCCTTTACCTTCGATGAACGACCGATCAGGGACGCCAATCCCCATATCAGCGTGGCCCTGGAGAACATTGTCAATACCGCCCTGATGTATAATCCGCCTGATCGGTTTGAGAGCGCAGCGGTGATGCGTAAAGCCCTCATCGCCCTTGCCCAACAAACTGGCATGCTTGAGGAAGAAATATCCGTAGCCCAGGCGACGCAATTTTTCCAGGACCAAAGCCACTCACCGGTCTGGACATTTTCCTGCGAAGATGAAATTCGCGGCACAGCCAATTATCACGAAGGTGTTTTGTATATTGGTTCCTACGATCATAATATGTATGCCCTAGAAGCGGATAACGGCAATTTTATCTGGAAATACGCCGCCAACGGGGGCATTGTCAGCAGACCCGCCATCGACGACAACAAACTTTATTTCGGATCAACCGATCAGTATGTGCACGCCATCTCCTGCCGGGGTGGGAAAAAAGTCTGGGTGCAATCCACAGAGGGCGCGATCTATTCCTCCCCGACCATCGCTGAAGGCCATCTTTTCATCGGGTCTGATGATGAAAAACTCCACGTGCTCAACATCCTGGCAGGCAGGGAAGCCTGGAGCGTAAATTTAGGCTCCCGGGTCCGATCCAGCCCCATCGTTGCCGCAGATTCCGTGTTCGTTGGCTCAGAGAACGGCGAGATCCAGTGTTATGACTTCAGCGGCAATATTCGCTGGCGAACATCTGCTAAACGGGCAGTGACAGCGACCCCCCATTATTACGATGGTGTGATCTACATCACCTCCTTGGACGGTGTGCTGTATGCCATAGATGCAAAATCCGGATGGGTGATTTGGCGCTTCCGAATGGAAAGCGGCTCCATTAGCACCCCAACCACCAATGAGAACCACATCTATGTGGGATCCACTGATAACAGATTTTATTGCGTCAACATCAAATCAGCCAACAAGGTCTGGAGCTTTGATACCGACAACCAAATCAACAGCTCACCTGTCTTCTACAAAGGGGCAATTTACTTCTGCAATGTGGACGGCATCGTCTACAGTTTGCACGCGGGCAGTGGCAGATTGCGCTGGAAATACCAAACTGAAGGCTCGATCACCGGTTCACCGATCATCGTGGACGACATTATTTACGTTGGTGCCACAGACAATAAGGTATACGCTTTACCAACCTAATAAACTTACCAATCCCGAGAAAATATGATAAATAAACTGCGAACCTCTCTTAAGAACCTTTTTCGGCCTAAATCCCAGGTACCGGTTGTCGATGCTGCGGACCCCGAGTTATCAGTTGACACCAAAGAGCTCGATAAAAAAACCACTCCTGTAGATACCAAGAAAGTCGGGTACAGCTCACCGCACATCACTGTTGGGTACGGTCTTTCAGCTGGCAAACAGAGAAACCACAACGAGGATGCTTTCTTCACTCTGACCACCATGTTTTCTTATAATGAAACTGAGCTCCCTTTTGGACTCTATATGATCGCCGACGGCATGGGCGGCCACAAAAACGGAGAGGTTGCCAGTGAACTGGCGATCAGAACCATTGCAGGCACCATACTAACTGAAATCTATACGCCATTGATGGGTCTCGATCCCCAGCCCAGTGAACTCTCCTTCCGGGAGATTTTCCACAACGGCATTGAACAAGCCAATGCGGAAATCATCACCAAATCCTATGGTGGGGGCACAACCATCACCGCGGTCCTGGTGATCGGAGATCAGATGACCATTGCCCATGTTGGTGACAGTCGTGTGTATTCAATCGAGCCAAATGGGTCCATGGATGCCCTCACCCGAGATCATTCCCTGGTCAAACGCCTGCAGGAATTGGGGCAAATCACACCTGAAGAAGCTGCAGTTCACCCCCAGCGCAATGTGCTCTATCGCGCTCTGGGACAGGGCGAACCATTTGAGCCAGAGATCATATCCACAAAACGACCGGAGAGGGGATCGCTGTTGGTTTGCTCCGATGGCCTTTGGAATATTGTTGGCAAGGAGGGCATGGAGTCAATCATGAAGTCAGGTGTCTCGCCTCAGGATATTTGCGACAGGTTGATCGATACCGCCAATGACGCAGGAGGCCCGGACAATATATCTGCAATACTGGTCGAGTTTTCCTAGCAGTAAACCTTGGATATGCCTGAAAAAACTGATTTTTACCGCCGGCTGAATATTGGCACAGGAGCTTCAGAAGAAGCTATCAAGAAGGCCTATCGCCTGGCTGTGAAAAAAGCCCATCCTGATATTAATAAAAACGAAGGCGCGACCCAGCTCTTCCTGGATATCCAGGAAGCATATCAAGTGCTTTCTAATCCCAGCCAAAAGGATAACTATGATTCCGGGCGCGATCCAGGAGGAAGCACCCCTAATATTCTGACCCATATCGAATACAGCCAGAACGCGCTGGTGGAGCTGGATGAGTCCCAGGTGATCTATGCCCTGGTCGACATTCTGGCCACAGAAGAAACCCAGGACAAATCCAACCTGCCGATGAATATCTCCCTGGTCGTTGATAACTCAACCTCGATGGCAGGAGCGAGATTGGACATGTTGAAGGTGGCAATCAAGGAGATCATTCAGGATCTCGGAGAAGACGACAAGGTCTCGCTGATCAGTTTCAATGACTTTGCCAAAGTGCTCCTCCCCAGCCAATCCCAACCGCCAATCAGGCAGATAGAATCCAGTGTGAATGATTTTTTTGCGGAGGGTGGGACAGAAATTTACCAGGGCCTGGAAACTGCCTACAATGAGATCACCAAAAGCATGACCCGCAATTATGTCAATCACATCATTCTCATCACAGATGGCCATACCTACGGAGATGAAGACAGCTGCCTATCCCTGGCACGAATGGCAGCAGAGGAAGATATTGGCATCAGCGGCATGGGCATCGGCATTGAATGGAATGATGCCTTCGTTGACCAGCTCTGCGCGCTGACAGGGGGACAATCCCAGTTCGTTCAGGACCCAAAAACAATCAAAGACTTCCTGGGCCAGATCATCACCTCGTTGAAACAGTCTGATACGAGGCGAGTGACCCTGGATATGCTGCCCGCTCCAGAAGTGAAGGTGCTGTCAGCTTTTCGGGTGCTGCCGGAAGCCCTTCCCCTCCCCCTCCAGGATACATATTCCCTGGGCATCCTGAAAAAGGACACGCCCCACCGGATATTATTCGAGTTCCTGATCGATCCCATACCAGGAAAACTGGACCGGGCAATCATTGCTTCAGGGGAATTCACCCTGAAAAGGACCGGCAAGGATCTCACCATACCCTTTACATTGGAGCGGAAGTTGGTTTCTGATCCAGAGCAGTTGGAGCCCCCGATCCCTGAGGTCATCCGGGCCATTTCCCATCTTGCGTTTTACCGATTGCAGGAAAAAGCCCAGCACGATGTCGCTGTCGGCAATCCTGGCGCAGCCTATCAACGCTTGATGAATTTATCCTCGCATCTGATGGCGAAAGGTGAAGACGCATTGGCAAAAATCGCCATGAACGAAGCTCAATACATAAAATCACACAATAACTTCAGCCCGACCGGTAAAAAAGAGTTGAAATACGGCACAATTCATTTGATGCTTCCAGAAAAAACATGATCACCTGTAAAGTGTGCGGTAACCAGGAATTTCACGGGGTGCTGTTCTGCGGGGAATGCGGATCACAGCTCGCATTTGCCCCGGATCAAAAAGTCGACACCCTGGTTTATCCCAACCAGATTCGCGGGTTGAATGTGGATATTTCCAACACGATCCCCAAGAAATTACTGGAAGAAAGAGATTTCATTCTTTATTATGCTGAAAGTGAGGAAGCGCTGGATTTACCCGTCCAAAACGAATTTTCCATTGGCCGCCTCGTCGAAGGCCAGGTGATCGCCCCTGATGTGGATCTCAATAAATATGAAGCTTATCATTTGGGCGTATCCCGGCTTCACGCTACGATCCGCATCGACCCCCAACAGAATAAGGTCTTTGTCATCGATCAGGGTTCCGCAAATGGGACCTTTGTCAATGGCTACGAGATCCCTGCAAATTCAGAAGTGCCCCTCAACCACGGTGATGTGTTAACCCTGGGTAAGTTCAGCCTTAAAGTTATCCTGCCCAGTGAATTGTAATAAGGATGGTTCAGTATGGCGATGTCAGTCATAATCCATATCAAAAACGCAGAGGCAATGCTGGCAGAGATTGATGAGTTACCTGGTCCTACAGACACCATCATCAAGCTCAGCAACCCCCGCCAACGAGATGGGAAAGATCTCATCTTCCTGGAACATAATGTGGTAACTGTTTATTGGCCCTGGTCTGAGATCAGCTTTTTAGAGGTCTTGCCAGGTGAAACAGATGAAGAAGTAGTCAGCTTTGTCAGGGAATAAGATGAATAGTGATCAAACCCGATATAAAATCTTAGCGGTAGATGATGAGCAGCGCATGGTGCGCTTTATCCAGCTCAACCTGGAACAAGATGGGTTCCAGGTCATCACCGCCTACAACGGCAAGGAAGCACTCGAGCAGGTCAGGACCCAGCTGCCGGACCTTGTCTTATTAGATATCATGATGCCAGACATCAATGGCTTTGAAGTCCTGAAGAAGATCCGGGAAGTGAGTAACGTGCCGGTGATCATGCTGACTGCAAAAGGTGAGGAGGATGATCGGATCCAAGGGTTGGAATTGGGGGCGGATGATTACATCACCAAACCTTTCAGCCCAAGGGAACTGGTCAGCAGAATCCGGGCGGTGCTGCGAAGAACAAAAACCTTCCAGGAAGACCAGGTGGATTTGATCGAGGTTGATGATCGATTGACAATTGATTTTTCACGCCGGGAGGTCTGGGTGGAAGGCGAGAAAGTCGATCTGCGCCCGACAGAATACCGGCTTTTATACCACCTGGTGCAGAATGCCGGCTGGGTCAACACCCATGAGCAGCTGCTTTCCAAGGTGTGGGGCTTTGAATATCAAGACGAACCCCATTATGTGCGGCTTTATGTCAATTACCTGCGGAAAAAACTGGAAGAAGATCCCTCCAATCCCAAATACATCCTGACTGAACGAGGGGTAGGATACCGGTTTGTCGACTACCGGAGGAAGCAGGAAAAAGACAATTGACCGGATTTAAGACCGTAGCCTGCTAACGGGCATCCTTGCCAGTCAAACCAGTCTAGTATATACTGTCTCCACTCAAGAACAGGAGATTGATAATGTCTTTCCAGCGAATCTTATTAGTGGATGATCATGAAGTGGTCCGATTAGGGCTGAAATCGCTGCTAAACCGCCACACAAAATTCCAGGTTGTCGCCGAAGCCGCCACCGGCGAGGAGGCTGTCGCCAAAGTTGAACAATATCATCCTGATGTTGTGGTCATGGATATTCGACTTCCAGGGGGATCTGGCATCGAAGCTTGTGAAAAGATCATTGAGAAGTATCCAGAGACAAAAATCATCATGCTGACTTCTTATGCTGAGGATGAGATGCTCTTTTCCGCGATCCGGGCTGGTGCCTCCGGCTACGTCTTAAAACAGGTGGGCAGTAACGAATTGATAGATGCCATCGAAGCTGTTGGGCGGGGTGAAGCCCTGCTCGATCCTGCGGTAACCCAGCGGGTTTTCAAAGAAGTCCGGAAAGCAGCCCGTGAGGAAGAAGCCTCAGCTTTTACCGATCTCACAGACCAGGAAAAACATGTGCTGATCCATGTCTCGGAAGGGAAAACCAATCGGGAAATTGCCAAAACCCTTTATTTAGGGGAAGGCACGGTCAGGAATTATGTCAGCAGCATCCTTTCCAAACTGGATGTGAGCAACCGGGCGGAAGCAGCAGCCTACGCGGTAAAACACAACCTCCGCAACCATCTGGTTCACTTATCCAAAGATTAGATTGATCAGGCAGGAAATCTAAAAACACCGACTTCTGGCTCTTTTCTCCCTAATGATTATGGGCCCTGGGCAGGCTGCAGGTACTCAGATACCACCCAACCCTGCCGTGAGGCGTTTAAGGGTGCCTCGATCTGCCACCAGAGATATTGGTCTGCCTCAACCGGTCCCCCTTTGACAAAGAATATCTCCCCCTCCACTCCCAGAAAGGCGATCTCACCACTCAAGGAAGGGCTTACCCTGAGCCGCAATCCCTCCCCTTCTGTGCCAGATATCTGGACATAACCCCCTTGCTGGATCCCATCATCCCCCAGGGGAGTTGGCGAAGGAAGGATGAGTGGTGTTGGCGTTGGCATCGGGGTCTGGGTGGCAGTGGGCACAGGGATGACTGTAAGCATACCGCCGCCCTGGTAAGGCTCTTCCCCAGGGGGCGCAAAACCCCCTGAGACAAAGAAAACCAGGGCTAACAGCAGGCTGGCAGTGATTATCGTTCCAGCGATCATCCAGGGATTTAAGTATTCTTTCATAGGGGCTGATTCATGAATAATGACCTGGGCAGTTTATCCGGGACCATCACCTTTAAGGATTGGGGCTTGATGGCGATCTTCACCTGTTTTGAAGGCGGAATGGGTTCACCATCCAGCTGCAGGTAAAGCTCAGTGCTGGATTGAATGCAAATTTCCTGGCAGGACTTCTGGATGGTATTTTTTGAGTCCAGATGATTCCCAGCAGCCAGGTCAAACAAATGCTGGAGCGTTTCCAGCATGCTGTCCCCGGAGAATAACCACAGGTCCATCCTGCCGTCATCCAATTTTGCGCTGGGCGAAATCTCCGCCAAACCTCCCGCGTAGAGGTGAATATTGGTTGCCAGGGCCAGGATGAAAGTTCCTTCTGATTTAACCCCATCTACCTGCAGGTCAAGTTCCATACCAGACCAGTTGCGGGCAAACCAGGCTACATTGGCGGCATATTGAGTAGCAGGAAATTGTTTCTGCCAGCGTGACCTGGGTTCCAGGTGGTGGACCACAAAAGCATCAAAACCTGCCCCGCCCCAAAGCAAGAAAGGGATGTCCTGACAGATGCCCACATCCATGACATAGACATCGCCATTCAGGATTCTCTTGACACTCTGTTCCAGGGCGACCCAATTCGTCCAGGACAATGTTGGTAAACCCAACTCTTGAGCCCAGACATTGGCTGTTCCTGAAGGGAGTACTGCCAGGCTGGTATCACTGTCCAACAGGCCTGCAACAGCTTTATGAAGGGATCCATCTCCCCCGGCGATGAAGACCGCATCCAGCTGATCCCGGGCAGCTCGCTTTGCGAACTTCGTGATCTGGTCACCACCTTCGGTTTTCACCAATTCGATCTCCCATCCATTTGCTTTCAGGATCTTGGCAGCTCGTTCAACCAGGGGGAGGGAAGGAAACCTGCCTGCCATCGGATTAAAAATCAGCTGTCCCTTCATCTCTCTCCTCAAATCCTTACCACTTGCTCTTGCCATTCAAGTGTACTCCAAGGCAAGAGCACCGTCAATTATTCTGATGGTACAATCAAAACGGCACTGGAAAAGGCTCAGTTGATGTCAGAAATTCTTAACGATCGATACCGTCTGGATAATAAACTTGGGGAAGGTGGGATGGCCATTGTCTTCCAGGCCACTGACCTGATGCTGGAAAGAACCATTGCGGTAAAAATCCTGCGCAAAGCCTTTTCCGCGTCCCTTCCCTTTCAAGAAAGATTCAAAGAAGAAGCCCGGGCTGCCGCCAACCTTACCCACCCGAACATTGTCACTGTGCATGATTTCGGATTTGATCAAGACCGGCTGTTCATCGTCATGGAGTATGTGCCGGGAACCGATCTTAAGGAGATTATCAAAGAACACG
>Ga0207796_1000091_pt1 | contig 37109 bp, 36 predicted proteins | sample Pon1CUnioCityCA_6_FD_187274 | JGI IMG/M metagenome (GOLD analysis project Ga0207796, IMG submission 187274) | Marine sediment microbial community from Union City, CA, USA - Pond 1C Sediment 1 (SPAdes) | ecosystem: Environmental > Aquatic > Marine > Intertidal zone > Salt pond sediment ... | reverse complement strand
CCCGTCTGCTCCTGGGAAGAGACCCGAGCCACGAAACCGGCTACGCGATCCTACAAGCGGGAAGCACCGAACCGGAGGGTCACATCATCCCCGAAGGTGCGCAGCCGCCGTATTCGTACTTCGGGCTTGGTCCGTCTCGCAGCCCCGGCTGGTCACCGGACGGCTCCCTCCTCATCTATCACATCTACCGAGGGGACGCACTGTCGTCCGGCGGAGAGACTAGGGTCGTCAATGTCACGACGGGCGATGAAATCGCCCTCGACGGTCGCTTCGTCGCCTGGTCCCCGGGCGGCGCTCAGCTGCTATATGCCAAGTCCTCTGAACCTCCGCCCACCATCCCGGACTCTGAGGGCAGCGCCTTGCTCGACTTCTATATCGTCGGCCGGGGAGGGAGCGTGTCGCAGCGCGTCGGCGCAGGTTACGCGGCCGCCTGGTCGCCCGATGGAGAGAGGATTGCCTACGTTGGCGCCGACCAGACGCTGACCGTCTACCACCTGACCACCGCCCGGCGGACCAGCCTCATCGAGCCAGGCCTGCTTCACAGGGCGCTTGGATTCACCCCCAGCTTCGTTCCGTCGCACACTGCCCCCTTTATCCTCGCCTGGTCCCCAGACGGCGACTGGATCGCCCTCGGTGTCACCGACCTCGGCGACGACGGACCGCAGGCCGGGGCTGTCCTTCTTGCTCAGGACAATAAGATTCATCTCCTGCGCCGGGAACAGGGCGGTATCTACGACCTGGCCTGGGCGCCCGACGGGCGTCGGCTGCGCGTCCTTAGCGTCGGTCAGGGCTTCTCGACCATCATCCTGGAGCGGGATGGATCCGTGCTGGTCAGAGCGGACGTCGCGCTGGCCAGCTGGTCCCCGGATGGCCGGTACCTAGCGGTCCACAGGTTTTCCGAAGAGGGCGCTGGACTCGAGATGGTGGAGATGGCCACCGGCCTGTCGCAGGTCATCGAGCTACCAGGCAACTGCCGGCCTCCCATCTGGAACCCCCGGGGCCCGCAGGCGGCGAGCTTCGGTCCGGCCGAGCGATAACGCCTTCTCTTGCTCTGAGGAGCATCTCGCCAATCACTACTACCGATCCACCGGACGACTGCACCGGAGCCGACCTCCCCCGATCCACTCTCTGCAACTTCGATTGACCTTTCCCGCACTCTCCGTTATACTAAGCTGGTTGGGATCTAGACCGGGAAAGAGAAGCCACAAGCCGGTTCGCCAAGCTGGGCCAGGATCGCAGGGTGCACCTGCACGCTACCTGGAACTGGCGAAACTCGATCGACAGAGCTGTGCCCATCCTCGGGGCGCCCAGATGGAAACCACACGTACAGGAACGCAGCGAGAGTGAGATTGATTATGGATGAGGACCGAGTAGTTGATCCAAGGACGGACGAGATCGGCCAGCTTGTACGACAGCTGAACGATGTACGGGCCCAGCTTCAGGCGTTGACCGACGACCAGGTGGACAGCGTCATCAACCCGGACAGTGGGAGGCCCATCTCCTTCCAACACGCTCCGGAGAAGCTGCAGCAGACCGCGGCCAGGCCGAGCCTGGTGCTAGAGCAGCCCCACCCGGTTGTATGGACCACAGACACCGAGTTGCGGCTGACGTCACTGTTGCGGGCCGACCTGTGGGTCCGCGACTGGGGACAGGGTCAGATGGTAGGGAAGCCTCTCACCGACCTGGATTGGCTGGGCGACAGATCTGCGCTGCTGGCAGCCCATCAGAAGGCCCTGGAAGGGGAGACAGCCAACCTGGAACTGAGGCTACGGGACCGCGTCTACAACTGCTCGATCGAACCTATGCGCGACGTCCGCGGAAACGTCGTGGGGTGCGTCGGACTGGCGGTCGACGTCAAGGAGCAAGAGCAGCTGCTGGCCGAGGTCGACGCGCAGCGCCGACGCGCCGAGCAACTGGCCGCCGATCTCCAGGAACAGCAGGACAAGCTGCAGACGATCATGGAGAACACCCACGCGCAGCTTGCTTACCTGGACGCCGACTTTCGCTTCGTCCACGCTAACACGGCCTACGCCGAAGGCGCGGGGTACTCGCGGCGAGAGCTAATCGGGAAAAATCACTTCGAGCTGTTCCCCGACCCAGAGAACGAGGCGATCTTCAAGCGAGTGGTAGAGACGGGCGAGCCGGTCTCCTTCCGCGGAAAGCCCTTCGTCTATTCGGACCAACGCAGACGAGGCGTTACCCACTGGGACTGGAGTTTGGTGCCGGTCAAGAACGATGACGAGGACGTGACCGGCCTAGTCTTCTCCCTCCTCAATGTGACCGAGCGTGAGCAGTTGATGAAACAGCTCGACGCGGAGCAGTCCCAGTTGAACGCCATCATCGAGAACTCGCCCGAGGGCATCGTCGTCGTGGACCGTCGGGCACGTATCACACGGACAAACCCCGCCGCCGATGACATGTACGCCCGACGGGTGCCGTATGGGGAGGACTATGGAAGCCACGCCGACCTCTGTCTCTGCTACCCCGATGGGACGGCCTACCGTCCCCGCGATCTCCCTCTCACGCGGGCAGCACTGGATGGGGAGACGCACGAAGACCTGGAGCTTGCTCTCATCACACCGGACGGTGAACAGCGAGCCTTGCTCGTCAGCACCGCCCCGATCCGCGACAGAACAGGAGAGATTTGGGGCGCCGTCGGCGTTATCCGCGACATCACGGAGCGGAAACGGATAGAGGAAGCCGTGCGTCAGTACGCGGAGCGCCTTGGGGTGCTGCACGAACTCGATCAGGCGATCCTGGTTGCCAGCTCGGGTGAGGAGATCGCCGAGGCAGCGCTAAGCGAACTGCGTCACCTCATCTCTTGCCAGCGCGCTAGCGTGGAGCTTTTCGACTTCGAGGCCCAGGAGGCCTCGCTGGTGGCGGTCGCCGCCGATGGCGACACCAGCCTCCGAAAAGGCCGAATCATGCCGTTGACGTGGGATCGTTCGCTAGACGACCTGCAGGAAGGCCGAGCGCATGTGGTCGAGGATCTGTCTGTCGTCCCTCCGACCCCCTCTATCGAGGCGCTTCGCCAAGAAGGCGTCCGCTCTTTTGTCAGCCTTCCGCTGCGCGCTCACGGAGAGCTGATGGGAGCACTCAACATCGGTAGGCATACTCTCGGCCCTCTGCTGGAGAATCAGATGCGGGCCCTCGAGGAGATAGCGCAACAGCTCGCAATCGGCATCCGCCAGTCCCGACTCTACGAGGCTCTTCAGGCGTACGCTGATGAGCTAGAGCACCGTGTCGCGAGCCGCACAGCCCAGCTTCGCGTAAGCGAGGCCCGCTTCCGCGCCATCTTTGAACAATCACCATTGGGCATCGCCCTTCTTGATCGACAGGGCCGCGTGGTGGTCGGCAATCAGGCGCTGCAACGGATGCTAGGACAGGAGACCAAGGAGCTCGTAGGAAGACAGCTGACCGACTTCGCCCATCCAGACGATCCGATCGCGCCGCACAGAGCGGTCTACCGCAAGATGAAGGCCGGCCAACAAGACCGCCACCGCCTGGAGACGCGCTACGTGAGGGACGACGGCGAGGTAGGTTGGGCAAACATGGCGCTATCCGCAGTGCAGGACGGCCAGAGTGAGCCTCAGTTCGTGATCGCTATGATCGAGGATATCACAGAGCGGAAGAGAGCCCAACAAGCCCTGGTCCAGGCGGAGAAGCTGACCACCACTGGGAGGTTGGCGGCCTCATTCGCTCACGAGATCAACAACCCATTGCAGACCGTGATCGGCTGTCTGGGTCTGGCCGAGGAGTCCATGGCAGAGGACCAGGACGAGGTAGAGATGTACGTCACTATGGCCCACGACGAGCTGAAGCGAGCCGCCCGCATCGTCAGCCAACTCCGCGACCTCAGCCGACCCTCCGACCCCAGGACCGGCGAACCCACCGACGTGAACGCCCTGATTGAAGACGTCTTGGAAGTGAGTCGCAAGGATCTCAAGGACCATCAGATTCGCATTGTCCGCCGTCTGGCCGAAGACCTTCCCCAACCTGTCCTGATGCCCGATCGCATCAAGCAGGTACTCCTAAACCTGGTGCTGAACGCCCGCGATGCCATGACTGAAGGGGGACAATTGACCGTCTCCTCGGAGTACGACGAGGAGAGTGACGCTGTGGTCATCGCGGTCGCCGATCAAGGGACAGGCATCCCGGAGGACGTGAAGCGCCAGCTCTTCGATCCGTTCTTCAGCACCAAGACCGACGGCACAGGCTTAGGGCTGTTCGTCAGTCGAAACATCGTGCAGGAACAACGAGGGCAGATCGAGATCGAGAGCACTGTAGGAGAGGGCTCCAAGTTCATCATTACCCTGCCCGTCTCCCCGCCTTAGACCGTCAGCAATCCGATTTCACAAGCCAAAACGGTTACGTAGGTCGGTCTTCCTGTCCGACAGAACGGAGAAGCTGTCACTGCGCGGGTACTCGCCTCTCCATCACTTAAGGCGGTTAGCAAAACCGCCCTACAATCTGCGCCCGGAGATGTGGGTCGGGTTTGCCGCCCGACTATGATCCGCGACCAGCCACGCAGGCCGGCTCTGTTAACCTACCACAGACAGCGTCCTAGCCCTGTCCTTCTTCAGGCGCTTGCTCGATAGCGTTCTCCACCATATACTGCGCCTCGCTCTGCGTGTGCCGCAGACCCGCCAGCAGCAACGCCAGGAAGTCAGGGTCTAGGTCGCCGACGCGGCGCAGATGCTCAACGATCCGCTCCTGGTCGGCGTCCGCGCCAAGCATGATCTCCCCCTCCAACCCCTCCAGCTCCTCGTGCAGCTCTCGCCTATCCTGATCGTCCAGCGCTGGCTCCTGGTCGACCGTCACCTGCAGCTGCGCGAAGAGCTCGTCCACGTCGAAGCTCAGCATCTCTACCTCGCGGCGGACCTCAAGCACGTCGGGGTCTAGCTCCAGCGCCTTTTCCACCGACACGTCCCCCGCCGGCACGTTCCCGTAGAGATACGTCCCCTCCCCAGCGGCATCGGTGTGCCCTCGCGGCTCCGCCTCGTGGCTCTCTGCGCGCGCCTCTTCGCGCGGCACAAACTCCGACGTCTCGGCTTCCGGCACCTTGGCGCCTTCCGTCGGTTCAACGGGTCGGCTGGTGGCATAATACTCCTGCAGCAGCGCCTCAAGCTGATCGGTCAGGCCAGGATCCGCCTCCACCATCGCTTCCAGCGCTCCTGCCAGATCGGGCGTTGTCTCCCGAGGAGCAGCCTCGAACTCCGCCCACAGCGTGTCGTAGTCCAGCTGCCCGCCCAGCTCCCCCTCGAGCAAGTCGATCATATCCTTCACGGCGATCGCCGCCTCCGGGCCGTGAAGGTCCCGGAACGTCTCCTCCCCATCCTCGCAGTACTTCGCCAGCACCGTGACGACGTCCTCTACGGCCATGTTTCACCCCCATGTCTTGCTAGGTCCGAAGAGCCCAAGGGCTTCCATCGAGATGTGCCTGCCGCTCGACGTCCGTAGTGGGCGAGACAGGTTCGACAGTTGCCCTCATTGATCGAAGAGCTTTCGGATCTCTGTCAGTAAACGCTACCCACCTTTTAGGATATCATAATAACACACGCCCCTGGCTACGGGTTGGATTGGAGTCAAGATTGCATCAGGTTGGAGACAGTTGGAGTTTCGTTGGATCGCCAGGCCCAACGGAATTCCAACACTTCTCAAACGCAGTCCCGCCTGGATCCAAACACAAACGCCGCGGTGGTGTGCTATACTGGTAGACAGAGACTTCAGTGATCTCTTAATGAACTACGACATTGCTGGCCCAGTCACCGGCATCAATGTCGCTTACAATGGCCACTGTCCGACGAGCTTGGACCTACGTAGCCGGCGAGTGCCTAGCACAGCACCGAGGAGGTGATACGCAGAGCGATCTCTCGCGCGCACCGGGGCGATGTCCCCTGGTCAGTTCACAAACCAACGCGACTACATCATTTTGGTTGAAGAGCATCACACACAAAGGAGACTGACCTATGGAAGAGAAGAACCTGGGACGTGAGTTCATCGCTGAGATCTTCGGCACCTTCATCCTGATCCTGATGGGTGATGGCGTCGTCGCCAACGTCGCAGTGGCCCCGCGCTTGGCCTCAGAAGCCTATAACTGGAACACTATCGCCTGGGGCTGGGGTTTCGCCGTGGTCTTCGCCGTCTACGCCGCCGGTGGCGTCTCTGGCGCCCACATCAATCCCGCCGTCACCTTCGGACTAGCGATGAAGGGAGACTTCCCGTGGCGCAAGGTGATCCCGTACATTGTCGGCCAGATGATCGGCGCGTTCCTCGGTGCTCTAGGCGTCTACCTCGTATACCTACAGGGTCTTCAGGCCGCCGGTATGCCCAACGTCTGGTGCACCAGCCCTGGCGGATTCCCGGGTACCCCGGCTTGGGGCGCGACCGGCGTCCAGGGGACCGGCAGCTACTCGCTCTGGAATGCCTTCCTGGCCGAGATCATCGGCACAGCGATGCTGCTCTGGATCGTCACCTCCACCACCGACATGAAGAACCTGGGGGTCGTCAAATGGAACCTCCAGCCCTTCATGATCGGCTTCGGCGTGGCCGCCATCGGCTTCACCCTGGGCGGTACTAGCGGCTACTCCATCAACCCCGCTCGCGACCTCGCGCCCCGCATCTTCGGGACCATCGTGGGTACGGAGGGGCTCTTCCAGGGTTGGTACTGGCTGCTGCCTCCCGTCATCGCGCCTCTTATCGGCGGCGCCTTGGGAGCTATGTCTTACGATTGGCTTGTCACCCCTGGCCTTCCCGAACCGGAGTAACTCGTGACCACTCGGGACGGACAGGGTCAGGCATCAGAGCTGTTCACAGACCGGGGCTTCGACCCTCAGTGGGAGGAAATACGGGAGAACACCCCCCACCGTCCATCGCGAACTGCACGGGATTTGTGAAGGGCAAAGACTCGAGATCGCGCGTAACCTGACGGTCCTGTCGCCGCGCCCCCACAAACGCGGGCGCGGCGACAGTCAGCCTGAGCACGGGGCCAGCTGAAGCATGGAAGAGCATAGGCTGCATGGCGAGAACGCTAGTCAAGAGAAAAGGAGGCAGCTGAGCCAATGGACACATGGGAAGAACAAGAGAGAAGAGCTATCAAGACCTTGAAAGAGGCCCACTACTGGCCTACCGACGCAGGCGTCGAGGCGGCGGAGGAACAGAAAGGATACAAGACCACGCGTCAGAACCTCATCGATGCCCTCGACCGTCTTTCGGGCGAGGAACTTCTGGCCGCCTACGGCCTGGTCGCCGACCTAGCCGGGCCACCAAAGCCCCAGGAGATCCCAGAAGAGCCAGAGGGATAGGAGACAAGGTTGAGGCGACAGCCAAACCCGTCGGCGTGGACACGCCGACGGGATACATCTCCACCCGGCGTCAGCGTCAGGTCTTCAGCTATCTAGGCTCCTGCCGGACCCTCCGGCCCTTCGCCCAGCCCTAGACCGATACCCGAGCGTGGTCGCCAGCCGCCCGCCTCAGCGTGAAGGCGCATCCACCGGATCAGGTCTTGGCGGCGCAGCACGCCCGACAACCGCTCCCCGTCCAGGACAGGGAGTTGCCGCACGTCGCAGCTCGCCAGCTTGGTGATAGCGTGGGACGCATCCTCCTCCAAGTCCAGCACCATGCATTCGTCGTGAGGCGTCATGATCTCGCGCACCGTGGTCTCACGCCAAGCGTTCTGGCTGATGGAGCGAACATCCTCCAAGGTCACTATGCCCATCAATTTGCCATCGTCCAGCACGGGAAAGGCGTGCTCGTCGCTGCCCAAGATGTGCTCGTGCACTAGGCTCTCCACCGATGTGGATGGAGACACGGTCGGAGGGTCTGTCCGCATCATCCGCTTGACCGGCACGCCCTCCAGGATATCTTGTACCACCACCTTCTGGTAGCTCTGCGAAGACGCGTTGTTCAAGTACCAGCCGATGAAGGCAAGCCAGAGCCCGTTAAAAAGCCCGGAGCCAAAGAATGGAATGGACGCGCCGAACACCATGGCGATACCTGCCATGGTCAGAAGCCACCCAAAGCCCTGCCCAACCCACGAGGCCCACCGTGTGGCCTTACGAAGATCATCCGTGGCGCCCCAGAGGATGGATCGCAATACCCGCCCACCGTCCAGTGGGAAGCCCGGGATCAGGTTAAAGATGCCCAGAACCAGGTTGACGGAGCCCAGCCAGAAGAGGATCATCCGCACCGGACCAATTTCCGAGATGATCTCAGACGGTTCGCCGAGCATTGCCAGCGGCTGACCCACAGTACCGGCGAGAAACAGGAGAACCACGCCGATCACAAGACTGGTCACCGGTCCCAGGATGGCCATCCAGAACTCCCCTTGGGGGCTATCGGGCTCTTCCTTGATGTTGGAGACACCGCCAAAGAGGAACAGAGTGATGCTGTTCACCGGATTACCTCGCGCCTCCGACACGAGTGAATGCGCCAACTCGTGCGCCAAGACTGAGCCAAAAAAGAGCAACGCTGCGATGACAGCGAGCCCCCAGCGCAGGCTCTGGCTCCATTCGGAATGAACCTGTCCAAACGTGTTGCCCAGGCTATAGGTCACCAGGGCAAAGATGATCAGCCAGGTCCAGTCGATTCGAATGTCAATGCCGAAGACCCTTCCGATACGAAAACCTTGTCGCGCTTGCATGACTGTCGCCTCCTGTGAGCTAGTCCCTCGTAGCCAACATTCCCCGTCTCGGTCCAAGATAAACCACGCGCAGCACACCGTCCGAAAGCCGCACGGCCACGCTATGCGCGGCCATCAAAGCGCAATCCTAACAGGCATCCTCAGACTGCCCGAGCCGCGCACCTGCGTCACCTCCAGTATCAGGTCCCCGCCAGACGGTGACAGTGAGGCCTGCCCCCATCACGTCGCTCGCATCACTATGGCGGCGGTGAGGTGCTGCGTTCGTGCTGAGCGCTGCCGGGCTTGGAGGTCCAAGCCTGGCAACGTGTGGCTACTCGAAATGTATGATCCGCGCGAAGCTGGCAACCTCCAGCGACGCCCCACCTACCAAGGCCCCATCGATGTCCGCTTCGGCCATTAGCTCGTCCACGTTGTATGGCTTGACGCTGCCGCCGTACTGAATTCGAACCCCGTCGGCCAGGTCCTGGTCCCACAGATCGGCCAGGATCGAGCGGATGTGGGCGTGCATCGCCTGCGCGTCCCCCGCCGTCGCTGTGCGCCCGGTCCCAATAGCCCACACCGGCTCGTAGGCGATGACCAGGTCATGTGCGGCCTCGATCTCCACGTCCGCCAGACCCTGCCGAACCTGCGTGGTGACCACCTCCTCGGCTCGCCCCGCATCTCGCTGCTCCTCCTTTTCTCCCACGCACAGGATGGGAACCAGATCGAAGGCGCGAGCTGATCGCACCTTCTCGTTGATGAAGGCGTCATCCTCACCGAAGATGTGGCGACGCTCGCTGTGGCCGACAATCACGTAATCGCAGTTGACAGCCTTGACCATGGGCGGCGAGATCTCGCCGGTGTACGCTCCTTCCTCCGCCGGATGCATGTTCTGCGCGCCCAACTTGAAGGGAGCGTCATCGCCCAGCTCGCGGAGCTTGAGCCCCATGACGTACAGGTCAACCGAGGGCGGGCAGATCAAGACCTCTCGATCCCCCACCTCGCCGATCGCCTCCACGAACCGATTGAAGAACCCGATCGCCTCCTCGGGCCCTTTGTGCATCTTCCAGTTAGCAGCCATCAGCGGTGTACGCATCTGTACCTCCTTTCCGTCATTCCGTTCCGTAGCTACGCCGCCAGCTCTAGAGCCCGCGCGTAGAAGAGCCTCACGTACTCCTTCACCATCCGCCGCGTCCCAAACCGAGGAGCCACCGTCTTGATCGCTTCCTTCACCACCTGCACGAAGCGGTGCGGCGCCCCGTCGTCGTAGCGCTCGTAGTAGCGGGGGATGATCTCCTCCTCCAGCAGCTGGTAGATCGCCTCAGCGTCGCGTCCTGTTCGGTCTTGCTCTCCCTCGTCGCCCCCTTCGTCGCCGAATGCCCAACCATTGCCCTCGCGGTATCCCTCGATCCACCACCCGTCCAGGATCGCGAGGTTGGGCACGCCGTTCATGCTGGCCTTCATCCCGCTGGTCCCGCTCGCCTCCAGCGGGGGCACCGGGTTGTTGAGCCAGACGTCCACGCCGTGCACCATGTACGCCGCCAGCTCCTGATCGTAGTCCTCCACGAACGCGATCCTCCCGGCGAAGGCCGGGTTTTGCGCTACCTGGAAGATCTTCTGAATCAGCCGCTTCCCTCGGACGTCGTCCGGATGGGCCTCGCCCGCAAAGATGATCTGCACGGGGCGCAGGGGATCCGTGACCAACCGCTTGAATCGCTCCATATCGTGGAGGATCAAGTCCGGCCGCTTGTAGTCTGTGAACCGCCGGGCGAAGCCCAGCGTCAGTACCTCCGGGTCAAGCAGAGCACCGAAGGCCATCACGTTTCCCGCCGGCGCCCGCTCTTCCTGCCAGTTTGCGCGGGCCCGCCCGTCGATCTCCGCCAGCAGGTCGCCCTTCAGATCCTGATGCACCTCCCAGAGTACATCGTCCGGGATCTCGTCCACGCCATCCCACATCCCTGGCTCGTCCTGCCGCTCGATCCAGGACGGCCCCAAGTACTCGTCGAGCACGGGCTGGAGCCATCGGGGATCGCTCCAGCTAGGCAGGTGAACGCCGTTGGTGATGGCTTCGATGGGCACGTCCTCCTGCTCCCTTTGGGGCCAGAGGTGGCTCCACATCTCTCGTGCGACCTCGCCGTGCCGCTGGCTGACCCCGTTGCGAAACCCGGCCGCCCGGAGCGCAAACACCGTTGTGTTGAATCCCGCATCCGGGTCCTCGGGGTTGACCCCCAGCTGCAGGAACGCATCTCGGTCGGCTCCCAGCTCGCTCAGATACGAGCCCAGGTACTTCTCCATCAACTGGAACGGGAAGACGTCGCTGCCCGCTGGCACAGGGGTGTGCGTGGTGAAGATCGTGCTCTCCCTCACCACCTGGAGCGCCTCCTCGAAGCTGGCACCCTTCTCGATACAGGGTCGGGTGCTCTCCAGCACGGCCAGGAAGGGATGACCTTCGTTGAGGTGCAGGGCTCCCGGCTCAATCCCCAGCGACTCCAGGAGGCGCATACCGCCCATGCCCAGCAGGATCTCCTGGCGAAGTCTCTGTTCGGCGTCACTCACGTAGAGTCGACTGGCGATCTCCCGATCCCAGGGGCGATTCACCTCCAAATCCGGATCCAGCAGGTACAGCCGCGCCCTACCTACCTTCACCTCCCAGGCGCCGACCTCTACAGGGGGATCCAGCGCAGGAACCCACACCGTCAGCGGCTGACCATCCTCGTCCAAGACGCGGGTGATAGGATCGTCACTGCGATCTAGCCTTTCCTCGACATCCTCCTGCCAGCCGTCCTCGCGGATGTGCTGGTGGACGTAGGCCTGGGAGTAGATCATCCCCACCGCGACCACCGGAACGGCCAGGTCACTGCACTCCTTCAGGTAGTCGCCGGCCAGCACACCCAGCCCTCCCGCGTAGACCGGAAGGGAGGCATGGAGCCCGTACTCCGCCGAGAAATAGGCCAGCGGCGCCTGAGCCTGCCCGTGACGCTGTATGAACCAGCCGTCCTCGGCGGCCACGGACCTCTCAAACTGCTCGACTACCTCATCGTACCGCTCGAGAAAAACCTCGTCCTGAGCCGCTTCCTCCAGCATCTCCTCAGGGAGCATCGCCAGCATCTTGATTGGGTTGTGGTCGCTGCCACGCCAGGCATGGGGCTCCAGGGCCTGGAAGAGATGGCGCGCCGGTCGATGCCAACTCCACCATAGGTTGTAGGCCAATCGTCTCAGCCCCTCGATGCGTTCCGGCAGCTCCGGAAGATGGTCGTCAATGCTCATCACTGCCTCCTAGTACCTCCAATGCACGCAGCAGCTGTTCATCGCCCCCGCTCTTCAGTTCCTCTTCTGTGATTTCCTGCAATCTCATCCGCGGCAGCGGCTCCTGACCTGCGGCCAGCGAGACCTTCACGTCGGGCGGGAGGCCTTCCTGCCAGATGACCCTCCCATCGGGCGTGAGCCATTCCTCGACGGCCAGCAGAAGCACCGATCCGTCCGACATCGTGAACTCGCTCAGCACGGTGCCCGCTCCAAACGTCGTCGTCCCCACCACAGTCGCCCGTTCGTGATCCTGCAGAGCCCCGATGACGATCTCGGCAGCGCTCGCGGTCCCGCCGTTCGCCAGGGCTGTCATCGGCAGCCCCATCGCGTCCACGCGCGCCTTGACCGGCTCCTCCCTCATCTCCCCCTTGGCATCCCTCCGCAGCAACACGTTGCCCTCCTCAACGAAATGGCTGGTCACACCCACCGCCTCGCTTAGAAGCCCGCCGGGGTTGGTACGCACATCCAGCACCAAGCCGTCGATGGCCGCCTCCTGGATCTCCTCCAAGGTGCCTCGCAGATCCTCGGTCGCGCCTTCGCTGAAGGCCGAGATCCGGACGTAGGCCACGCCGGTCCCTGGCAGCCGCTGCCACGTCACCAGATCTAGGTCGATCTTGGCCCGCTGCACCGTCACCTCCCGCGTCTTCCCGGTATCCGGATCCAGGATGGTCAAGGTGACCTCGGTGCCCGCCCGGCCGAGCACGCGGCTCACCACCTCGTCCAGTGGCAGATCTGTCACCTCCTCACCGTTCACCTCCAGGATCACGTCTCCGGCCTCCAGTCCCGCCCGTTGGGCTGGGGTCTCATCGATGGGAGCGACGATGACCACCCGACCGTCACGCATCTCCACGTAGGCTCCGATCCCCTCGAACTCCCCCTCCAGCTGGCTCTGGTGAAGCTCGGCCATCCGAGGCGTCAGGAAGCGCGTGTGTCCAGCGTCGCCGAGCGTCCGCACCATGCCGCTCGTCGCGCCATACGCCATCCGCTGGGCATCCACTTCTTGCTGATTGACATACTCACGCTCGATCGTTCGCCACACCTCGGCCATCAGCCCGAACTCGCCCTCGGCTCCCGTCGGAACCGCCACGGTCGTGTTGGCCTTCGAGTACAGGCGGCGATGCAGAAGCATCCCGCCGGCCAGCCCAAACAGCAGGGCCAGGATCGCCAGCCCTCCAGCAAACAAAACAACCTGCCTATCGCGCATCGTCCTCCTGCTCACTACTCGCCGCCCATCGCGCTGACGTCTTTGCCGTCCAGGCGACCGAGGATCCCAAGTCTGTCCTCTGCGCGGTCGACGGCCCCACATGCGGTCATCCCTCGATCATCTCGTCGAGGCGCTTTCGCGGCTCGCTCAGGGATCGGGCGTGGTGCATCATGTCCCTCCACGGGTCGTCCTTCTGGCCCAGGCGGCGAAAGATGTTCGTCACCGCGTAGGTCTGGGAATGCAGGTCCCCATCGCTCAGTTCGTCCCAATCGAGCGGTGTCGCCACCGGGGCCCCGGGCTTCGCCCGCACCCCGTAGGGCGCCACTGAGTTCTGACCATAGGCGTTGCGAAGGTAGTCGAGGAAGAGACGGTCGCCCCGTTGATCCTTCCGCACCTCGACCGTCAAGCGGTCGGGTTCCCTTGGCGCCACCACCTGGGCCACGTCGTGAGCAAAGGCTCTAGTGGCGTCGAAAGGCGCACTGCGGTCCAACGGCACCACCACGTGAGCGCCTCGCGAACCTGTCGTCATCACAAAGGGTACCAGGCCCAGCTCGTCCTCCAGGACCTCGTGGAGCAACTCCGCCGCCAACCGGACCGGTTCGAAGTCGCTGTCCGGCGGATCCAGATCGAAGATCAGCTTGTCCGGGTAATCCAAGCGGTCGGCTCGACTGAGCCACACGTGCGGCGTCACCAGGCCCTGGTCCACCAGATAGACCAGGGTCGCCTCGCTATCGCAGACCACCTCCGGCTGCTCCCGGCCGTCCTCCTTCACCTTAACCGAGACCCGTGTGACCCAGCCGGGAAAGTAGTCTGAGGCCTTCCGCTGATACCAACCTTCCTTGTCGATGCCGTCGGGAAAGCGCTGCATGGTCAGCGGCCGCCCTTCCAGATGAGGCAGGATCACGCTGGCGAGACGTCGGTAGATATCGATCAGGTCGCCTTGGGTGATCTCCTCGTCTGGAAAGATCACATCATCCAGGTTCGCTACCTCGATGGTCCGAGATCCAATCGTCATCTGCTCTCCGCTCATAGCAGTCTCCCCGTCAAGCTACGCATGATGCAACACTACCCCCGCCCGGGATTAGGCCTACGTGGCCGGTAGATTCATGCATTCCGCCAGTTACCGCGTAATGCCCGCCGCTCCTTCTCCCTAGGCCTTCTTATGCTGGCAATTGGGACAGAAATAGCTGGTGCGGCTCGACACCTTGACCCGCTCCAGCCCCGCGCCACACCTGGGGCACGTCCCGTCCCCGTGCCGGTGAGGCACAAGGAACCAGGCCGGAAAACGATCCGGGTGCGCCTGGTGCTCAATCGCCTCTTGGAGCACGGACTTCATCTTACCGAATAGCTGTTCCAGCGTCTCCTCGCTCAGTCGATTGATCCTCGTGCGCGGGTGGACCTGGGCCTGGAACAGGATCTCGTCCGCGTAGACGTTTCCGATCCCGGCCAACTCGTGCTGATCCATCAGGAGCGCCTTCGCCATCACCCACCGGTCGTCGACCACCTCCTTGAAGGCGCTAAGATCAAAATCAGGGTCCAGGACGTCCGGCCCCAAGTCCTTATTGCCGACGAACGCCTCCACGTCATCGACGATCGCCACCTCGCCCAGCTTCCGCATCGCGATGTAGGCAAGATGATAGCCGCTCGCGAAGTGGAACAGGATCCGGTCGTATTCCGGATCCTCCTCCATGTTCTCGAAGTACTTGAGGCCTCCCGTCATGCCGAAGTGGAGCACCAGGAACGCCTCTGCGTCCCCGTCCAGCGCCACGAACAGCCATTTGCCGTGGCGTCGGGTGGAGTTGAAGGAGTGTCCAATCAGCCGCTCCTTCAGCTCCTCCACTGCCGTCTGCGCCAGCAGCTGCTCGCTGCGCACGTCAACCTCCTCGATCTGCTGGTGCAGCGAGGTCGCTTGAAGGTACCGCCGCATCGTCTCTACGTCCGGTAGCTCCGGCATGGACCCTCCCGGCTGAACCACCTCATCGTCAGGCCGACACGATCTCTGGACCCGCGGATTCTTCACCCAGCAGCGCGCCATACTCCTGAGGCATCTCCCGGACGATATGCTTCCACTCGCCCTCTGGCAAGGCCTCCTGCAGTACCTCCGTCACTGCTTTGGCCCGCTCGATGGCGTGGGTGCGCGTCACGTTGGCTCTCGCCCCGACGCGGTCGTAGAACTCCTGCAACGTGAGGCAGGCCGCGGCTTGCCGCGTGACTCCCGAATCCACCCCTTCGTACACGAAGGCCTTCGCCTCCTTGGGCAGCTGAGAGGCCAAATGGCGTCGCTCCGTCCGGTATAGGCATTCACCCAGGCTTGAGAGCGTCGCCTGGATCGCTTGCTCCGCCTCCTCGCGAGAGTCCAGCCCAGCTACCTTCTGGACCCGGCGAACCAACTCGTGATAGCGCATACACCTCCCCTTTCGCTCTGCGTAACTGATCAAGCTAAGACACAGCTGTGTCAGCCTAAAATGTCCTCCAGTTCGTCGAGGAGCCCCCCTTCCTCCTCTTCTTCTTCGTGCTCGGGCACTTCGCCGGCCGGATACCACTTACCGGTCTCTTCATCCTTCGTGTACTCTCGCTTGACGGCGGACCAAGCGTCCCGATTCGCCACCGCTTCCTGGGACATCGGGCCGGACTGCTCCTCGTCGTACACCTCCCAAGACCTGTTGAAAGCCTCCAGGTACACGTCCTGCGCCTCGGGCGGCAGAACGTTCTTTACCGTATCAGGCAGTTCGTTTATGCTCTCGTACATCTCAGACCTCCTGTGGTCTAGCTCAACCGATTTCCGATCGCGTGAGGTGGCGCTGGAACCACTCCCGCGCCAGTCGTGCCACCTCATCTAAGGCGCCCGGTTCCTCAGATAGGTGTCCGGCGCCCTCAACCACCTCCAGCCGCTTCTCCGTCTCCAGCTGTGCCAAGGCCTGTCGGTTCAGATTGAGCACCGGCACGTCCTTTCCGCCGACGATGAACAACATCGGCACCTTTACCTCGCTCAAGACGTGCTCCGCCATGTCGACGCGGCCCCCGCGTGAGACGACGGCCTGGGTCACCTGAGGCCGCTCCGCCGCTGCAATCAGCGCTGCGGCGGCCCCAGTGCTCGAACCGAAGATTCCCACGGGGAGATCCTGACCCTCTGGCTGCTGGAGCAGCCAGTCGATGGCACCCACGACCCGACCCGCCAGACGGCCGATGTCGAATCGCACTCTTCGCGTGCGGCGATCGACCGCCTTCTCCTCGGGTGTCAGAAGATCGATCAGCAGCATAGCCAGCCCCCGGTCGCGTAATTCGCCTGCCACGAAGTTGTTGCGCGGGCTGTGCCGAGTGCTTCCCGTACCGTGGGCGAACAGGACCACACCCTCAGCGTGCTCTGGCATGCTCAGGTTCGCCTCGACGGTGGTAGAATCGACCGAGACATGAACCAGCTCTCCAACGTCATTATGACCCGACGGTCTGTGCATACTTGTGCCTCCCCTCAAACTTCCTCGGTTCGCACTACTATGGCACCTAGCCCTCTGTCTGCCCTTCCTGACTCAACAGCTGCTCTAGCGGCGTGCCGTTGATGAAGATCGACACGCGGTCCACCGTGGCGTATTGGAGCACCGTCTCCTCGAGCTGCGCCTCGATCCGCGGTCCGTCGCACACGCCGCCTACCGTCAACGTGCCCGAGAGGCGAACGATCGCCTCCCGATTCTCGATGGTGACATCCTCCAGCATCAGATCGGATTGATACAGGGCATTGTAGAGCCCCGACTGTCCGTACTCCCGGCTTTCGATGGCCAGCAGTTCATTCAGCGCCGCTGTCAGCGGGGCGATGGTGGGCTCAATTGGCACCTGCACCGGGATCACACTGTCGTCACAGCCGATCTCTTTCCCCGACTGACCGTCGTCCGCGACCGCGATCAGATAGATATTCGTCCGCGTGAAAAGGTCGTCTCCCGTCGGTGTCGGGGTCGCCGCCGTCAGCAGTTCGTCCAGGGGCCTACCATTGACGTAGATCGACACCCGATCGACCGTGGCGTACTGGAGCGCCGTCTCTCGCAGCTGCGCTCGAACCCGAGGTTCGTCGCAGACGCCGCCCAACATCAGCCTTCCGCTGAGCCTGATGATGGCCTGCCGGTTCTGGATGGTGACGTCCTGCAACGTTAAGTCGGACCGATACAGGGCGTTGTAGAGCCCTGACTGTCCGTACTCCCTGCTCTCGATAGCCAGCAGCTCGTTCAGCGCCGCCGTCAGCGGGGCGATGGTGGGCTCAATGGCCACCTCCACCGGGACCACGCTGTCATCGCAGCCGATCTCCTTACCGGACTGGCCATCGTCCCCGACGGCGATCAAATAGATGCTCGTCCGGGTGAAGAGTTCCGTCTCTTCGGTCGGCGTGGGCGCCGCCCCTGGGGTGACGTCGAACTCATTGGAGATCGCCTTCACCGGCTGCTCCTCAGCGGCAACCACGATCACCCAGCGATCCTCCGGCTCTACGAACGGTGGGATGACGATCTGCGTGGCGGCGCGACCGGCCGCGTCCGTCTCGGCGGTAGCTACCACGTCGTACTCCGAGTCGACGCGGCCCACGCCGATCTCAACGGTGCTGCTCGGCGGGAAGCCCCGCGCTACGACGTCCACGCTGGTCCCCGCAGGGCCGCTGGTCGGTGAGATGGCGACCGTTCCCTGATACGCCCCCTGCCTCACCTCGAAGACGTTGGAAATCGCCTTCAGCGACATGTCCTCCGTCACCACCACGGCCACCCAGCGTGCGCCAGGCCGAGCAGCAGCGGGTATCGCCACCTCCGCCGTCAGAGAACCGTCGCTCGTCGTTTGCACCGTGTCGACGACCTCGTATTCAGCGTTCGCCGGCCCTAGGCCAACTTCGACGGATGCATCCGGCGGGAAGCCATCCGCCGTGACCTGGACCTCCGTACCCGGCGTCCCGCTGGTCGGCGCGATGCTCACCATCGGATCGTACTGGGCCGCGATCACCTCGAACGGGCTCGAGACAGCCCTAACCGTCTCATCGGTCGTTGTCGCCTCCACCATCCACGTCTCCCCCGGCTCGGCCGATGATGGGATGGCGAGCGTCGTGGCAAGGCGGCCGTCAGCATCAGTGCTCACGGTCGTCACGATCTGCCTCTCGGCGCCCTGTGGCCCGATGCCCAACTCGATCTCCGCCCCCGCGGAGAAGCCCGCCGCCGCGACCTCTACCTCGGTCCCCGGTGGCCCGCTTCGCGGCGCGATAGCCATGGTCGCCGCGGTCTGCGCCTCGACAGGACTCGTCGGGGGCGTAGGGCTGGGCTCCGAGGCTGTATCCGTCGGGCCCGGGCGCGGTGTGATCGGCTCTCCACCCGTCCTGCACCCCGTCGCAACCATCGCCACGATGAATATCAGCCAACCAATGCCAATCGTCCGCCATTCATGTTTCATATCTGTCTCCATTGTTCTGTCTCTTGCCTCGTCAAGTCCATCGTATCACCCGCGCAGACATCCAGCGCCCTGGAGTTCGATCTCCTGAGCCCGCGCCTGACGCAGGTGCTAGAATGGGTTAGCCCGCTCCAAGAAGTCTCGCACCTCGTCGTTCGTCGTCTGAGAGAAATCTCGGTACGCTCCTCCCACACCGAAGAAAGGGCGAGGTGTCGTCACACATACCATGTCATCCACCACATCCTCGAACTCGGAGCACGTTTCCGGGGGTGCCGTCGGGACAGCCACCACGATCTTCCTGGGATCTCGCTGGCGCAGCGCGTCGACGGCAGCCCGCATAGTCGCTCCGGTCGCCAGGCCGTCGTCTACCAGAAGGACAGTCTTTCCCGTCAGGTCGACCTCGGGGCGAGCGCCGCGGTAGATCTGCTCCCGATTCTCCAGCTTCTCCCTCTCCCTTTCGGTCACCCGCTCTATGGCGTCGTCAGAGATGCGCATCCGGCGCACCACCCCCTCGTTCAGGACCCGTACATCGCCGGAGGCGATGGCGCCCATCGCCAGCTCGGGGTTACCGGGCACACCCAGCTTCCGCACCAGAAACACATCCAGTGGAGCCCGGAGCGCTCTCGCCACCTCGAAGGCCACCGGCACACCCCCGCGAGGGAGGCCCAGAACCACCACGTCGTCTCTGTCCTGGTACGCCGACAGTGCTTCGGCCAGTCTCCTTCCGGCCTCTTGCCTATCTGTGAATTCCACCATAGCGTCCCCCGTTCCATCCAGCTCACCCAACCGAGAGTTCCCCATCGATGGAGGGCTCACACAGAGCCACGGCGTCCGTGGCGCCGCTTGCCCCAGACAGCTAGGCCTCTTCCTCCTGCTCCTCGCGCCATCGCATCATCAGGGCCATGACCTCGCTGTCTGGCACGTCATACCACCGATCGTACACCTGAGCCACCGCTCGAAAGAACTTGGGCTGCTCCAGTACTACCATCTCATCGGCAACGCCGGTCCGCTCAGCCTTGACCTTGTCGGGCCAGTCTTGGTCCGCGATTTGCCGACTGGCGACCGGGACGGCCACCACGACCTTCGCGGCCCCTTGACGGCGGCACAGCATGATGGCTGACTGCATCGTCGAGCCCATCGCGATGCCGTCGTCCACCAGGATCACGGTCCGCCCCTCCAACGGCGGCAGTGGTTCCCCCTTCCTCAAGACAGCCACCCGCCTCTCGATCTCCTGACGCTGGTTCTCGATCACCTGTTTCACCGTCTCGTCGGAGACCCAGCGGCTTGCTTGCTCCAGAATCACTGCGCTGCCGTCCTCGGCGACAGCGCCGAAACCGGCCTCTGGCTGATCCGGATAGGGAAGCTTTCTCACTATCAGCAAGGAGAAATCCGCATCAAGTTGCTTAGCCACCTGATAGCCCACCTCGACGCCACCCCGTGGGATCGCCAGGACCAACACGTCCTCGCCTCTGTACCCTTCCAGCGCCTCAGCCAGTTGCTGACCTGCGTCTCTTCTATCCTCAAACATCTCATCCTCCGGACCTCAACATTCCTCGATGCCAAACCCTAGATCAACAGGTCCATCGTCTCTGTCACCCGAGCCCACGTCTCGTCATCGGGGTTTGAGATGCCGGGGTCGACCACAGTCATGAGCTGGGCGGTCACCATGATAAGCGTGCCCACCAGCTCCGGCAGTAGCTCGATGACCTCCTGACTGGGCTCACGCTCCAGCAGCGGGTAGGTCGCCAGCTGATCCAGGATCGGCTCGATGTCCACCTGCTCCTCGTACAGCCTGAAGTCCTGCATGCTCTCCTGCAACCCCTTCGTGAGGGGGAGATCCGGTTCCATAATGAGATCACGGTTGTTGTAGCTTGCATGGCGCACGCCGGCCAACAGGATGTCGTGCAGTTTCTCGCGCACGAAATCCGACAGCCGCTCCAAGTCACTCTTGTCCAGCTCTGCCTCGGAGACGCGCCGCACTAGCTCCCTCAACCGATTAGCTCCAAAGATGACCGACATAACGACAACCTCCCATCTCTATGATTCCTGCTGTCAAGCACACCCTTCCGACCCCTAGTAAATCGGGCCTGCTGCCCGACGATGGGCCGTAACCTCCGCGTCTGTAGGTCGGGTTTGCTACCCGACGACCAGCCACAAGCTCCGCGTCTGCAGATCGGGTTTGATACGCGACCGTTCCCTACCGCAGCACAACCTCCGTTCCGTCGTAGGCAATCTCCACCTCCTCCACCTCCCGCTCGTCCGCCAGATCACGAATCTTCGCGCCCAGTGAGCGCTCATCCCCCTCCACGATCTCAGACCCCAAGTGGGTGAAGATGGCCCGACGGACGTCCAGCTTCTGACACCACGTCAGTTGCGTCTGAATCGGTACGTGGCCGATGATCACGTCGCCTGGCTTCCGCACCATCGAGCGGGCAACTGAGGCACCATCGCCGACGTAGACCCGAATGCCCGACAGCGCCTCCTCCCGGTCCTCGATCCAGGCCACGTCCGGCACATAGAAGATATCGACCCGCCCAGCGCTTACCCGATACCCGACCGCGGGCGCCCGGGTGGAATGAAGCACCGAGAACGCCTCAAACGTGATCGTTGCCGCTGTCGAGCCGGCGCTGATCTCGACTGGCTGGCGCTCCGGCATCACCCTCCGCTCCTCAATGTCGAAGCTGTCCATGGTCTCCCAAGCAGCTTCAGTCGCGTACACGGGACAGGGTGCCCCTTCCTTCAGCCCAAAAGCGTGGTCAGGATGAGCGTGGGTCACGACAATGGCCTGTGCCTGCCAGTTGGAGACCTGGTCCAGCCAATCCTCTCCGCAGTCGATGATGACCTCCGTGTCGTAGTAAGAGACCTTCATCGAGCTGTGCATGCCGTGACGCCTGGTCCGCGTGTCGATATTCCCCCGCGTGCCCAAGAATGTCAGTTTCATCGCTATGCTCTTACCCTAACAGAAAAACGCCAAGCTTGGCTATGGCGTCCGTTGAGTTAACCTTTGGATTGGGTTGCGTCGGGTTTGAATTCCGTTAGATGGCGTCGTGGGCCCCCTGTCGGTCTTCCATCGCAGGCGCTCGTTGCTCGCTACGCTTGCTGCTCGTAGTACCTTCGACATGCCGCCTCCCGGCCGCGCACCACACGTTTCCCCTCCAGCGGCCCGTGCGTCTCGGTGACGACGGTACACTGGTCCTCCTCGCCGTCCCGTTCGTAGTAGATCACCACCCAGTCGTCCGTCTTATCGAGCTCGTGCGCCCGCGCGGTGTTCGAGTATAGGGCGGTGAACTCCCATCCCTCCTGCCGGGTGTTCAGGATAGGAAGCCACGCCTCCCCTTCCGGATTGAAGCGTTTCGGCGTGATCTTGCGCAGCTCGCCCGCCTCTGCTCTCCGCCGATACGTCTCGTCCACGTCCAGTAGGGTCTCGACCTCCGGCTGCTCCCGGGGCGCCTCCGCTCCCGCGGCCTCCCGCCTGTGGCGCTGCGCCGCCGTGCTCAACATACCGGCCAGCGCAACGCGCACGTTGCGCACCTTCTTAGGGCCGAATCCCTCCACATCCTCCAGACGACCATCGTGAGCGGCCTGCTCTAGCTCCTCCAGCGTGGACATGTCAAGCTCCTCGGCGATCCGCTGCGCCAGCTCTTCTCCGATCCCCGGTACTTGCGTAAAAAGCTCTCCGGGGGGGATCTCCCCCTGCAGCCGCTCCAGGACCTCGGAACGCCCTGTCTGCACGTAGGAGCCGATCACGCCGGCGATGCCCTCGCCGATGTTGGGTAGCTCCTGCAACGCCCTTTGGCCGCGGTTCCGCACGATCGTGGCGATGGAGTCGTCAGCGGCCCGCACTGTGCGAGCCGCAGCGCTGTACGCCTGTATTCGGAACGGGTTAGCGCTCTTCGCCTCCAGGAGATCCGCAATCCGGTCCAGAACACTGGCGATTTGTTCGTTCGTCCGCTCTTCCTGCCCCATAGTCCTACCCTCTGTCCCTTGTCAAGACCTGCTTCAACACCTGGAAGTCTTCCTGTATGGCGTCCTCCAGGCCCGGGTTGTAGAACGCCGCCGCCGGATGGTAAAGCGGGACAATCAGCAGTTCCCCGTGCGGCGCATCAGCATGTATCACCTCGCCGTGCAGATCGCCGATCTTCTGGCTGTGAAGCGGCGCATCGTACTCCCGCAGCACAAACGTCATGGCGAAGCGCCCCAGCGTGGCGATGACGTTGGGCTGGACAATATCGATCTGTCGCCGCAGGAACGGTGCGTACAAGGCGATCTCCTCAGCTCGGGGATCTCTGTTGCCTGGCGGACGGTCTTTGACCACGTTGGTGATGTAGACATCCTCCCGGTCGAGGCCGATCGACTGGAGTAAGGTGTCCAGCACCCGACCCGCTCTCCCAACAAAAGGTCGACCTGTCCTGGCCTCCTCCGCTCCGGGGGCCTCGCCAACGAGCATCACGTCGGCATCAAGGTCGCCCTCGCCGAGCACCGGCTGGTAGTCATTCTCTTTTCGGTACTCGTGGAGCGGAGACGCCTCCAGATTCCGGAGCTCTTCCTCCATCTCCTCCAACTGAGTCGCTTTGTCGTCCTTCATTTCCCTTGCCCCTTGCCCTGCACTAAGCATTCTCCGCGCCACATCGAATGAGTGACCAGGATTCCCCGGCGACCATCGTCCCCCCCGAGCGAAGCGGAGTCGAGGGATATCCCGCCTTCGCAAGCCGATCAGTCCTCGAAACCAGCCACCTTTCGCAACTCTCTCCGGCCGGCCAGAGCTCTGCTGGGCCGCCCAGTGGAGCGAAGCACGTCGCAGCGGTCCGTCCCGCTTCCACCACCTTCACTGGAATCTTGGCGCAGCTTTGGCGATGGCCTCCTCCAGTTCCGTGATCGCTCGATCGATGTCGGCTCGCAGGCTCTCCCAATCATGCCTCGGCTCTTCTAGCTCCCTCAGCTTGGTCCGCGTTGCCTCCAGCCTTGATTCAAGCCTCCCGACCTTCTGGTAATAGTCCTCCACCTCTTTCTCGGTGGCTTGATCCCGCCTTGGCTTCCACTTCTCAATCACCAGACCCAACTTATTAAGACGCGCCTCCCTCTGGTCGTAGGCTTCCTCGTACGACTCCTTTCTCTCCATGCTCTCCTCAATACCTATGAGCCCCCCTTATGGTCGACCGTAACGTCCCATCAGGCCGGTACGGGCGAGCGCGTGGTCCTCCACCCTGCTGAGAAGCTGGTGGCGGCTGGCGCCTGGCGGCAGGTCGAGCGCCTCGTCCAGGGCGTACAGCCGGAAGTAGTAACGATGTGCGGAGCCCATGGGTGGGCATGGCCCACCGTATCCTATGTTCCCGAAGTCGTTGCGTCCCTGCGCCGCACCCCAGCTGAGGTGGGGATCGTTCTCCACCCCTTCTGGCAGGCCGTCCTTGGTCGATGGTATACCATAAAGCAACCAGTGTGTAAACGTGCCGCCCGGTGCATCCGGGTCCTCGCATAGCAAGGCGAAGCTCTCCGTCCCCCCCGGCGCGTCACGCCATGAGAGCGGGGGCGAGACGTCCGCCCCTTCGCACGTGTAGCGATCTGGGATCGTCTCTTCAGCCTCAAAGGCTGAGCTCGTCAGTTCAAAGGCCATGCTCTCCTCCCTGAATATTCATCGGTCAGCTAAGCGTCTATAGCGGCCCATCAACCTGGCTTCCTCGACCACGTGTCCCTCCATGGTCGCCAGGGCCTCCGCGCGCCTGGCGCCAGAGGCGAGTCCAAGCTCCTGGTCAAGGGCGTACACGTGAACCACATAGCGATGGGTCTTTCCATCCGACGGGCAGGGACCGCCATAGCCGATGGCATCGAAGTCGTTACGCCCCTGCACGCCGCCCCACGGAAGCGTCCTGGCTGGTGGGATCTCCGCGGAGAGCGTGTTGACGTCGGGGGGTACATCGTACAGCAACCAGTGAGACCACACGCCCTTCACGGAATCGATGTCCTCGAAGATGACCACCAGACTCTGGGTGTCCTGCGGTGCCCCCATCCACGTCAGCGGTGGTGATACATCGTCCCCATCGCATGTGTGCTCAGCGGGGATCATCTCCCCATCTTCGAAAGCGGTGCTCCGAAGCTCAAGCCCCATCCTCATCCTCCTTTCGCAACCGTGCAGATCCCGTGGCGCCTCACCTCGACCGTGCACGCCACGCTGAGGAGGGCGGAGACAGCATCCCTTGGACCCCGCCTCCGCCTCCTTCAGGATTCGCGACCTACTCCTCGCCGACCATGAATGAGATCTTGGTGTTGACGCGATACCCCGTGATCTCGTTGTCCTCCACGATCGCCTGCATATCCTTGATGTAGATCGACTTGATGTTGCGGACCGTCTCGGACGCCTCTCGGAGTGCCTTCTCGACGGCGTCCTCCCACCCCTGGTCCGATTGCGCCAGGACCTCAATCACCTTAACAACGGCCATCGGCATACCTCCTTATGTTGATCGATCCTCTATGAACCCTCGCGCTCTGGCTCAGTCTCCGACCGCGCTTCCGAGAACGCGGATCGCCAGCTCCACACCAGCTACCTACCAGCAGCGCAAGGTGGAATGGTGCACGTGCCAGCTTGATCCATCTACATACCGCTCTTGAGCTCTGCCATGTCGGGCGTCAGAATCCAGACAGCTTGCCAGCGGCTGTCCTTCTTCTCCAGACAGACGAGGCCAGCATTGGTGAAGTCGATCACGGGCTGATGCGCATCGCCCACCAGCATCTGGCCTGCCAGGCGCTCCATGAACGGTAGATGCCCCACCAACAGGACCGGCTGCGAGGCCTGGTCGAGCTCCTCGGCGACCGGCTCTACATCGTCGAGCGGCGCCAGACCCGAGACCGCCACGACGCCCTCTTCGGGGGCGAGAACCTCGCCCAAGATCTCCGCCGTCTCCCCAGCTCGGGTCTTTCCGCTGTGGCGGATCTGTTCGAGCTCCACGCCCAGCTTAACGGCCACGTCAGCCACCCAGGCTGTGTGCTGGCGGCCTAGGTCGGTCAGCGGCCGATTGGGATTCTGATCCTCAGACATCGCTTCTGCGTGCTGTACCAGATAGACCTTCATATTTGTCCTCCCTTCCACAGTCACAGTCGTCATCCTCGACATAGCCACTGTTCCGAACGATCAAGATCCCTGGCCCTCGTCCGATGGGAGCCACTGCTCCAGCTGTCGAGCGGCAACCTGCCGCCCGCCTAGACCGAAGGCCAGCGCTCCAGCCACGGCGATGGCGCCCAGGACCAAGCCGAAGGCTAAGTTCACGATCTCGTTGGCCAGGCCCATCTGTCGAAGGCCCATGGCGCCTGCAAAGACCAGAATGGCACCGCGCGCCATCGTCGCCAGCAACTTGGCTTGAGACACGTCGCTTTCCACGATCAAATTGTGCGCCAGGTTGCTCAGGTAGAGTCCAACGCCAAAGATAACCACGCCCAGCACCACCTGACCAGCGAAGGCTGTGAACTGGCTCACGAGGTTCGCCACTTCCTGGAAGCCGAGCAAGTTGAAGGCCTCGATGGTGGCGAAGAGCATAATGCCCACCAGTACGAGCGATCCGACAACCTCAGATGCCGTCCGCTCGCCCTCCTCTGGCTCGCCGCCCAGGCCCAGTTTGGCCAGCAAACCATTGAACCCGATGCTGGCAAGCAGGTTGCCGATCAGCGTGGCAACAAGCCGGCCGATAACGTAGGCGATGACCAGCACCAAGCTGGCGCCGAAGATGGCGGGCAGTGCCGCCAGGATGGCGTTCAGCATGTTCGTGGCTGGCTCAGTGACCGCCTCTAGGGCCAGGGCATCCAAGGCCGCGATCAGAACGGGGATCAGGATTAGCACGTACAGCACGGTACCGATGGCACCGGACAGTTTCTGCTCACCCAGCACGCCGGACAGCCCAAGTCGCTCGCTCAGCCGGTCTAGACCGACCGCTGCCAAAAGATTGCTTACGATCCGCTGGACCATCCGCGCCATGAACCAGCCAATCACCAGGATCAGACCAGCACCAAACAGGTTCGGCACGTACCCCAGTGCCCGGTTGACCATCTCCTGGACTGGGCTGAGCAGGCCCTCGAGAGCCAAGGCATCGAGGATCGCTGGCAGGAAGAGGAGAAGCACCAGCCAGTAGACGACGTTAGCCAGCGTCTCCCCCAGAGACACTCCCTCCTCAATCCCCGCCTCACTGCCCAGCCGCTCCTCGAGATTCATCGCTCCTACCACGCGACGGACCAGGAGCCTCAGGCCGCTAGCCAGAATCCAGGCCAGCAGCGCCAACAACCCCGCCCCCAGCAACCTGGGAGCGTATTCGAATATCCTTGTCAGCAGCTGATTCAGTGGCTGCGTGATCAAGGTGAGCCCCAATGCCTGGAAGAAGGCGACTAAGACGAAGATCATCAGGAGATAGAAGACGCCCTTTCCGACCCACTGCTCGGTCTCGATACCCTTGGCTTTCTCCTCGCCTGCAATCCACCGCGCCAATCGGTCGTCCATCTCCGTCCGGCGCAACGCCGATCGGACGACGGCCGATATGATGAGCGCGACCAGCCAGCCTACCACCAGGATGATCAGCGCTCCAGCAATCCTGGGAATAGATCCTCCGAGGAGTTGACCAATCTGCTGTAGAATCACTTGTCCCATTCTAGCTTCCCTCCCTATCTAGTCCATCTCACAGTCGAAATCCCCGAATCGTGCCACCCGCGGTCTGAGACTACGCCTCCCCCGGGAGTTCGGGCCTCTCCAGCGGAGGCCTCTCCACCTGTCCAACGTAGACCTTGTCCGTTGCGTGCCCGATGCGATCCTCACCGTCATACAGGTAGGCGTGAACAACGTACTCGCCCTCCTGTTGCGGCGTGATCTCGGCTGAATAGGTGTTCTCGTCCTGCGCCGAGAGCTGTAGGTTGTCTAACATGGCCAGCTCGTCAAACGCTCCCTGCGGCTGCTGAGCCCAGAACTCCAGGCGCAGGCCGCCGGCCGGCTCCATGCCGCGGACAATCGCCTCGCACCGCAGCCTCTCACCCGGCGAAGGGTACGGCTGCGTCATGGCGAAGACGCTGACCAGCTCAGCCGGCGCCTCGCCAACCTTGATGAGGATCCCGGGGGACTCCCACTCAAAGCGCTCCTTGCCACGCCAGCCCTCGACGGATGCGTACACCCGTCCCATCAGGTCCGCCGACACCCGGTATGGGATCTCAGCCTCCTCACCGGGCGCGAGGGATTCCACGTAGTTTCCCTCCCCGACCACAGCGATGCTGTAATCGTCCATCGAGTGAAGTCGCACACCCAAACCCGCTAATGGCTCGTCTCCCACGTTCTTCAGTTTGAGCGTGAGCCAGTGCAGCCCACGGTCAATTTCGTCGGGAGACACTTGATACTCAATCGGATGCCTAGTTGCCATCTGGGACCCTCCTTTGCTCATATCTCATAATCACTAGGCGAAGCAATGCGCCCGTATTGACTGTTCAATCACCTGTTCAGCAAGACCTCCGTGACGAGCTCTGTGATCTCCAGCCCCTCCTCGAAGGGACGTTGCCACATATTGCGGCCGAAGATCAAGCCTGTGGCCCCGCTCTCAATGCATATCCGCGCCTTCGTCAGCAGATCTTCATCGCTTACCTTGCTCCCGCCCGAGAAGAGCACCAACGTCTTACCCGCGGAGGCCACGACCTTCTTCACCGCTTTTCGATATGCCTCGTGCTCGTCCAGGTCCTTCCACGCCTCGTAGAGCTCGCGATAAGGCTCGGGGCTCTCCTCGTTCCTCGGATCGGCGAACGCGGGCACGTTCAGTTTCACCACGTCCGCTCCCAGCTCATCCGCCAGTCGTGCGGCGTAGTCCACGGCGAAGATGCTGTTGGGGCCGCCCTTTCGCTCGATAGCTTGCCCCCGCGGATAGCTCCAAACGATCAGCGGCATACCATACTGCTCGCATTGGCCTCGCACGCGCATCAGCTGAGCGAAATCCTCATCCTGCCGGGGCGAGCCGACGTAGAGCGTATAGCCAACGCCATCCGCCCCCAGCCGGACCGCGTCCTCCACGGTGGCATCCAGGGCTGAGAGGGGCCGGTCGTTGGACGGGATATGGGGGCGACCGTTGACCTTCAGGATCAACGGAACGTCACCGGCGTAATCGTGCATGTACTTCTTAGCCAGGCCGATGTGCAGGGCAATGCCTGAGTAGTTTCCCTGTTTGGCCAATCGGCATTGATAGTCAGGATCCCCACTAGGAGGATTGGGAAAGAAGTCGATCGGCCCGTGCTCAACCCCGTGATCAATCGGCAACACCAGGAGCGAGCCGTTGCCCGGCCCATGCTCATACAACATGCGGTGCAGGCGCGTTCGTTTCCCAAGACTGAGATTCAAGTCCGCAAGTCTGGTCCTCTCTGCCATGTCTAGACTACCTCCCTGAACTGCTTCACTCAACGCAACTACTTGTCCGATGCTCTGCCGCTTGTCGGCACCATCTCCTACCGGATCAAGAGAACCGGGGCGCGGGTCTCGTCCAAGAAATCCAGCACGGCCTCGTCCTCCAAAGCGGCCGTCCCCGCCGGCAGGAGTAGCGTTCCGCGCTCTTCGTGGGCAACTAGGTGGGACAGTCGCGAGACACTCGCCTCCTTTAGCCTCTGGAAGCTTATCTCCAGCCCTGCCCCTTCCAGCTGTTGCCGCACGTCATCCTCTTGCCGAGCCGCCTCGTCCTTATCATCGGCCAGGATGAAGACCGTCAAGAACCTATCCTCACCCCTCACCAGTTCAGCCGCCGTGGCCACGGCTTTGTGGCCCAGCGGCGTGCCATCGTAAACCACCCGCATCGGCGGCTCGACCCGGCTCCCGGCTTGTAGGACCAACGATGAGGCCGGCACGTCGATCAGCACCTCCCGGACCATGGGGGCCAGCCGCTCAGTCTCAAATGGCGACCAGGCGCCCTTGCCCAGGATGACCACATCCGCTTCAGCAGCAGCACTGAGCACCTCCGAGGTCACCGATCCCCGAATCTCCTGGAAGGTGCATTGGGTCTCGATGTGCTGAGTGATAGCCCCGAAATGGTGCCTCATCCGTCCTGCCTGAACGCGAAGCTGGCGGGACAGCTCGTGGACCTCGACACGTCGACAGCTTCCGGTGTATAGGCCCACCTCCTGGACGAAGGGGAGCTCCGTCAGACGGCGGATGTTCACGTCCTCGATGAAAAGTGCCTGGAGCTCGGCCCCTAACCGTGCCGCCATCCGCGCCGCGGCCTCCAGCGCCGCCCGGCTGTGCGCCGAGGGGTCAAGAGCTACCACAATCCGCTCAATGCCGTGCTGGAGCCCTTCCTCGCCCGGCTCTCGGTCGACAATGTCCCGGTCGTCCGTGCCTTGCTCCCTCATGCACCCTGTTCCTCCTCGGCACCCTCGCCAAAGCTGGACCGCTTCTCGGCCAGCTCGGCCAGCCGCCGCTCCACGATGTGGTTGATGGTGCCCTCCGGGTAGTTGCCCTGCTTGTCACGCTCCCCGGCGGGCACGCCGGTCAGGATCTCGATGCCCTGATCCACCGTCTCGACGGGATAGATGTGAAACCTCCCCTTCTTCACAGCCTCGACCACATCCTGGCGCAACATCAGGTGCTTGACATTGCTGGCCGGAATAAGGACGCCTTGGTCGCCCGTCAGGCCCCGCGCCTCGCAGATATCGAAGAATCCCTCAATCTTCTGATTGACCCCGCCGATAGCTTGGACCTGTCCCCGCTGGTTGACCGAGCCGGTCACTGCCATCGACTGCTTGATCGGAGCCTCGGCCAGAGAGGACAGCAAGCTGTACAGCTCCGCCGACGACGCGCTATCGCCCTCCACCTGGCTATACGACTGCTCAAACACCAAGCTCGCCGAGAGGGAGAGCGGTTTCTCCTCCACGTAGCGTCCGTTAAGGAAACCGCTCAGGATCAGCACGCCCTTGGAGTGGATTGGCCCGCCCAACTCGACCTCGCGCTCGATGTCCACCACTTCACCCTTGCCCATCCGCGTGCGGGCCGTGATGCGCGTCGGCCGCCCAAACATGAAGTCTCCCAGCGGGATGATGGAGAGGCCGTTGACCTGGCCAATCTCCTCGCCCTCAGTGTCGATCAGGACGGTATCGCGCAGAATCGCCTCCTGCATGCGCTCCCGTAGCCGGTCGGCCCGGTAGATCTGCGCATTGATGGCCTTCTCCACGTCGGTCGCGGTCACGACGTCGTTCCCGTTCCGCTTGGCCCAGTGGTTCGCCTCTCGGAGCAGATCGCCGATATCCTGGCCCTTCGTGGACAGCTTCTCCGAATCGCCCACCATGCGAGCACTCCGCTCGATCACACGGGCGACGGCGTCGCTGTCAAAGGGCTGTAGCTCCGCCTCGTGGACCATGGTGGCGATCAACTGCGCGTAGAGCTTCTGGTTCTTATCGTCGCGCTTCATCTCCTCGTGGAAGTCCGCCTCGACCTTGAAAAGATTAGCGAAGTCCGGGTCGAACTGCGTCAACAGATAGTAGATCAGCCGGTTGCCGTACAGCCCCACCTTGACGTCCAAGGGGATGGGCTCCGGCTCCAGCGAGACGGTACTGATGACGCTCAACTGTCGGCCCAGCGACTCGATGCGAAGCATGCCAGCGTCCATAGCACGCTTCAGCGCCTCGTAGGCGTAGGGCTCCGTCAATACCTTGCGCGCGTCCAGCAGCAGATAGCCCCCGTTCGCTCGATGCAGCGCCCCTGCCTTGATCAGATGGAAATCCGTCATCAGGGCACCCATGCGGGCCATGTGCTCGATCCGCCCGATCAGGTTCTGATAGGTGGGATTGTCCTCATACACCACAGGGGCATGATCGGTGTCACCTTTATCGACCAGCACATTCACCTTGTACTTGCGCATCAGCGCCTCTTGCACCATAGCCTGCTGCGCCTGCGCCTGCCCTTGTCCTCCCTGAAGCATCTGCTGCAGGGCTTGCTGCCCCCCCTGCTGCTGCCCACCGCCCTGCGGGAGGAAGGTCTCCGCATTCTCCACCACGTCCTCCTGCACCGCATCCAGGTGGTCGACCACCTCGGGGTAATCCGAGTATTTCTCCCTTAGCTCATCGATCAGGCCGCCCACCGCGAGGTTGGCCATCTCGCGATTAAGCTCATTGAGCCGCTCCCGCATGTCCCGCTGCCAGCTCGGTACCTGGCGCAAGATCTCCTGGAGCTCCGCTTGCATCTCCTCAACCTTCTGCTGGAGTTGCCCTTGCTCCTCCTCGGAAAGCTCCTGGATCTCATCGGGCGACAGCACCTCGTCTCCCCGCACCGGTGCCACCGCGAGCCCGGCCGGTGTGCGAATCAACCTAACGTCCTCCTCTTCTGCCCGTCGCTGGAGGTCCTGGAAAGCCTGCTGCTGGCTCTCCCGGAACTCCTCCATGATCGACTGTCGACGCGACTGGTACTCCTCGCTCTCGAAGGCCGCCGACAGGGCCGTATCGAACTGCTCCACCAGCTCCTGTACGTCGTCCCTCAGCTCGACGCCCAGCCCAGCCGGCAGCTCGATGGCGTTTGGCTTATGATCGTCCTCGAAGTTGTTCACGTAGCACCAATCCGAGGGGGCCGGCTCGTCCCTGGCCCTCTCCTCGAAGAACTGGCGCATGAGCGACTGCTTGCCGATGCCCGGCGGGCCCATCGCGTAGATGTTATACCCCTTCTCCTCGATGGCCATGCCGAATTCCATCGCCTCGACCGCTCGCGGCTGTCCAATGACCTCCGTCAGGTCCTCGACCTCATCCGTCGTCTCGAATCCGAACTGGCTTGGGTCGGTGTAGTGATAAAGCTTCGCTGGATCCAACCGTGTTGAGTCGTCCGTCATAAGAACCTCTCCTTGTTCTTGCTCTTAGGTCTAGCTGTCCAGACGCGCCGTCTCAGTGCGAATCTGCAATGGGTCGCTTGACCGCCCTACAAGCGCCGTCCGCGATGCCATTGCCTTAGCGGACTTTCGACACTTGCTCGAATTCAATTGCCGTAGACGCTCTCGAACATTCGGAATCGCCTAAAGCCAGCGGTTTCAGCACCGAGGACGCCAGGCATCGAGCGCCATTGGGCCTTAGAATGCCTCAGGAGGCCCTCACGACAATAGGATTTCGCGAAGTGTTGAATTTAAGCTTAGAGCATCGTGTCAGCCTGCTTCTCCAGCGCCTTCACCAGCGCTGACGCGTTCTCCTCGCCCCATCCCTGGTTGACCGCGGCCTTGAGCGTCTCGCGCACGGCAGCGCTCTCGGGAATCGGCGACCGCAGCTCTTCAGCGAGGCGGGCGATCAGATTGGCATCCTTCAGCATGTGCCGTAGCGCGAAGGACGTGCGGAAGTCGCGCTGGACCAGACTCCGCCCCACACCGCTAATCAAAGGCGATCGGAAGTCAACGACATCCAATACGTCCATCACCTGGTTCAGGTCCAGCCCCGCCTTCTTCCCTAGAATGAGCGCCTCACCCACCGCCTCCATCTGAGCGGCCACGATCAAGTTTCCCACCAGCTTCATCGACGTCCCCATGCCCGTCCCGCCCATGTAATGCACGCTGGCGCTCAGCGCCTGGAAGACCGGCCTCATGTGGTCGAAGACACCCTCGTTGCCCCCGACGACGACCCAGAGGCCCCCCTCTCGCGCCTCGTCCTTACTTCCGAACACCGGTGCGTCCAGGAACTCGACCCCTCTCTCTTGGTAAGCCTCCGCCTCGCGGCGGCTGGTGTCCGGGTGAACCGTGCTCATATCGACCGCGATCTGACCGCTGTGAGCCCCTGCCAAAATGCCGTTGTCGCTATATATTACGCTACCGACGGCCTCGTCGTTGCTCAAGCAGTACATCACCACGTTGACATCCGCGGCAGCCTCCGCCGGGCTTGATGCTTCCGTCGCTCCCATGGCCACCAGCGGGTTGCACTTCTCGGCCGTTCGGTTCCATACTGTGACCGGGTACCCGGCCTTGACCAGGTTCGTTGCCATGCCGCTGCCCATGGTTCCCAGACCCAAATAGGCTATCTGTTCCATCGATCCCTCCCAGGCCTCTTGTCTATCAGACCAGCTCCCGGCGCAGGCTGCGCAGCCGGAAACTGAGCACGATGAGAAGAACGCCAAACAGGATGGCGTAGGCGCCAACGAACCAGACCACGACCACCATCCCACTCCCCGGACGCAGCGCTAGGAGCAGTCCCAGGATGACCGAGATAATCCCGGCCAGCCCCAGGACCCACTCGCCCTCGACCTGCTTCCGAAGCCAGAAGGCTGCGATGAGCTCCAAGATGCCAGTCACGATCGCCCACCCAGCGATAAGCAATAGGATCGCCAGTGCTGTGATCTGCGGCCAGATCAGGGCCAGAACCCCCGCAGCGATACCGGTGAGTGCCTCCAACAACACCAGCCACCATCCCGCTCGCCGGTTGTCGCTGGTCAAAGCGGAGAGCAGGGAGAAGAGCCCGTCAATCAGGGCGTAGATCCCAAACAGCACCATTAGCACCTGGATCGTTGCAGCAGGCCAGGCCAGGGCCGAGACACCGAACAGCACGGCCAGCAGGCCGCGCAGCCCCAGAATCCACCAATGACGACCTAACAGCCTCAACATCCTCGTTACCCCCTAAGCTCCCGTGACCATCATCATTGCTTCCAGTCGACGTCCCGACTTTCCCGTGGTCATTGCTCCTGGCCAAGGGTGGCCTGAGCAATCGATCTCACATCCTGCGTCGTCCGTTCCCTCCGCACCCGCCTTGCTGCGCGACGAATGTCGTCCACCGTGACAGAGCCCTCCGGTGAGGTCAGCCATTGGTCGCTACCTTCCATCGGCGTGATCGCTCTGCTGCTCTCGTCGTCGACCAATACGACATCTAGTCTCTCGTGGACGCTGGAGCGCTTGCCCATCGGATCTATCCTCCCTTCAGCCCACTCTGAAGCCCAAGCGCCAGCCAGAGAATCGGGTCCTCCAATTCACTAACGCATGAGGGGAGATGGGTCCCTGCTCCACTCGCCACTCCTGCGGCTCACTCGCGGCCTCGCGATAGCTCGCGCCCTCGAGTCGCTACACGGCGACGCTAAGATAATCTCTCTCATGCCCGATCCGCCTGGTGTCGTCGAACAAGTAGGCGTGGATCACGTAGATGCCCTGCTCATCAGGCACGAAGGGGTCGGACTTGTAGGTGGCTGTCTGGCCCGGATTCAGCAGATCCGTGGCCGTCTTGTCCACCGATATCGATTCCCCGCTGGGCGTCTCGACCCAGAACTCGAGGATGAGCCCGCTGGCCGTGGTCAGACCGCGCAGGGTGGCCTCGATGGTGATCGACTCTCCCGGGCGTGGATGCGGTTCCGAGAGAGCGAAGACGCTCACCAGCTCGGCCAACTCGTCCCCCACTGCGACCCTTCGCGAGGGGCTCTCCCAGTGGAAGGGCTCGCCGGCCCAGCGCCCATCGGCCGATAGGTAGATCCCACCTGACTGGCGAGCCGCCACCTGGTAGTGAAGCTCGCGTCCCTCATCTGCATCCAGCGACGAGGTAAACTTCGCATCCTCCTGCACGTCAATAGCGTAGGTGTCGAGGCTGTTCAGCCGGACGTTCAGCCCAGTCAGCGCGTCCTCGCTGACGTTCTTCAGACTCACAGCCAGCCACGACTTGCCGGCCCTGATGCTCTTCGGATTGATCTCGTATTCTATCGGGAATTTCGCTGCCATAGTCCCCTTTCCAGCTCCTTGCTAGGTTGATCGTTCGACGCCTAACCCTTGCTCCAGGCCGCTGGCCTGGAGCAAGTGCGGTTGATCATATGAACCAGGGCGCGGGTCTCAGACTGCTGAACGAGTTCGCCTGGTCTATGCTTCGCGGACGTACACGTATTCCACCTCACGCCCAATCCGGCGCACACCATCATAGAGATAGGCGTAGATGGTGTACAGGCCATCCTCATCGGGCGTGATCTCGGCTGAGTACGTAGCGTCCTCACCCGCCGACAGGGCCTTCGTCTCCACGATAGCCAGCTCCTCGAAGTCACCGCCCGGGGTGTCCGCCCAGACCTCCAGCTTGAGCCCCTCGCTGTGGCTCAAGCCGCGAACGGTCGCCTCGCAGCGGATCCTTTCGCCGACAATAGAGTACGGCTCGGTCATCGCAAACAGGCTGGTGAGCTCTGCCACTTCCTCGCCCACCGTGACCGGGATTCCGGGGGACTCCCAGTGGAGACGCTCTCCATCCTTCCAGCCATCCAGCGTGACATAGAGGCTACCGGTTCTATTGGCGGACACCTGAAAAGGCAGCTCTCGCCTCTCGTCAGGCTTCATGATGGAGACGTAACTCCCCGTGCCAAGAACGCTGATGCTGTACGCATCCAGCGAGTTCACGTTGATGTCCAAGCCGGTCAGATCCTGCGTGCCAATATTCTTCAGGCTCAACGTGATCCAGTGCCTGCCTGCATCGATGCTCTTGGGCGTTACGTCATACTCGAGCGGATACTTAATCGCCATATTACCTCCCTCTTTTCTCTTTACTGTGACTGGTCACTCATCAAACTGCACACTGCTCTGCTTCGTGCCACACATTCCGCGCCCTGGTTCATATGGTCGACCTATCTGCGCCTCGTCCAGCCGCGTCAGCGCCTGGGTATAGATACGTCTATTGGGTACCGATGCGAATCCTCTCCACCGCCCGGCCGATCCTGTCCGTACCGTCGTAGAGATAGGCGTACAAGGTGTACCGCCCCTGCTGCTTTGGCTCTATCTGGGCCACATAGCGGGCTTTCTCGCCAGGGGAGAGGCCCTTCGTCTCTATGCTGGCGACATCCTCGAATGCGCCATCAGGAGTCTCGACCCAGAACTCCAAATCAAGCCCCTCGCTCCACACCCTGCCCTCGAGGATGGCCTCCAAGCGCATCGTCTCGCCCACCGCGACCCCTGGTTCAACCAGCGCTAGCAGGCTCACCAGATCTGCAGCCTGCTGACCTACGGTGATCATGATATCTGGCGATTCCCAATGAAATGACTCCTCGCCGCGATCGCCGTCGACCGTCAGGTAAACGCTCCCCGACAGCTTGGCCAGTACTTGCATCGGGACGACATGCTTCGCGTCCGGATCAAGGATCGGCACAAAGCCGCCTTCGCTCAACACTTCGATGCCGTAGTCGTCCAGTGAGTTGACCCTCACGTGGAGATTGGTCAGCGTATCGGTGCCTGCATTCTCCAACGTCACCGCCAGCCAGTCCCTACCAGCCTCGACGGTCCTGGGGCTCAGCTCGTATCGAAAAGGTTTCTTCATCATAGGCAATTCTGCCTGGCACTGCTGCCCGATGTCTCTGCCCCGACGGAGCTCACGGAACCACCTAAAGGCAGCGCCCTGAGACGTCACGGGGCTAAACGTTGATGTCCATCTCCCCTTCGCTACCCGCTTCAAACAGGGGGTCGTAGTTGTCCGGAAGCTGTCCACGGATGTCGTCCAGCTCTCCCGCGGTAACCGCTTCCCGGAGCACAGCCATCACCGCCCGCGCATGGTGAGCCGCGTCCGGCACGTCAGCGCTCTCCTTCGCGGCCACGCGCAGGAAGAAGTCATCGACAGAAAAGCGCTCGGTGGTATCGGCATCCTCCAGGAAAACGCTTAGCTCCGGGGGCAGCTGCGCCG
>Ga0207796_1000090_pt1 | contig 37148 bp, 30 predicted proteins | sample Pon1CUnioCityCA_6_FD_187274 | JGI IMG/M metagenome (GOLD analysis project Ga0207796, IMG submission 187274) | Marine sediment microbial community from Union City, CA, USA - Pond 1C Sediment 1 (SPAdes) | ecosystem: Environmental > Aquatic > Marine > Intertidal zone > Salt pond sediment ... | reverse complement strand
ATCCACGTCGCCGAGGCAAGCCATTGTTAACAATCCCTTCCATTTGGCGCCAGGGTCGTCGCACCCTACACGGTCCTGGCCGTACGTGACAGCCCGCGCTGCTCCTGTGCACAGACTCTCACAGTGGGCAGCCGTGTCATCTCTCTGAGGAAACATGATCCTGGCCTTGGCTGTCATCCTGGGCTTGATAGCAAGTGGCATCCGGCACCGGAGCAGGACTGCAAGTCAGATCGCATCGATACCGTTACGCGCACCGTGGCTTGCCCTGGTTGCTCTGGCGCTCCAGGTACCGCTTATTCGAGCCCCTCTTGGTCCAACGCAGCAGGTGGTAGTCGCACAAGCGCTTTTCCTGCTCTCGCATCTGCTGCTACTGACCTTTGTGTGGCTGAACCGGTGGCTTGTTGGTATCCAGATCGTTGGATTGGGCGTACTCTGCAATCTGCTCGTCATCCTGACCAACGGCGGATTCATGCCAATCACCCCACAGACGCTGGTTCGCATCAATCCAGGCAGCACACTGGACCAGTGGCCCGTAGGCTATCACTATGGCAATTCCAAGGACGTCATCCTACTACAAGAGGCAACGGTGTTTTGGTTTCTCTCGGACATCCTGGTGCTGCCACCGCCATTCCCATGGCCGGCAGCCTTTAGCGTGGGCGACATGCTGATCGCCCTGGGAATCGTAATATTGCTTCAGGGGCCTGTGTGCCTGCCGGTACCGGGCCGACAAGATCGAGGTCTGAAAGGCAAAACCGGTCTTGACGCATACCTTAGCATATCTAGGGAGGGTACAAAGAATGAATCACAAGAGCCTTAACCAACTGGTGTGTGCCGCAACCATCAACGCCCGCTTTCGTGAGACCCTGCTGAACGACCCGGCCAAGGCCATCGCCAATGGGTACTTTGGCCAGTCGTTCGCACTGACCCAGGAGGAGCGCGATCTGGTGCTTGGCATCCGGGCCAAGGGCCTGGAGGATTTCGCCGCCCAGGTCTACAGCTTTGTCTCAGGCAATGGAAACGGGATGGCGCCGATCCGCCACGGGCGCAACGGCAACGGGCGCAAGAAGGAGCCCCTGCCCTCTGCAGACTCCCTGGTCGATCTCTATCGTGCCCCGGCCTTTGCGCACGCCTAGTAGCAAACCTGCCGTTGGGATGCGGCGCCCTTGTGCCGGTCCCAGTTGAGCTGGTTTCATGAGGAACATGCCCAGATGATGGTGCAACGAGGTTCACTAGAACCGAGCAGCCTCTTCCATCAGATCATGGAGACACTGATGGAAGGCATCGCCATCACCAACGTGCGGGGACAAGTGGTCTTCGCCAACCAGGCCCTGGAGCAGCTCATGGGCTATGGATCTGGCGAGCTTGTGGGCCAACCCTGTTCCACGCTTTTCGCGGACGATCTGCGCGGACGGCATCCTGTCGCGCGCTGCGAGCCGTCCAGCCGGTACGATGCACGCCTGCTACACAGAGACGGGAGTCAGATTCCCGTGGTCGCCAGCAGCTTTCCGCTGTCAGATGGCGATAGCAAAGCGGGCACCCTGTCGACCTTCACGGACCTGCGCGAACTGGGCCATCTCCCCGGCAAGGACCGGGACGGGAGCGCGCACGCGGGCGCCGGTCAGCGGATCGCCAGCATCGTACACGAGCTGAACAACTCGCTAAGCATACTCACCTTGCAGGCACAGGTGCTCAACAAAAGGGGAAACCTCACCCCACGCGTTAAGGAGAGCCTGTACGCCATGCAGGATGAGACCCTGCGCATGACGATGCTGGTCGACAGCCTCCGCGCTGCCGCCGACCCTCACAGCATCCAACTCAAACCAACCGACATCAACAAGCTCATCGTACAGACACTCGAGCTTCAGAAACCCCTCCTCGAGGAGGCCGGCATGCGGCTGGAGCTGAACCTTGAAGCCGCCTTGCCTCTCACCGAGGCCGACCCCCTCCGCCTGCAACAGGTCTTTATCAATCTGATCAACAACTCCCGCCAGGCCATCGAAGCTGTGCCAGGCAGCGGGCGGCTCGCGATCGGCACCCGATTAGCGGACACCGGCAACGGTTCGCCCAGCATCCAGGTCAGATTCGCCGACGACGGTCCGGGCATTCCGGCAGACGTGATGCCCCACATCTTTGAGCCGTTCTACACCACCAAGAGGGGTAACGGCATGGGTCTGGGCCTGCAGATCTGCCAGCAGATCCTCGAAAAGCATGACGGACGGATCTGGGCCGAGGAAGAGCTCCCATCGGGGGCTGCCTTTGTCCTGGAGCTACCCGTGGCCGAGGATTGCCAACAGGCAGACAGCCAGCCCGCGAGGCTTCCCCTCGAACGCCAGCCCCACATCCTGGTAGTGGATGACGAGCCAGAGGTGGCCAAGGCCGTAGGCGAGTTCCTGGAGCAGGAGGGGTTCACGGTCACGACGACGACCGGAGCCCGCAAGGCCCTGAAGCTTCTCGAAACGACGGAAGTTGACCTGATTATCTCCGACCTGACCATGCCGCGCATGGGCGGCAAGCAATTCTGGACGCAGGTCCGCGCCCGCAAGCCGGACCTGGCACGGCGCATCATCTTCTCGACCGGCGACAGCAGCGGCAGAAGGTCGCTCGCTTTCCTCCGGTCGGCTGGTTGCGCCTGGATCGAAAAGCCTTTCGATCCGGCAGAATTGCTGCGCCTGATCGCCCAGCGCCTGACGCTCGAACCTGAACTGGGAGACGAACTTCTGGAGGTTGCCGAAGCAGCCTGAGCCGGAGCCCCCGCCACGTCCGGTTGACTACGTGATGGCAACAACTGAATCCTGTCCCGCAGGGGGCAGAGACTGCCCCTGGCTTCTGCGCGTCTCCACGATCCAGGAATCTCCAGCCTTTTCCGGAGGCCGCTTCCTGTAAGGTTAGGGCGCACGCACCCTTTTCGCGCGGTCCACTATGTGCTCACATTGGTTGCTCTGACACAGCGTTGGTGGTATACTCTTTGTATCGGGGCACAGAGTAACTGCCCCATCTACATGGCAGACCGTATCACCTTCCAGGAAGCTCCCAGCTTCCTGGAAGGTAGAGGTGCACGCACCCTTCTCGCGCGGTCCACAATGTGCTCAAATTGGTTGCTCTGACACAGGATGGCTCATACACCTTGTCTCAAGGCACTGAGCAAGCGATCCATCCACATCACAGACCAACTCACCTTCCAGGAAGCTGGGACCTTCCTGGAAGGTAGATACGCGCGCGTACCCTTTTTCACGCGCTCCATTGTGTGCTCACATTGGTTGCTCTGACACAGCGTTGGTGGTATACTCTTTGCATCGGGGCACAGAGTAACTGCCCCATCTACATGGCAGACCAACTCACCTTCCAGGAAGCTGGGAGCTTCCTGGAAGGTAAAGGAACGCGCCGCATCCGCGATAAAGGGACGGGATATGCCCAGACGCGAGCCATTCGTAAGAGGAAACTACTACCACATCTACAACCGCGGGGCAGGGAGACAGGCTATTTTTCTCGAGGAGCGTAACTACATCTACGTCCTGCGCCTCCTAAAGAAGGTTGCCGCCGAATCTGGCATCACTGTCGTCGCGTACTGCCTGTTGCCCAACCACTATCACTGGCTGCTCCGCCAAGACGGAGAGACACCGGCCGGCAAGGTCCCCACCCGCGTATTTGGCAGCTACACCCAGGCGTTTAACCGGGCCTATGACCACTCGGGTACACTTTTCGAGGGCCCGTATAAGGCACACCTGATCGATATTGAAGTGCACTTTGTGAACCTGTGCAGCTACATCCATCTCAACGCCGTACACCATGATCTGGTTGATACTCCCGACGCGTGGCCCTATTCGAACTACTTGGAATGGATCGATAAGCGCCAAGGTACATTAGTAGATAGAGACCTGATCCGCGTATACTTTGCTACGCCGCGAGGCTACGAGAGCTTTATCCAAGACATGCGGCATCCGCACGCCATCCAGGAAGATTGGAGCTTCCTGGATGGTACAGGACTTGCAACGGACGACTAGCCTCGCCAACAGCAACTCCACGGAAGACGCTAGTGCTCCATCTGGCGCACTCGATAGCAGCATACGAAACGAGTAAAACGCAATCTACTGCCAAAGGAGGCACATATGTCAAGAGCAAACCGCAGACCAAGAGCGGCAGGAGTTCTCGCCGCGCTGTCGCTGCTGCTGGTGTTTGCCACAGCCGCAGCCCTGGACAGCCCCGAAGCAGACTGGTTCACCATCGACGGTGGCGCAGCATCGGTCACCGCAGGCGACCTCACATTGGCCGGCACCATGGGCCAGCCCGATGCCGGACTCCTGACCGGGGGCGCATACTCCCTTGGGGGCGGCTTCTGGGGTGGCGGTGGATTGGCCGCAGACTATGCTATCCACCTGCCACTGGTGATGCGCAGTAGCTGACAAGACTTGGTGAGCATAACCTGAACGAGAATGGAGGAGCAATATGAAGAGCAAGCGTTTGTGGATCGGACTGCTGGCCTTGGCATTGGTGCTGGCCCTGGCTGGCAGCGCCGCAGCCATCACCCGTACCGGGCACTCAGCCCGGCCTTCAGCCCTATCGGTCGCCGCTGGCACCGCCTTCACCTACCAGGGTCGCCTGACCGATAGCGGTGGCCCGGTGAGCGGCACCTGCAGCTTCACCTTCGATCTATACGACAGTGCCGGGTCCGGCAGCCCGCCCGTGGGCGGTACCCTCCTGGATTCTGAGGCCAAGAGTGGCGTGGACGTTGAGGACGGCCTGTTCACAGTCAAGCTCGACTTTGGCAGCGCCTTTTTCACCGGGGAGGAGCGCTGGCTGGAGATCGCTGTGGACTGCGGCGACGGACCGATCACCTTCTCCGGGCGGCAGGCGCTGACGCCAACCCCCTATGCCATACACGCATCATCCGCGGGCGAAGTTCCCTGGGGCGGGCTTTCCGGCGTGCCGGCTGGCTTTGCCGACGACGTGGACAATGATACTCAGTTGTCTGAGGCCGAGGTGGAGGCTTATGTGATCAATGGTTCCCTAGATCTGGCCACCGGGACGACGCTGGGCGGCAGGGCCATCTCCACGCTGGTCTCGGGAACATGCGCCGACATCCAGGCCGCCATCGACAACCTCCCCGCGTCCGGCGGACAGGTTGTGATCCAGGCAGGGACCTATACCTGCCCGACGTCCATCGTCATCGACCGCGACAACGTGGACCTGCGCGGGCAGGGACCATCGACGGTCCTGCGTCTGGCTGACCATGCCAACCTACCCCTGCTGGTCCTGGGCCAGACCCTGGACGAACCCTTGATCACCCGTGGCAATATCCAGGTCTCGAACCTCACCCTGGACGGCAACCGCGAGAACCAGGATTTCGAATGCTACAACGGTGATTGCAACGACTATCCGATCCGAAATAACGGCATCACCCTGCGGCGGGTCAGCGATGTGCTCGTAGAGCGGGTCACCGTCACCGGAGCCCGGTCTGGCGGTCTGGTCGCCGAGAGGCACTGCCGGAGGGTCATGGTGCGCGAGTTCACAGCTGTGGACAGCTTCCTCGATGGCCTGGCAGCATACAGGACCGAGGACAGCACCTTCATCGGACTCCATCTGTACAACAACTGCGCCGCCGGACTCTCCTTCGACCTCGATTTCAACAACAACATCATCAGCCATGTCGTCGTCCTGCGCGATGATCAGCGTTTGTGCGATCCAGATGATTCCGAGATGGAAGATGGCACCGTCGGCATCTTCATGCGCGATGCGCGGGACAATATATTCCACGGCATCCAGATCCGAAACTCGCGGGAGTTCGGCATCTTTTTGGCCGAGAACCCGGAGGTGGCGGACTCGGCTGCTACTGGCAACACCTTCAGCGCGGTAGTTGTCTCCGGATCGGGCTATGACGGGCTAAGGGCAAACGATGCGTCGGTTGTGGATACTCTGGTCGTCGGATCGCAGTTCGTGGAGAATACTGGCGCCTGTATCAGCGAGGCCGTCTCTGGGCAAGTTGAAGAAAGCGGAAACATCTGCCGCTGACGTTGCACCAGACTCTGATCGCAAAGCGCCCGGTGCCAGGTCGTCGACCTGATTCCGGGCGCTATCCCTCAGTGAGGCTATTCGCGGCCGGCACCTACTGGAACTGGAAGCCGGCGATCAGCCACTCGCCGTCCACCTCGACCAGGAGCACCTCGATGATTACCTGCTGGTCACCGGCAAGGGTGCCCATACCCAGCACCTGGACCGTACCCTCCATCAGGTTTCGTTCTGGAAAGCTCCACTCGACCGGCTCGATCCCGTTCTCCAGCATCCACGCCTCCAGGTCTGCCGCGCTGCCGAACTCTTCCTGGAGGCTCGATTCGCACAGCTCAAAAGCGCGCTCATAGTCAGCATCCATGAGCGCCTGCATGAAGGCATGGGCAACGTCTGCGGCCGGTTGCGCCAGCGGCACGAGCGCATCCACCACCGGCAGGAACACCGCCTCGGACATCTCTTCATAGTCCGCTGGCTCGCTGACAAGCAGCACGATCAGAGCCAGTCCGTCGGGGTGCTCGGTCAGCGCAATATCCGCTGGCTGTCCCTGGAACTCTATTGGATAGAGCACCCAGGTCAGACCGTTGGCCTCTCGCTCTCCAACACTTTCGGGCATCTCGCCCAACCCCAGCAGCTCGACGTAGAGACCAAGGAGTTCTTCTGCGCTTACCGGTCCGCCCTGTACGATGAGGACTGTGGCATCCAGGCTTGACTCCCCGCGCAAGTAGACGCCGTTGCCCTGGTCCTCCCACCCGGCGGGGATAACGCCGCTGATGTCCATCTCTTCGTTGACAAAGGGCTCCAGCTCGATGCCCGCGCCTGCGGGCAGCGCGAACTGCGGCGGGCCCATCTCGGCGATGCAGGCATCGTCGGGCACGGTATCCGGATCGTCGAGAAAGGCCGTCATCATCTCCGCAGCACATCCTTCGCCGGAACTGACGCCGTGACCCTCACTCGGATATTCAAAGAAGGCGCCATTGGCCAGCGTCTCTGCCGCCCGCCGCCCCCAGTCCGGCGGTGTGACCGGGTCAAACTGCCCGCCCATCACCAGCGCCGGGATGGCGCTGGTCACCGGCTCGTTGGCGCTGGCATCGGCCTGCCCAGCCCCCCATCCGGCGCACAGGGCAAAGGCCGCTGGCTCGCCGTCGATAGAGGCGTAGAGGCCGTCCAGCTCGGGATGCTCCGCCAGCGCCGTCTCGAATGCGGTCGCCGAGCTGAAAGCAATCTCCTCGTGGCACTGCACCGAAGTGTGCATGCCGTCGCTCATGCCCTCTCGGGTAGCAAGCAACACCCCGGCGATGCGGGCCAGCAGTCCGTAGCTCCCGTCGCTGGCATCGTAGATGATCTGGGGTAGCAGTGGAACAAAGTTGGTTTGGTACAGACTTTGGGCCAGTAGCCCCAGCATATCGTCGCCGTTCATGATGCCGTCATAGACCTCTCCCGTCAGGGGGTTGGTAATGGCAAAGCCGGCGGGACTCTCGTTCAGCCGGTCCACCCTGTCAAATAGGATCGTGCGCAACTCGGGATAGGCAGTGTCGCATCCCCCATCGGCGGCACAGGACGCAAAGAGCAGATCGAGCGCCCGCGCCACATTGGCCGGCCCCTCCACCTCTGTATCCACGTCGGGCGGGACCACCGAGTCGAGCACGACACTGCGCACGCCATCGGGATAGTCACGCATCACCTCCAACGCCAGCCGCGTCCCATAGGAGATGCCCCACAGGTTCACCTGGTCATAGCCCAGGGCCCGGCGCAGGCCGTCCACGTCCGCAGCGCTGGCATCCGAATTATAGTCAGACAGGTCAGCGATCTCCTGCAGATCCGTACCGCAGGCCAGCGCCGTCTCCAGGTGTAACTCGTCCATCTCTTCGTAGGTGAGCACCCGGCCGTCGATCTCGTTATCGAGGAGCTCAATGCCCAGCTCGATGAGTTCGGGGCAGTCGAGGGCAGGCTCCGACAGACCCACCCCACGCTGATCGAACAGGATCAGGTCGCGATTGGCCGCAAAGACGGGCGCAGAAAGGTCGTCAAACGACAGGCTGGCAAACTCCAGCGCGCTGCCGCCGGGACCGCCCTCCAGGTAGATGACCGGGTCAGGCTCCGGATCGCCATCGGGGTGGCGAAAGATGGCCACCGCCAGGCGCAACATCGCGCTGTCTGGGTTGGCCCGGTCCTCCGGCACCTCCAGGTAGCCGCACTCGACCGTCCTGCCATCGACCTGTCCAGCCGGCAGCTCAAAGGGGCAGTCGGCCTCCTCAAAGACGGGGACCGGTACCGGCGTGGGCGAGGGCGTATCGGTGGGCTCGGGCGTGTCAGTCGGCGGCAGAGTCGTATCGGTCGCCGCCAGGGGCGTCTCGGTCGGGACCTGGACCGCCTCGGTAGGCGGCGGTGATGTGGGCGTCGGTTCGGCGCCACACGCCGTCAGAAGCGCTATCAGCAAAACAAGCGCCAGGCACAAGTTCAGTGTTCTGTTTGCCATCGATCATATCCTCCATTATCTCAAGGCGAGGCTGTGTACTACCGCCGGGCGATCAGTCGCCAGTGACAATATAGCGCAGCAGTCCCAGGATGTCAAAGACAGCATCTACCGCCTGGCAGGCAGAGACCCTAAGGGCTTTGGAAGCCCTCAGGGTCTCTGATGGTCGCGGAGGGTCCTTGTTCTACGGCTCGATAATGAGCCACAGATCCATGTATTCGGCGTCGGTGTAGATATCCTCCACCCACATCTCTGCGAACAGGGTCATGACGATCACCGCATTGTAGGGCTCGTCGTCCACGGCAAAGGTGACGATACCCAGTGCGTCCACCGGTGGATCGATCCTGACCATGATCTCTGAAAGCCGCAAGATGATATTCCTCTGCTGCTTGCCGATCTGCTCATTGGTCAGTGCGTGCTGCGACGTGTATGCAATAATCCAATTGGTGACACCTTCCTCAGTCGAGAAGAGCTGCTCATCGAACGTCGCACCCCGGCCCTGGATCAACTCAATAGCCAGTTCCTGCGCTCGAGCCCGCGAGATTGTGCTGGGAAGTCCTGACGAAGGGGCCCTGGTCGGCCCTGGGGTGGGCGTGGGTGGCGGGTGCAGGATAGCGTCGCACTCTTCCCAGTACTGGAGGGCAAGTTCGTTTTCGGGGTCCTCATCCAGCACCCACTCGAACTCGACCATCGCCTGTTCACAGTCTTCCAGATCCATAAGAAGGCTGCCCAGACCCAGGTGCAACATCACCGAGTCGGGATGGATCTCCAGCCCATCCTCGAGTGTGGACTGTGCTTCCTCGTAGCTCCCAATGGAAGCATAGGCAAGACCCAGCGCGTGGTACGCCTCTTCCCGGTCGTCGCCGAGCTCCATGGCCTTGTGCAGGTGCTCGAGTGCCTGACCATAGTCTCCGGTGTACCACAGAGTCCAGCCAAGTTCAAAGTGTCGCTGCCGTTCCTCGGGCTCGAGGGCCGCTGCCCGCTCCAGGGCGTGTATGGATTGCTCGGTACGACCCAGCTCGCTGTACAGGTTGGCCAGCTCTGACAGGGCATTGGCATTTTCAGGATCGATCTCGAGGGCCTTCTGGTAGGCTGCCTCGGCGTCCTCGTACTCCCCCATATATGCCTGGACCGAACCGAGGACTAGGTGCTGCTCAGGTATATACGGCCCCAACTCGACCGCCTTTTCGGCATGCACCAGTGCTTCCTCGGGATCGCCCGAAGCGAGGGTCATGAGGGCCAGACCACCGTAGTAGCGTCCATCGCGGGGGAACCTGTCCACCAACGCCTCGTACTCGGCGATGGCCTCGTCATATTCCTCCTGCGCTGCATAGGCCCAGGCCAGGCCAATATAGCCCTCTGGGCTATCGGGCTCCACGTCGATCGCCTGCTCGTACCCGGCAATGGCGTCCTCGTACTCATCCTCGGCTTCGTACACCCCAGCCTGGCAGGCATAGCCTCGGGCTGATTCCGGGGCAATCTCCACTATCCTGGCACAGAGGGCCGACGCCTCCTCATAGTTCTCGGCGTCCGTCTCGATCTCGGCCAGTAACGCCAGGGCGGGCACATAGTCCTCGTTCAGGTCAAGGGCCTCGGTGAGCAGGGCCCGGGCCTGAACCTCATCATCCAGTGTCCACCGGTAGCAGTATGCCAGGGTCTTCTGCCAGGGGGCAAAGGACGGCTGCAGGGCGGCTGCGGTGTTGTAGTGGGCCAGGGCTTCGTTCTTCATCAGCCGAATGCTGTATGCCCCGGCCAGCGCGACGTGGGCCATCGAACTGCCTGAATCCAACTCGACCGCCCGCTGGGCTGCTTCCAGTGCCTCGTCGGGGTAGTACAGCACAGCTCTCGCTTCGGCGAGGGCCGCATAGGCATCGGTGCTTCCGGGGTCCAGCTCTACAGCCGCCTCGGCTGCTTCCAGCGCCTCATCATAGCGATAGGCATCCATAAGGACCCGGGACAGCAGTGCCTGTGCCTCGGCATCCTCGGGCGCCAGCGAAACCAGCTTCTCGGCTATCTCCAGACCATCGGCCTCCCTACCCGACTGGAAGTAGTAGACCAGTACCAGGGTCTTCTGGGCCTCGATGGACTGCTCGTCGATGGCAAGTGCCTCCTGCAGGGCGGCCTCGGCACCTTCAAAGTCGCTCTGCCAAAAGAGAGCATGCCCCTCCCCGATCAGAACCACGACCGGGTCTGGCGTCGCCGTGGGAGTGGGCGTGGGCGTGGCCGTCGGAGCAGGGGTGTCGGTGGGCGGCAATGCCGTGTCAGTCGGCGCCGGTTCAGGCGTGGGTGTGGCACCGCAACTGGCCAACATAAGCGCCACAAGGACTAATCCCAACCAGCCAACCATCATGTGCCACTTTGTCTTCATCGTACTTGCTCCTTTCCCCGGGACGGGCTACTGCCGCTCCTCAAGCCAGACGTACTCCAGCCCGGCAAAGCCCTGCGGCGTGAGCGTCAGGCCCTGGACGTAAGGCTTGACCAGGTAATAGGCCACACCATGGGTCAGAGGCAGCCATACCGCGTCCTCTATCACGATCTGCTCCGCCTGCCGGTATAGCTCCCAGCGTCGCTCCTGATCCTGCTCCACGCGCGCCTCCTCCAGGATGGCGTCAAGGTCCGAGTTCGCGTACCTGGTGTGGTTCTCCTCGCTCTCGCTGTGGAACAGCAGGTCGAGAAAGTTCTCGGGATCTACATAGTCTGCAGTCCAGCCCATGGAGAAGAGCTGGTACTGGTGCTCGCCTTCCAGGGCATCCATAAAGTCTGCCCACTCCATCTGCTCAACCTGGACCTCCACGCCGAGGTTTTCGTCCATCTGGCTGATAAAGGCCTCGATGTGATCGGGTATGTAGCCGCCCTGTCCTGGCAGCAGGATGGTGATCTCGGGCAGGTTCTCCGGACCGCCGTAGGACGACTCGGCGAGTAGCTCCTGCGCAAGCTCTGCATCGTACTCGAGCCCCTGGAAGTCAGGATCGTAGGCCGGCATATCGGGGGGAAGCACGCCACGCGCCTCCCGTGTCTTGCCCTCGTAAGTGACCTCGACGAGTTTGGGCCGGTTCAGCGCACGGGCAAACGCCTGGCGGACCTTGGGATCGTCAAAAGGTGCCACCGCTGTGTTAAAGCCTATGTACGACGTGCTGAGACCGGCCACCTCTCTGAACTCGTCGTGCATCTCACTCTCAGGGTCCTGGAACCGGTCCACGTTGCTGGTGTCGATCCCCACCATCTGAACCTCGTCCTCTTCATACATCAGCATGCCGATGCCGGTCATGGTATAGTCCACCCGCTTGAGTGCTGGCATCTGGTCATAGTAGTAGTCGTTGCGCACCAGGATGATCCGCTCGTCCTCCGCCCACAGGGCCAGACGGAAGGGGCCGGTGCCGTTGGGATGCTGCTCCCACTCGTCGCCCCACTCCTCGACCGAATCCTGATCCACGACATAGGAAGTGGGATAGGTGAGCTTGGCCAAGAAGTAGGCTTTGGGCGCATCGAGCGTGATCTCCAGCGTGTAGTCGTCCACGACGCGAACGCCGCTCACGCCCTCAGCCTCGCCAGCCAGGGACTCTTTGACGCCGACGATATCGCTCAGGTAGCTGCTGGCGACGGTCGAACCGACGTCCGGATCGGCAGCGCGGTCGATGGAGTACTTGACGTCGCTGGCAGTCACAGGCTTGCCATCCCCAAAGCTGACGTCCTCGCGCAGGTGGAAGGTGTAGACGGTACCGTCCTCGCTGATATCCCAGCCGGTCGCGATGTCAGGGGCCACCTCCATGTTTTCGTCGAGGCGGACCAGCCCGCTAAAGATCTCCGAGATGTATCTATGGGACGTGCCATCACTGGCGACGGCCGGATCCAGGTGGGGCGGATCGCTGCCCAGGAGATGCAGCACCGCCGTCTCCTCCACCCCCAGATCGAGGAGTGACGGGGTCTGCACCCACTGGGGTGCAAAGTCATCGGCCGCATTCCGGCTGATGTTGACCTGGCTGCCAATGGGGTCCTCCACGTCGAGCAGGTAAATCTCCTCGTTTCCGGTCCGATAGCTCACAAAGGCGATCTGCTTGCCATCGGGCGACCAGGCGGGCCTGGCATCACCATCGGGATCCTCGGTCAGCCGGGTGACGGCCTCGTCGCGGTCCCCGTCGAGTGCCTGCTCGACGTCGATCATGTAGATGTCCCAGTTGCCGTCAACTTGGCCAGAGTAGGCGATGAAGCGGCCATCAGGCGACCACGTCGGCTCGTCACATTGGTTTTCGGTCTCGGTGAGGTTGATCTGGTCACTGCCGTCGGCATTCATCACCCAGATGTCGCTGCGCCCACTCCTCTCGGAGGCAAAGACGATCTTGGCACCGTCAGGCGCCCAATCGGGCTGCCAGTCGGCTGCCGGATCGTCTGTCAGGCGCACCACGTTGCCCCCGTCGGCATCCATCACATAGATCTCGTCGTTTTCGTCCTCGCGGTTCGACTCGAAAGCGATGAGGGTGCCGTCGGGCGACCAGTCCGGGTTCCAGTCCGCCGCGGGATCATTGGTCAGGTTGCGCGGGACATAGTCCCCCGGGCCCAGGGCATAGATCTCGATGTCCCCTTCCCGGTCGCTGATGAACAGGAGCTGGCCCGCTTCCGACGACCAGTCAGGCAGGCTATCATTCACGCCGTCATCAGTGAGTACAGCCCGACGCCCGCCGTCAGCATCCATGGAAGAGATGCGGTAGTAATCGCTACCGGCATCCGAGACAAAGAGGATCCTCTCCCCCTCACCAGCCAGGGGCGACGGCGTCGGCGTCCAGGTTGGCCGGGGCGTCCTTGTAGGCCAGGGGGTGATGGTGGGCGTGACGGTCGGTGTCGGGGTCTGGGTGGGTGTTGACGTGGCCGTGGGTGTAAGGGTAGCCGTGGCTGTCGCCGTGGGTGCCGGGGTATCGGTAGGCATGGGCGTCGGTTCCGCACCACACCCCGCCAGGCCACAGATCACCATCACCAAAACTAGGTAGACTCCGCTCCTCAAAGTCCGTCTGAAAACCATGGTACACCTCCTAATCGGTGAAAGAGAAGCTGTCCAGCATCTCCTCGAACAACGGTTCGGCCTCGGCAGACTGATCAACTGGCGCGCTAAACATGAGAATCCACGCATTCCCGCCGCGCACCGCATAGAGGATCCAGAATTGCATATCGCCAACGAAGGGCCGCTCGGCCTGGCTAAGGTGTAGTACCGCTGGCACCCCGTCGAGCTCGCTCTCACGCTCCTCCAGAAGGCTATACTCGCTGAGGGTGTACTCCAACTGGCTGTTGTACTCCTCGGCCATTGAAGAGAGATCGCGGTGGTAGGTGGGCTCGACGTAGACCAGTGCTACCTTGCGATACCCCTCCTTCATGGGACCCTGGAAGGAAGCGACACTCCCGCCTGTTATGTCGGGACCGGCGATCCAGCCCTCCGGATAGCTCAGGGAGAAGCCATGTTGATCATTGGTATAGGTCGCCGGGCCGCCGACGGCTATCTCCGAGTTCTGCACCTGTTCGATAAACAGATCCAGCGTCTGCTGCACAACCGGATCGTCGGTCAGGCTCCGGGCCCGCTCCAGATCCCGGACGGCCATGAAGAATCTGCCCTGGAACTGGTACACCTCGTACCGTGCCAGATAGGGTTCCATGTTCCCAGGCAAGAGGCGAATGGCCTCATCCAGGTCCGCCTCTGCCTGGCCAAGCTGCCCCAGCCGCCGGAGCAGCTGGCCCCGCGCCAGGTAGGCCGCACCCTCTGCGGGAGACAGCTCCACAGCTCTGTCGCAGGACTCTAGCGCGGGCCAGAACTCCCCCTCCAGGGGCCGGGCGGTGCACAGCATCAGATGCGCCGTAGCCGACCATTCGTGAAGCTCCAGTGCCTTCTCTGCCTCCTCAATGGCCTTGTCCACCCTCTCCTGCATCAAGTAGGCCGCAGCCCGCAGGGCATAGGCCTCCGGGTTGGAGCGCTCGAGGCGCAGCGCACGGCTCAAGTCCTGGACTGCCTCAGAGGCATCCGCCTGAGCCATGTCTGCCCGCCCGCGCATCAGGTAGGCCTCGACAAGCTCCGGGTCGAGGGCAAGGGCCTCGTCGCAGGCCTCGATCGCCGCCTCTGGCTCGCTCAGGGCCAGCCAGACCGCTGCAGCAGAGGTATGTACCTGGGGATCATTGGGAAGCAGCGCCAGTGCCTCGTCGATGTCATCCCTGGCCTGGGAATTGTAGCCGCTCGCTACTGCGGCCGAGGCTCGGGCCAAACGCCCAATCGGGTCGCCGGGCTCGATCTCGACGGCCCGATCCAGGTCAGCCAGCGCATCCTCGGCTCGTCCTGCCATCAGGTGCACAAAGCCCCGGGCCTGCAGCGCGACCGGGCTGCCTGGTGCCAGGTCCAAGGCCTGCCCGGCGAGGTCCAGTGCTGCCTCCAGATCGCCCAGGTTCGCCTGCAGGTAGGCCATCTCGGTCAATGCCGGGATGGACCAGGGATCAAGTGCCAGCGCCTGGTCGAGGTCTTGACGCGCCTCATCGTACCGGTAATCATGCCGGTGCAGCCATGCCCGGGCAACATAGACTGACGGAAGCTCGGGCTGGCGGGCAATGGCCTCCTCCGCCTGCTCCTCTGCCGCCTTGATGTCGTGCAGCGTCTGGTGTACATAGGCACGGGACACGCACGGCAGTGCGCTCTCAGGGGCCAGCTCCTCGGCCCGGTCCAGATCGTCGAGGGCATCCTCATAGTTGCCCAGCGAGCGGTATAGTTCGGCGCGCGCATCGTAGGTTTCCACAGAGGGCAGCAGGCTCACTGCCCGGTCAGCATCGGCCAGGGCAAGCTCATACTCCCCCTGGCCCAGGTGCAACGATGCCCGCGTCTGGTACGCAAAGGCGTAGCCAGGACGGACCTCCACCGCAGTGTCCAGATCGGCCAGGGCCGCCTCCACGTCCCCCTGTCCCAGGGACAGCATGGCCCGCGCCACGTAGGCTGAGGGCAGCGTGGGGTCCAGTTCCAGCGCCTGGGCCACTGCCTCGCCAGCCTCTTCAGCTCGTCCCATGCCGTCCAGCGCCAGCCCCCGCCAGGTATGGGCCAGCGCCAGAGCGGGATCCATCGCCAGAGCGGCATCAGCCTGCTCCAGCGCAGTTTCCAGATCCCGCCTTTCCAGAGCTATAGCCGACTTGTACGCCTCGGCCATGGCACAACCTTGATCCAGCTCCAGCGCCCGGGCCACATCGGCCTCGGCCAATGCCAGGCGGCTCAGAGCCAGGTACGTTACGCCCCGCCGGAGGTAAGCCAGGGCCAGATCCGGGTCGAGGGCCACAGCCTGCTGTGCGTCCTCCAAGGCAGCCAGGATCAGGCTCTGCCGGATGCGCGCGCCAGCCCGCGCTGCGTAGGCCAGGGCCAGGTCGCCGTCGAGGGTCACCGCCCGGTCTGCAGCCTGGAGCGCCGTATCGACGTCACCCAGGGCCAGCGCGGCCTCGGCCCTGGCGGCATGGGCCAAAGCCAGGTAGGGTTGGACGCGGACGGCGGCCTCGGCATCCTGCAGCGCCTCGGCGGGACGATGTTGGAGCAGATGGACTGCCGCGCGCACGGCGAGCGCCGCGCCTTGCTCCGGCTCTGCATCCAACACGGTATTTGCAGCATCCCATGCCTCATCCAACCGGTGCTCCGAAAGCGCCAAGCCCCCCTCCAACGCCCGTGCCAGCGTCGAATCCGGATCCAGCAACAGAGCCGCCTGGGCCTGGCTGGCAGCCGTCTCCTGATCGTGCAGCTGCCAGGCCGCTGCCGCGTGCAGCGCGTGTGCCCAGGCCAGCGAAGGCTGTGACCCGTGGGCAGCGGCCGCATCATCAGCCGCTCGCCCCAGCTGCCCGGCATCCAGCAACGCCCCAGCTCGCACCGCCAGCGCCAGCGGCAGCCCAGGTTCCAGCGCGAGGGCAGTTTCGGCGTCCGCATAGGCATCTTCAATATCACCCTGGTGCAGGCGCACCCCTCCGCGCACGGCGTGGGGTAGCGCCAGGGCCTTGTGACTGGACAGGGCTTGCCCAGCATCAGCCAGCGCATCTTCGATCTCCCCGGCGAGGAGGTGCGTCGCGCCACGGACGGCGTATGCGTCGCCCAGCACCTGTGCCCGCGCCAGCAGGTTGGCGTCCCAGCCAGCAGCCAGCGCCGAACCGGCATCCCGTGCTGCCGCCTCGAAATCCCCTCCCTTCCAATAGGCCCTTGCGCGCAGCACCAGGGCCGGCGCCAGATCAGGCTGCCCTTGGAGCGCTTTGTCCAGCAGCAGCAAAGCCTCGGCAACCTCGCCATGGTCCAGGTGCCAGCGGGCCAGGTAGGCGCGGGCCAGATCGATGTCCGGATCGTCAGGCGCTGCTTCGAGGGCAGCCTCTAGGTCCGCACGGGCATCCTCTATCTCGTCCAGGTTGAGCGCCGCCGCACCCCGGTTTGCCAGGGCCAGGTGCGGGAAGGGTCGGAGCAAGGCCGGCTGAGCGTTCAGGACCCTGCTAAAGTTATCCCGCGCTTCAGACCACTCACCCCGCTCAAAAGCGCCGGCCGCCTGCCGGTAGGCCTGGGCGTTGCCCATTGCCAGCCCATATCCCACCAGCAACAGCGCGCCGATGACCAGCAGCACGGGCACAGGCCACCACGGCAGACGACGCCTCCAGGCAACGACCAGCAGGGCCAAGGCAGCGACCACCAGGACCGCCCCGGCGATTAGGAGCCAGATGGGCGCCACAGCACTCTTGGCGCCACCCACCAGGATCAGGGCCGGAGCCAGCACAGCCTCTTGCAGTCCAGCGGGCGGGCTGTAGCTCAGGGCCATCTCGGCAGGAGCAGGGGTGGGGGTGAGCGTGGGGCTTGGTGCTGGTGTCGCGGTTGCCCCGGCATCAGCGGCTGGCTCGGCAGCCGACTCGGTGCTTGGGGTTGGGCTGGCACGCTGCCGCGCGCCGGCGGCCTCACGCCACTCTGTCTCCAGCCCGTCAGTATCAAAGCCGTAGACCTCGTTCAGGGCAGTGTCGATCGGCACGCCGTCGCCTATCTGGGCCAGGAGCCGAAGCATCCTGTCATGGCCGTAGGTCTCGATCATATAGTTAACCACGACATAGCTCTGAGCATAGGACAGGCTGGCCTGTTGATCATCGGCCGAAAACGAGCCGGACAGGATGCGAAGCGTCAGGAGCTGATCCTCCTCGACGGCGTCGGCCACCAACTCCTCGTAATAGGGCTGTTCCCCTTCGGCATACACGGCCAGCCCCTCTGACAGCCACGTCGGCAGCTCGTTGCCCCAACAGTTAAAGGTGTATCGAGATACCACCAGGTGGGAGAGCTCGTGGCGCAGCACCTCCGCACCGTACTCCGCCTGGCTGGGCGGTATGGCCATCAGGATGATGTTGTGGCCGATATAGGCGCGACCACCTATCCAGTCCGGGCTAAAGATCACCGCGTCTCTGAGATCGCTGGCGCTGCTGTAGACAAAGACCTGCACGTCGTCTTCCAGAGGCTCCTGGTCAGCAGCCAGAAGGCGCTCCAGGCCCTCAATTCCCGCATCGAGTAGGGCCTCGGCAAAGGCCTGATCTCCATCGTACCAGTAAATGGTGATGCCCTGGCGGTTGAGGGTCTGCCAGGTGTGGTTGCTGTCAGCAAAAGTCAGCCACCGCTCGTCGGTCACTTGCTCGCTGCCATCCTCGAGGGTGACCCGCCACCGCCAGCCGACACGGCTGCCCGGGGGCAGCGGGCCAGTCACCCGCATATTCCACACCCAAGAGGCGTTGATCGTAGTTCCAGCTTCTATCTCCACGGGCACGCGACTTCGAGCAACGCCGCACGCCTGCCGTTCGACCCGGTATTCCACCTCCGCCTGCTCGATCGACGTCCCCGCCTCAGCCTCCAGGTAGAAGGTGATCGTCTCGGGAAAGTCGATGACCGCCTCATTGCGAGAGACAGTGACGCTCGGTTGCTCCTGCGCCAGCGCGGGCTGGATCAGCAGGCCCACGCAGATCAGAACAACCGGCAGGACCCTGATCCAGTGCAGGGGACGGGGCACGGTCAGCGAAGGGGAAGCCAGCGGACTTTTGGGGAGCGATGCGCGACGGGTCCTGTGCTGGTCACTGCCCAAGCGTTGGCTATCCTGAGTGACACCTATCATCATGTCAATCTCCTGGGAAGCGTACTCTTTCGGTGATGCTGGAACTGGATACTTGCAGGCTACTCAGCGATCGTTTTGGCTGCTTTGAGCATTGGGCCCTGGTGACTGACGCTGCCACTCAGATCCCTTGCCTCAGATCGCCTCGCGCATCTGACCTATGCAGGCAGCATACTACAGATCTGACTGCCCCCAACTACGAGGTTCTGCCCAACCCGGCCAATTCCTGCGACAGTGCGCGATTCCGACCGGGAATCTGTTGGTGCGGGCGCTATGGATACCTGAACACATACGCTGGAAATCAGTGCGAACTCGGTTGGCGTTGAGGTGCAGCCACGAAGCTGCACGCTCAAGACTACGGGCAACGCCTACGGAAGAGAAAAGCATGCGGATTGCCCCGCCTCGCTGCGGGAGACCGGCTGGCTCTGCGCGGACTGTTGAGAGCCAGTCTCACCGGCCAATCTGTCGATCTTTGTTGGATATACGACGTTTTCATGGACTGTGAAGCTTTTCCCATTATAGCAGATTCTCTCGCCAAAGTCAATGATCTTTCGTGAGTTCTGCTACATACTGCCCTGTTCGTTGCGCCGGCGATTTGCCGTGCAGCCCAGCACATGAGTGAATGCATGGACTTGCGTGTTTCACGGTCGCCTGCTAAACTGGCGAGGTGCCGCACCTTTCGCACAATTTAGGGGGGGGACTACAGAGGAGGACACATGACAAAGAAGGCACGAAAAGCGTACCAGGAATTGAGAGATGGGATTGAAGCTCTCGGGGGAAAGATGTGGTACGAGCAGTCTGGTTGGCCGAGAGGCGGGGTCTGGATAGCGCGGTTGGGAGACAAGGAAAAGGTCTTCGAATGGGACAACCACCGCTTTCCCGAGCTCGATGAGCGCTACGAGCTAAGAGAAGGCGTGTCCAGTCCGCAGAGTCATGCAGACTATGCACCCAGGCTGAGGCCGGGTGCTATAGAGGAGCTGGTGCGGATTGTGGAAGCTTCGGAGGAGGCCTTCTCTCCAGTCTTCGATCGGCAGGCCAACGCGTAGTACGTCATTGTTCTTACCCGAGGGACGAAGCAATAGTAAGAGGACATTCACCCTGTAAGTATTGAGGAACCTGTGCTGCCCGCATTCCGCCCAGGCACAATACTGGAGTCGGCGCGGTGCAAGATGCAGCAATGCGCGTCTCACACCACTGCCTAGCCGTCCCGCGAACGGAATCGCCGTGGATTGCCGTAGCTGCTCACGGCTCTACGAGGATGTCAACCTCGCCGGCATCACAGTGTGAAAACACCCAAATTCCCGTGTTGATGTTCAGGACCTCGAAATCGACTCTTCCCGTGATAGCGCCGTGACCGGGCTGTACCGCCTTCAAGTCAAAGGTCTCACGGGAAGAACCCACCGCATCTTTAGGCAACAACTGCTCGTCCAAGTTGTATTCGATGAATCCATGATATGCCGAAGTAAACAGCAAAGGGGATTGGGTAAGACTATACGTTATAAAAGCGATGTCCACACAGCTTCCGATTGGGTTGGAAATAGCCATCGTAAGGCTAACTATTTCGCCTGCTTTGACCCTGGTTGTCGATGCGGATAGCGTACAGGTGATACGAGCCCCTTCTTGCCGAACGCAGGAAGTTGGGGCTGGGGTCGCCGACATCCCGGACTGCTCCCTGACGATAGACAAGAATACGAGGATCCCAATGGCAACCGTGGACCCGAGTACGAAGACGATGCCAAGGAACCACTTGCCTCTCAAGCCAACCTCCCGCCAGAGCCCTGTTCCCCAAGAGCAGCATCACCATTCTACAACAGAATCGCAGTCATGGCGAATTCCCCATATGAGGGGAGTGGGAACTCCGTAGCAGAGTAGCCACGACCAGTCCATCTGAAGCTATCTGTTTGGGAAAGTGCCGCTATTTCCAGTTTTGGAGCAATTCCGGCCCTGGTTGCACAACTGCTGCCCCAAGGGTCTGCTATTGTAGCCTACCTCACCACCAGCACCGGTCGATCCAGCCCGTCCACGATGCGGTGGGCCAGATCCTCGAGCAGGATGCGCTGCCAGCCCTGCCCCCGGTAGGCGCCGATGACCACCAGGTCATAATCGCCGCGCTGCGCCTCCTCCAGGATCTCCTCCACGACCAGCCCGCGGCACACCTTGGCCCGGGCGCGGAGCCCCATGCGCTGCAGGGCCTCAATGTCCCGCTCCAGGAGTTCTCCCTCAGGCGCGTGCTCCCGGATCAACACCTCGGCCTCGCTGCGCAGTTGCTTGCCCGGCACGCCGGGCCCGGCGCTCATCTGGGACATCACGTGCATGACCACGATCTCGCCGGCGCCGTTGAGCAGTCTGAGTGGCAGCTCTGTGAAACGGCCAAGGACCGATGGGGCTTTGCCGGCTGGCACGCGTGTCCCGGATGAACTCGACGGCAGCCCAACCGCAGGGTCCATGCTGCCGCTATCGCACAGTAGGATATTTCGAATTGGCCGGATCGCACCCTTGGCCACGATGACGGGGCCCGGGGCATGCTCCGCCACCCGGATGGCCGTCGAACCGAACATCCGGCGCCCCACTGAATTCCGCTGTTGCCTCGCACCGACCACGACCAGCGCATAGTTGCCCTCTTCGGCCTCACGGACGATCTTGGCCGCCGGAGGCCCGTACCGCACCTTTGTCTGCACATCGGGGACACCAGATAGGTCCATTGCGCTGATCCTCGTCAGGATCTCGTCGCGTGGGAGCGGACCTTGATCTGTCTTGGGCTTCACAACGGTCAGGACGGTCAGCGGTTCCCGGTGCAGCAGGGCGATCTGTGCGGCCATGTGCAGCGCCGCGTCGCTGTGCCAGGTACCATCGATAGCCACCAGTACAGGCATCGTCTCCCCCCTCCTAGAACAGCAGCAGCGCGATGGGCACCACAAATATGGCGACCATGAACAGCGCCAGGTTGCGATTGCGGGCCGTGATCCAGGCCACAAAGTCGAGCATCCATCGCTCGTAGCGGCGGTACACGGTAGCGAGTATGACTATCGAGACCAAGGTGATGCTGACCATCTCGACCAAAACGATGGTAAAGGCAGGCGGGTTCTGCAGTAGCACGGCCGCCAACAGCGTGTCCACAAAGGTGGTGATGTTGGCGCCCATGATATACGGGATCACATTCTCGCGCCGCACAAAGCCCCGGGCGCTCAGCGGCACCAGGATGGCCAGCGAGAGGCTCACCGACATGGAGATCATGGTGATCAACGCGCCCAACGCAAACATCACCCAGGGCCGGTATACCAGGCGCGACATCCAACCCAGTTGGCTCTCCTTGAGGGCCATCTGCGGCAGGCACTTGTCGAACAGGTTAAAGCTGAGCCACACAACGCCCAGACCCACGCAAAAGACCGCCCAGTTGGGCAGCAAGGCCACTGCCACGCCAGTCACCGGCTCCACCAAGCGGTCGACAACCGACTGGATCAGCGCGCCGGACTGCAGCTGCACGTTATCCAGCAGATCCGTCTGGAGAAAGACCGCTCCCAGGATCAGGCCGGGCAGGTGGCTGGTCGCCGTAACCGTCAGCGACAGCAGTCCCATGCCCAGGCTGGTGGTCTTGTTGCGGCCGCGGAGCACGTACAGAAAGCCGATAAAGAGCACGATAAAGCTCGCCCCCAGGCGGCTGCCGGTGATCATGCTAAAGGCACCCAGCTCGTCGACCACCCCAGCGTCAAAGAAGGTGAGCGCTGCCGCCGCGATGGGCGACCCGCTCATGATGAGGTAGGCAAAGAGCCATCCAAAGCCCAGCGCACTCGCCGTGGTGGTGACATCCAGCAGGTTGCGCACCAGCGGCGCAACGCCTTCCGCCCCCTCTTTCATGAGCGTAATCGACAGCACAAACAGGTAGAGGCTGGCAACAAAGAGAGCGATTTTGTCCACGCGAACCCGCGCCAAGGCCGCGCGCAGCGTTCCAAGCCACCCAGGCACTGCGGCCCTTTTGAGCGGTACCTCCAGCCCAACCAGGCTGTACGCACCCTGCTCGGACACTGGGGCCGTCACGTCAGGATTGGCTGACTCTGGCATGGTCACTTTCCCCTATCCAGCAGAGCAGAAACCGGTTCCAGGTCCAGAATCGGCTCGATCTGCTCTCGCCACAACGTCTCTACAACCTGCTCGTACACCTGCGACCAGCCCCCCAGATCATCCACCGTAAAGGGGTGCGCAATGCCCGGGAACTCCCCGTCCTGCAGGTCTGCCGGTCGCAGGTGGTAGCGGCTCAGCGCCTGCTGCCCGGCGTCACTCAACAAGTGCTGGACCAGGGCTTCGGCGGCGGGCCGTTCGGCCGGGGTGACATTGTCGTCCACGATCACGGCCACGTGCCGCGAGACGATCGTCCGCGAGGGCACCACGATTTCCAGCGGGACTCCACGCTCCCGGGCCAGCAATGCGTCCTGCTCGTAAGTCACAAAGGCATCGCCAGCGCCCAGCTCAAAGAGGGTCATGGTCGCCCTGGCCGATGCGCCCAGCAACCGCACGTTGCGCCAGATGTCCCCGACTTGGCTTTCAGCGGCTGCCCGATCGCCCGATGCCTGCAGGGCGCTGCCATACTCGGCCACCAGGGCCCACTCGCCAGCGCCCGAGCTGCGCGGGTCCGCGTGGAGCAATTGCAGCCCCGGCTGGGTCAGGTCGGCGAATTCGGCAATTCCCGCCGGGTTTCCCTGCCGCACCACGATCACCATCGGCGTGTGGCTGACCACCACCGGATCGGTGTCCAGCTGCACCCGCCGGCCGACCTGCAGATGTATGGCGTGCTGCACCGTACTAAAGATCGCCACATCGGCCGGCGCTCCCAGGTTGATCTGCCCCGCCAACGTACCCGACGGCCCGAACACCGCCTCCACGGTCAGCTCCCTGCCCGTCTCAGCCTTCCAGGCCTCCTCAAAGGACGGCAGGATGCTCTGTGCGAGCGCTTCCTCCTGGGTGCTAAAGGCGTACACCACCAGGTGGATGGGCCGGGAAGCGCCGGACAGAGCGATGCGCCCGGAGATACCGACGGCGATCAGCAGCGCCAGGGCCAGCATCCCTCCCACGCGACAGCGCCAATCCCGATCCCTGATACAACGGACTACCAAGTCCCTCATGCTACACCTCCTCAAGAACTACAACGGGCTCGGGCTGCGCCAGGAGCCCACGGTATCTCAGCCAATATCGCCGGCGAGATAGGCCCGCGTCCGCTCGTCCCTGGGTGCGCGGAACACCTCGGCGCCAGGGCCCGATTCAACAAGCACGCCCATCCATAAAAAGAGCACATGATCGGCCAGCCGGCGCGCCTGCTGCAACGAATGGGTCACGATGACGATCGTCATTCCTTCCTTGAGCGCAACCAGTTGGTCTTCGATCCGCTGCGCAGAGATTGGGTCCAGGGCCGATGTGGGCTCGTCGCAGAGAAGCACCTCCGGCTCAACCGCCAGGGCCCGGGCCAGGCACAGCCGCTGCTGCTGTCCCGTGGAAAGCCCCGAAGCAGGCGCATGCAGCCGGTCCTGTACCTCCTCCCAGAGTCCGGCAGCGCGCAGATAACGCTCCACGACCCGATCCAGATTGCGGCCATTTCCCTTGTCCAGGCGACCGTGCATGCCGTGGATGCGCCGCCCATAGGCGACGTTATCATAGATGGACATCGGTAGCGGGAAAGGCTTTGGCGCCAGCAGCCCCACACGGGAGCGCACCTCGGTAACGTCCACCCCACGACCGTAGATGGCCAGACCGTCCAGCCATACCTGGCCCGTCACCCGCGTCCCGTCCACCTCCTCCAGAAGGCGGTTGAGACTTCTCAGCAGCGTCGTCTTTCCGCAACCCGAAGGGCCAAAGATGGCCGTGATCTGGCGGGCCGGGATTTCGGCCGAAATCCCCTTCAGGGCATGTTCCTTTCCATACCAGGCATTCAGATCGTGGATCCGAATCTGCGGTTCGTACACCTGTCACTCCTTAGCGGATCACATGCTTCGCCAGACGTCCGGCCATCCTGCGCGAGAGCAGGCTTAGTGCCAGCACGATGGCGGTCAGCACCAGGGCCGAGGCATAGGCCCGCTCTTGCACTGCCGGGAAGGGCGTGCCAAGCTGAAAAAAGACGGCCAGCGGTAGCGATGCGGCCGGGCTCAGCAGGGAATCAGGCAGCCGGTCGGTATAGCCGGCTGTAAAGAGCACCGAAGCCGCGTCGCCGATGCCTCGCCCGAAGGCCAGGAGCACCGCCGTGAGGAGCCCGGGGGCCGTCTGCCGCACCGCTACCCTGACGGCCGTCTGAAGCCGGGTGGCCCCAAGCGCATAGGAGGCTTCCTTTAGCGCCGGAGGCACCATGGCAATCGCCTCATCCATGCCCCTGACCATGATCGGTAGCTCCAGGAAGGCCAGGGCGATGATGCCGCCCAACAGAGATGCCCGCATGCCCAGCCAGAGCATGATGATAAAACCAAAGGCCCCATAGACGATGCTGGGCACGCCCCACAGCACGTCGAGGGCCAGGCGCACCAGCTCGGCGCGCCGGGAGCGGGCAGCGTAGAACTGCAAGTACAGGGCAATGGGCAGGGCGAACACCAGAGCCAGAACCGTTGCTCCCCCTGCCAGGTACAGGGAACCAACGATGGCATTCAGGATGCCGCCCTCCTTGCCCAGATAGTACCCACCCTTCGGTACTTGGGTCAGCATGGCCAGGTCCAGCGCGGCAACGCCCTTCCAAACTACCGTCGCCAGGATGAGGACCAGGCTGCCCATGACCACAGCAACCGAGCCGAGCATCAAGGCCTTGAAGGTGCCCTCTACCAACTTTGCCTTCCGCCACTTCATAGATCTACCCACTCGACAGAAAACGCACCAATACCAGCCGGGAGGCAGTATTGAACGCCAGCACAATCAACAGCAGGATCAGGGCCCCGCACAGCAGCGCCGCATCGTACAGAGGGATCGACATCATCTCCCCGTAGTTGTTGGCGATGAGGGCCGTCAACGGGTAAGCAGCGTCAAAGATGGAGTGGGGCACCTGGGCCACGTTGCCCACCACCATCAGCACGGCCATCGTCTCGCCAAAGGCACGGGAAAGACCCAACACCACGGCAGCCATCACGCCGGGCCAGGCCCGTCGCAACACCACATTCTGGATCGTCTGCCAGCGGGTCGCGCCCAGTGCCAGCGAGGCCTCCCGCAACCCCTGTGGTACAGACTGGATCACCTCCTGCGCCACAGCGATGATGATCGGAAAAAGCATCACCGCCAGTACCAGTCCCCCAGCCAACACGCCATATCCCGTAGGATTATCGGTGCGGAACAACCCCAGGGCACCGAGCCAGCGACTCAGCATGGGCCCGATGGTGTGCTCCACAAAAGGCACGATGGTCAGCATCCCCCACACCCCATAGACCACCGAAGGGATACCCGCCAGCAGGTCGATGAGCGGCTTGGCAAAGGCCAGAAACCGCGGCGGGGCATACTCGGCCAGATATATCGCCGTCAGCAATGAAGGCGGCACGGCGATGAGCATCGCCACGGTCGTCACCCACAGAGTGCCCATGATAAAAGGATAGAATCCGAACTCGCCCTTCAAGGGATGCCACGCCGTGGACAGCAGCAGCTCTCGCAGGGGCCGGGCATTCAGAATCGGCCTGGCGCGCAGGTAGAGGGCCGCAGCGATCAGCAGCACCAGCAGTGCCGCCCCCAGCGCCAGCGCACCCATAGAGCGCCTGGCCCACCGGTCCAGCGTTTGCCGCCTTGGCTTTGGCACCGGGATCCACCTCCGCCCCTGTCGAAGCCTGGGCAGAAGCAATCCCGAAGTCTCTTCCATTCCCTGCACTGCGCTCAGTCCAGTTTCGCCAGCTCTTCGCCCAGCTTCTCCGGCGAGAGCGCGATATAACCCACCTCAGCTACAAAGTCCTGACCGCCGGTCAGCACCCACACGATAAAGGCCTCTGTCAGGCCCTCCGGCCGGCCGAGGGTGACCAGATTCAGGTCACGGGCTGGCGGTGAGGGATAGCTACCTGCCGCTACGGCGCTCACCGCCTGTTCTTTGGAATCATAGACCTCGTCGGGGCCGGCCTGACCGTCGCCATCGGCGTCCACCGGCACGACATGTACGCCCGCCAGGGGCTTGCCCGTCTCCATGTCAAAGACATAGTTCAGGTTGTTAAAGCCGATGCCCGCTGGGTCTTTGATCACCGCGTCCAGGAGACCAGGGTCGCCGTACACCCCAATCCCCATCAAGTCCTCCTGTTTCTTGCCCAGATACTCCGCCCAGGTAGCTGCCGCCCCGCACGCATCAGAGCGGGTGAACACATGGATGGGATCTGCCACCTCCGGCTTGCCTACCACCTGTCCCCAGGTGGTGATCTCGCCGCTGATAAAGATCCCGATGAGCGTCTCCCGGTCTATGCCCTGCTGGCGCAGGTCCTCCCCCACGGGGTTGTCCTCACTGATCGTGGGAAAGACCGCGTCCTTGGTGACCGAGACCCAGAAGGCCCCCTTGGCCACCTCCTCGGCATAGATCTCGCGCGAGACCATGCCAATATCAACAGCATCAGCCAGTGCGTCGGCCATCCCTTTGCCAGCGCCGCCTGCTGAGATGTCGAATCGAACCCCGGGATGCAGCTTCTGGAACTCCTCCCCCCAGCGGACCATCAGGGGGTACAGTGCCCATGCGCCCGACACGCTGATCGTCCCCTGCAGTTCACCGTCCTGCACCAAAGACTGCCCGCCCGTCGATGTCCCGCAACTGGCCGGCGCGAGCAACACGGCAAGGGCCAGCAATGTGCCCACTATGTGCCTGAACCTCGCATTTGCTCCCACCATGCTGCCTCCAAATTCAGGTATCAAAAGAGCCGCAGACAGCTCTGCGCCCAGACAGCTCTGCGGCCCTGTTACTAGCAACTCCGCAACAGACCTGTCCCTTCCGGCGCCTGCGGGGTTAGCTGACGGGTTAGGGCGGGAAGGTGCCCCTCCCGTGCCCCCTGGCCCCACGCCCCAGCCAGGGAGGGCGAGATACACCCCGATGGATGGATCCCCCGCTCGATCGGGCCCCGCCAATTGGAAATCTGTTGCTGCGAGACCTCGCCCGCCTTTGGCGAGGTCCAACCTCTCGTTCTCGAGAGGCACAATCCCCGACATTACAAAGGAGACTGCTCTGCTGTCACTCGCAAACAGCGCAATAGCGCGGGCATCGAATCGATTAGGCGGCAGTTCTATTCAGTTGTTGGCTCTACAAATAGCACCGGCCGATCGGCCCACCTCAGCAGCGAGCAGATCGGATCGCCCTTTAGCTGGCGCAGCCACCAGCGGCAGGGACTCGTGGCCATGATCGCCAGATCATAGTCACCCTCGGCCATCTCCCGGCATATCTCCTGCTCTGGCGGTCCCTGGCGCAGCCTCAGCGCGCTGCTGACCCCGGCATCTACCAGCCGCTGGGCCGTATCGCGCATCTGGCGGCCCAGTGGGGTATCGGTGCTGAGCACCGAGCGCAGGCTCTGCCGCATACGCGCCAGGCCGTGGTACATGGCCTGCACCGACGGGACGACCGCCAGGACAGTTACCGCCGCAGCGCTGGGGCAGGCCAGGCGCAGGGTCCAGTTAACGGCAGCCTGGTCTGCGCTTCCACCGCAGAGCACCAACAAAATACGCGCCAGCGGCAAAGAGGGATTCCGTGCTGCCAGGACGGCAAAAGAGGCAGGGTCCTGCAGGGAGGGAGCATCCTGCTCGCAAGGCGCTGCCGCGCCCTGGCCGGCGAGCAGGCGGCGGAGCAGCGGGCGCGAGCCCTTACCCAGGACAACCAGGTCACATTCTCCCAGCCCATCATGCCTCACAGTGTCCAGCTCGTGCGTAACCGTCGCGCGCCGCAGCTGCCCGCCCAACAGGACACTCAGCCCCTGGGCATAGGTCCACAGCTCATCTGGCAGCGTCTCCTGATTGGCGACCACCACCGTGACTGGACCGCGATCGCTGACCAGGGACGGGACGTGGTGGCGCCAGGCCAGGTCAAAGGGCAGGCCGTCCACCACATCCACCCGGTCGCGCGCCAGTTTTGCAGTTGTGCGTAGATCATTCGCCACCATAGGCAGCACCCCCCAACCATTATCCTTAAGGATCATAGCCGACAGCTATTCCAAATGTCGTTACAGCCTCGTGACAAAGCCGTGACAATGTCGCGACGGACCGGGTCCCAGCGCGCGGCAGGGGTGCAGCCGGAGGATCACCGAGTCAGCGCGGGCTTCAGGCTTTCGAGGGGCATCACCCATTGACCAGCTCGAACTGACCCTGGATTGCTCAGAGTTCGACTGCCGTCCAGCATCTGTTTGGTTTCTCTATCGGCTGGTTTCCCCGCGAGTGGGCTTGCCGGGCCGTTGGGGAGAGACAAAGAGGTCCAACACCCGGGATATGATCGGGCGGCTCTCCTCCTGGGGGCGACGGTAGATAAACCAGTACACCAGCGCCACCATAACACCGCCGCCAAAGATGTTGCCGGTGGTCACCGAGATGAGATTGCCCACCAGCCCGTGCAGGTTCAGGTTCACCAACTCACTGGCTGTCCTGCCTGCCGCGGCCACCACCTCGGGCTCCCCCTGCAGCAGCAGTCCCATGGGGATAAAGTACATATTGGCCACGCTGTGCTCAAAACCAGAGGCAACAAAGGCCGTAATGGGGAATAGGATAGCCAGGATCTTGTCGGTCACACTGCGCCCGCTGAGGCAGAGCCACACCGCCAGGCACACCAGTGCGTTGCACAGGATGCCCCGGGCCAGCCCTTCGGCAAAGGACAAATCAACCTTGGCCACGGCGATATTCAGGGCCGTGGCACCCACGTGATAATCTGCAAAGGACCACTGCCGGGTGAGGTACATCAACAGCACCGTCACCAGCGAACCCGCCATATTCCCGGCATAGACGATGATCCAGTTGCGCATGACCTGCCCCAGCGTGAGCTTGCCGCTGACCCAGGCCATGATGATAAGGTTGTTGCCGGTAAAAAGCTCGGCCCCGGCGATCACCACCAGGATAAGGCCCAGGCTGAAGACCAGACCGCCGAACACCTTGTTCAGCCCAAATCCCAGCCCGCTGTCGGTCACAGCCAGGGTAGAGAACTCGGCACCCAGCCCAATAAAAGCGCCGGCCAGGACGGCCAGCGCAAACATGCTCCAGAAGCCCAGGTGGGCCTTTTTTACGCCGACGTCCTCCATTCGCTCCGCCATCTCGGGCGGCGGCACGGCGTCAAGCGTAATCCGTTCCGGTACAGACAAGCGTCTCCCCCCGTCAGCCGTGGCCTAGTGACCAGCCATCGGCTGCTGCTGCGCAATCTGCGGGCCCGCGTCGCTCCGGTGCAGGTACCGCTTCCGGGCAGCATCTTGGCTCACCACCACAACCTCCTGCAGCCGCTCGCGGACGAGTTGGTACAGGCCCGCGGCAACCGTGGTCCACACCAGCGCCGAGACAAGAACGCTAACGACCAGCCCAATCACCACAGATAGTGCATCCTCCACAGTGACGCCTCCTCTTCCTACCAGATCTCCTGCGCCAGCCTGCAGTCCACCCAGACACGCAGCCGGTCGCTTAGCTTGCCCAAACGTGCCTCGATCCAGCGGATGTCCCCGCTCAGCAGCGCGGCCTTGGCCTGCAGGGTGAGCTTGTACCCTTCGAGCGTCTTGGCGCCCCTGTAGGTCAGCTCGGCGATAAAGCTGTTATCGCGCGCTGCCCTCTCCAGCACGCGGCGCATTTCGTCATCGCTCTCCCGCTGCGCCAGGGCTTCCGAGAAGGCAGTCCTGTAGTCAAGCATCTCCCCAACAGGTACCGTCCGCTCCTGCAAGAGTGGACCTGCACCAGACCAGCGGATGGGCCGTTCCTGTACCTCCAACATCTTGCCACCTCCCTCCTGCCAGACACATTCCGGCAGAATATCTCTACAGTTGATTTGAGTATAGGCAGTAGGGATGACAACCATCGTAACGGGGACATTACAATACTGTGACAGTTCGGGAGGGTGGGGATGGCCCCCACCCTCCCTCAGCACCCAGGCAGCAGGTAGGAGGCAGTCTCTAGGGGCAGTGCTCCAGCAGGTAGTTGGAGGCCGAGATCGCTGCCTTGGCCCCCTCGCCAATGTGCACGAGCACCTGCTCGGACACGTGGGTCACGTCGCCCGCGGCAAACACTCCCGGTGCGTTGGTGGCGCAGTTCACATCCACCAGGATGCATCCGCATTCGTCGAGGTCGACCCATCCTCGCACCAGATCAGAGTTGGGGGTGCGCGGCAGTTTGACAAAGACGCCCTTTACAGCAATCTCGCGCCGCTCACCGCCGGGCATAGTGACTGCGACAGCATCCACAAACCCTTCGCCGATTACCTCCCGGACCTGGATGCCTTCCAGAACCTCGATATTCGACATCTCGCGCAGGCTGGACTCCAGCGGGGTCTCCTCCAGCACGCCTGGCGCCAGCAGGTAGACCTGGTGCGCCTTGCGAGCCAGGTCCACAGCGGCGCACTGCGCCCGCTGCTCCCTGCCCACAACAGCCACGTCTGCGCCCAGGAACAGGCTGCCATGGGTGGTCGCCGAGTAGCTCAAGCCGCGGCCCGCCAACTGCGAGGCGCCTGGCACATCGAGGCGCTGAGGCCGGGCTCCGGTGGCAACGATCAGGCTGCGCCCTTCAAAGCGGCTGCCCCGCGCCGTCTCCACCGTGAAGCCGGACCCATGGGGTTCGACGCCCGTCACGGTGTCGAATTGCCGCACAAAGTCCAGATAGTCGAGTTGCCGGCGAAAAGCATCGAGCAGCTTCTCCCCGGTGATGACCTCCCGCCCTTCTGTTTCCGCGAGCTGCATCGCATAGGTGGTCTGGCCACCCCAACGCTCGGCAATGATCAGCGTCTCCAGGCGTTGGTTGAGCGCAGTCGCCGCAGCCGTGATGCCCGCCGGCCCCCCGCCGATGATGATCAAGTCGTACATCGTTCGTCTCCTCCCTCAGGCCCACGCCTCTGGCACGGGCGGGATCAGTCCCTGGTCCATCATGAATCGCGTCATCTCCTGTGCCTGTCCGATGGTCTGCCTGGCCATCACCAGCAGCTCTTCGCGGGATAGGACGAGGCGGGCCACGCCCTGCTCCTGGGCCTTGACGCCAACAGCCGCCGCTTCCCGAGGGAACACCTCCCAGTCGTCCATCGTCGGCACGAGGTGCTCCTCATCCAGGCCCCCCTCCTCCGCACAGAGGGCCAGTTCTCGGGCAGCAGCTATGGCCATTTCGTCAGTGATGGTCGTGGCCCGCACGTCCAGGACACCCCGAAAGATACCGGGGAAACCCAGCGAGTTGTTGATCTGGTTCGGAAAGTCACTCCGGCCGGTGCCCACGATCCGCGCCCCGGCTTCCTTTGCTTCCCAGGGCCAGATCTCGGGGACAGGATTGGCGCAGGCAAAGAGGATGGCATCATCGGCCATGCCACTGACCCACTCGGGCAGGATCGTGCCCGGGCCAGGCTTGCTGGCAGCGATGCACAGGTCGGCCCCACGCATGGCCTCAGCAGGGCCTCCGCGCCGCTCCGCCGCATTGCTGTTCTGGCAGATGCGCCACTTGTCCACAAACTCGATCTTGCGCCGCGCGATATCCTCCCGGTCGGGATGCAGGATGCCGCGGCTGTCGCAGGCGATGATATTGCCAAAGGGCACGCCGCTGGCCAGCAGCAAGCGCAGCGTGGCGACGTTGGCTGCCCCGGTACCGATCACGGCAACCTTGGCATCCTCCACGCGCTTTCCGACGACCTTGAGCGCGTTGAGCACCCCTGCCAGGATGACGGTGGCTGTGCCCTGCTGGTCGTCGTGCCACACCGGGATCTTGACCTCAGGGTCGCTGCGCAGCATGTCCAGCACGCGGAAGCACTTTGGCTGCGAGATGTCCTCCAGGTTGATGCCGCCAAAGGACGGCTGCATCCACTTGACCGCCAGGATGATGCGGTAGGGGTCCTTGGTGTCCAGGCAGATCGGTACCGCATCCACGCCACCCAGGTACTTGAAGATCAGCGCCTTGCCCTCCATCACCGGCAACCCGGCCGTCGCACCGATGTCGCCCAGCCCCAGCACGCGCGTGCCGTCGGACACGACAGCGATGGTGTTGCCCTTGTTGGTATGCTCGTATGCCAGCTCCCCGTCCTCCTGGATCGCCCGGCACGATGCGGCCACACCCGGCGTGTACCAGATGGCAAAATCACTCAGCCCGCGGACCGGGCACTTGGGCGCTATCTGCACCTTGCCACGATAATAGGGATGCATGCGCAGCGCATCTTCGGCCGGTCTGTTGGCTTTGGCCAAAAGTTCCTCAGTGGTAAGCATAATTTCTCCTCATTTCGTCGGTTATGTAGACTATCTTCCGCATGAGCACCAGGTTCCTCCCCTGCCACCGCTACGCCGCGCGCACCAGCAGCAGCGGCACCCGACCGGCACGGAGCACCCGGTCGGCGACGCTGCCCAGCGTCCAGCGCCTGAGGCCCGTCCGCCCATGGGTGCACATGGCGATCAGATCCACACCCCCATTCTCTGCGTAGCTGACGATCGACGCCGCCACTGCACCGACCTCCGTGGCGACCGATACGCGGATGCCCTGCCCCTGCAAGCGGTTGGCAACATACTCCAGGTAAGTCTGCGCATCCTGCTCAGCGGTCGCCAGGATGCCCTGCACCGGCATCGACCACTCTCCCGTCATCCATCCCGATATGTACACGATCGGCACCTGGAACAAGATCAGCTGGCACCCCAGGGCCTTGGCTATCGGCGTTACCACCGGTAGCACCCGTTCTGCGCGGACTGAGCCGTCCAGTGGCACCAGGATGCGCTGGAAGCAGACTGGCTGCCTCGTGTCGCTGTACTGAATCTCTCTGACCCTCATGAGCAGCACCGGCACACTGGCCGACTGGATCACCCGCTCGGCCACGCTGCCGTGGGTCCAGTGAGTCGGGCCGTTGTAGCCATGTGTGGCCATTACGATCTGCTGCACGTCCATTTGCTCGGCATAGCGCACGATGGCCTCGGCTGCCGGCCCCTTCTGGACGATGTGACGGACCTCCATGCCGCGCTCGCGCAATTCGCCAGCCACCTGGGAGAGATGCTCTTCGGCCTCCGCCCTCAGCTCTTCCAGCAGGGCGTCCGCCTTTACCCCTGCCCTATTCAGAATCTCCTCGGTATCGGGCGGTATGGAGACAGCGCCCAGCAGAGTCAGCTCAGCTTCCAGCCCGCGGCCCAGTGCCATGGCGCATGGAAGCACCTGCTCCGCCAGGGGCGAGCCATCCAGCGGGACAAGGATCTGAGTCATCGTCGCACCCCCTGTTTCCCGTTCAGCCGGGCGAACCCCTTACCCTTCGCGAGCATCCAACAGGTGCTCACCCAGCTCATCGAACGCGCGTACCAGGTTTCCCCCCTCCACCTCCCGCACCTTGACCACCAGGCCTCGCTTGCTGGCGTCAGAACCGGCAAACGAACCCACGCTCATGATGTTGCCGCCCACGTCCAGGATCGTCCGGCACAGTTCCAGCAGTACGCCCTTTTCCTCGGGGACTTCTAAGGTCAGGCGCACGCCCTGCTGGCCTCCGGCGAACATCTCGACAAAGGTTCGAAAGATGTCGGTCTCCGTGATGACGCCAACCAGCCCATCGTGCTCGTCGACCACCGGCAAACCCCCGATCTTGTGCGCCACCATGAGCTGGGCTGCATCCTCGACGGGCGTGTCCGGCGTCGTGGTGACGACGTCGGAAGTCATGACCTCCCGGACCAGGAGCTTGGCCAGCAAGTAGTGCACCTCCCAGATGCTCAGCGAGGTGGCCTGCGACGGCGATGCATAGAGCAGGTCGCGCTCTGAGACGATACCCACCAGCTCTCCATACCTGTCCACCACCGGCAGCCGGCGGAATTGCCGCTCGCGCATCAGCTTGAGCGCATCCTGAAACGATTCACTATCCCGGACGGTCACCGCTGGCGAACTCATGCGATCGCGGACGAACATATTCACCACCCTCCTTGCCGTTAGCGGGCCACTTCCCGGTCCGGTGCAACAGCCTCACCCTCCGCCTCCGGCTGCAGCCTCACACGCAGCATCAACGTACCGGCGTCCAATTCGGACTCGGCTGGCAGGCCACTGCGCTGGACCAACCGCAACACCCGTCTATTATCGTTGCGGATCGTAGCCACAAAGGCTTCGATGCCGTGGGCGACGGCATAGGCTGTCAAGCGCTTGAGCAAGAGCGCTCCCAGGCCCCTGTTCTGATAGCGGTCCTCGACGACGATGGCCGCCTCGGCCTCCCTCGGCTGGCTGCCCGGGATCACGGCATACCGAGCCACGCCAATCAGCTCTTCGTCACACTCCTCGCACGAGGCCACCAGCGCCATCTGCTCTTCATGGTCCAAGTCTGCCAGGCGCCGTGCTTCCTGGCTGGTCAGCTCCTTGCGCAACTCCAGGAACCGGTAGTACACCGATTCCCGCGACAGCCTGCCAAAGAGCGATTGCAGCCGGGGCGCGTCCTCGGTGCGTATGGGCCGGATGATCGCCTGCGTGCCGTCGCGCAGCACCGCCGGCTCGGGTTCCTGTAATGACATTAGTTCCATACCTCTTTCAATCCTCATAAAACGTTCACTGCTTGGCTCTTGCTTTGTGAATATAGTAACAATCAGATATGACAGGGGCTGTGACAAAGTTGTGACAACCGTGTGACAAAGTGGATAGTCTGCGCGAAAGGGTGAGTTGCTCTTCGTAAATGGATATGTACTCACGGCCAGGACGGGGCTGCTTGACCACCGCGAGTCTCTGCCAGCAGCGTGTCAGTTACATCCGGGCGGGGAGATGGGTCTGTGGAGCAGTGTCAGGGAGGTGTCAGGACTTGCGGCTGAGTGTATGGTATACTACGGGCAGTGGTTCTCAATCTCGTTTGGAGGTGCGCAGTGCGACAGCTCAAGCCGTATCAAACTGTGTCTGGGGCGAGAAGGGCCCTCGATAATGGAGGGCGGTTCTACAATCTATGGACTAGAGCAGGCGACGATGTAGTAGATGTTGGGGAACTAGCCAGGGCCGCTGGGGTGTACTCGTCGGACGTGAGAGCGTTCCTGCACTTTGAGATGGCATTGATGGAGCTGCCGGAAGAGCAGAGGGCGAACGTGCACTCGCTGCTATCGCCGGCTCTCCAAGACCGGCTCCGGACAAGCCGGCCGAGGATCCTGAGCCCATCGGTTGTGGAATCTGAGGGGGCAGCCGGTGCTCCAGCCATCGTGACAGGGTATCCGTCGTTCGTGGAAGATAGGACCGAGCTTCAGGCGTTCATCGTGCTGGTCACGCCTGTGATCACACTCATCCCGATCATGGATCAGTTTGACGTGTACGAAGTGTACGATACGCCGGAGCAGATAGAGCCCCGAACGCTCATCGCCACCGTGCGAGGATCAAAGAGGCTGGATCGGGTGCACGCCAGGTTTGGCGGGGTGCTGAAAGAGCTCCAGTTCGAGGACAAGACGGGGAAGGACCACGGGCTGTACCTGGAGGCGATGTATTACACGCCCCTGGCGTAGGTGCCCCCGAACTGTGCTTCCCTCAAACTGCACTGCTCGCTGGGATTCACGGTACCGGAAATGGACCTGCGAACTGTGGTAGGCATCATCACACGCAAGCCAGAATTCTGATTGGGAGCGATGGTGTGGGTCACTTCTCTCGAGCGGATAAGAATATTCGGCCAGGACAGGTTTCTGCTGGTCCTACCCGCGCGACTCGGCCAGGCTGCAAGCGCAGCCGGTGGAGAGAGAGGAGAAGATGGCAGCCGGATAGGACGCCAGGGTACGGAGAGACCTGTGGCTCGGCCCGTTGCACCGTCACCAGGCTCTACTGCAGGGCCCGGCGCAGCGCCTTTTCGCTGTCCTCCGGCAGGTGGGTGCTGTAGACCTCACCCTGGAACGGCTCCAGAGCCGCGAACACGGCCTCCGGATCGGCCTCACGAACCATCAGGAAAAGGGCTGAACTACCGGGCTGGAGATCGTTGCTCACATCATCGATGAAGCGCTGGTCGATCCCCAGATTCGCCAGGTCACCACCCAGCGCCCCGCCAACAGCCCCGACGACCAGGCTGGCAATCGGCCCGCCGAGCAGGAAGCCGGCCAGCAGGCCCAACACACCACCACCCAGGGCGCCGATCTTTATGCCCCGGTCTACCTCATTCTTGACCTGGACCGTCCCGTCCGCGGTCTTGATGACGACAGCCGAGTCATCCAGGCTGATGCCGTGGTCATGACGGGCCGCCCGCAAGGCCTCGAGAACCTGCCCGGCCTCCGCTTCTTCTCCAAATGTCATCACGACTAGATTGGGCATGGCTACCTTCCTGTCTGAACATGTTCTTGCAAGACGGCTACGAACTGGGCCCGGGCTGGTGACAGAAGACGGCCATGTCTGCCCCAGCGCCATCACAGTATACTGCCGATCAGGGGAGATGTCAAGCGTCTGATTTCGGACCCCAGCAATTCTCAGTATGGAATTTGTGGTATAATGACGGCAATAAGGGAAGGACAGCAGAAAGACGAAATGGCAGGAGTAACGGACAGTGCCCAAACCAG
>Ga0207796_1000089_pt1 | contig 37292 bp, 34 predicted proteins | sample Pon1CUnioCityCA_6_FD_187274 | JGI IMG/M metagenome (GOLD analysis project Ga0207796, IMG submission 187274) | Marine sediment microbial community from Union City, CA, USA - Pond 1C Sediment 1 (SPAdes) | ecosystem: Environmental > Aquatic > Marine > Intertidal zone > Salt pond sediment ... | reverse complement strand
TGGAAGTCATTTCAATCTCCGCCAGCAATGATGGTGTGGCAAGCCGGGAAGAGATTGAAGATTCCCGTGAACGATTGCCCCAGGAGGCCACATTTGTTGAAATCCAGGGCGGCAACCACGCCGGATTTGGTTGGTACGGTCAACAACAGGGTGACGGCAATTTAGACATCCCAAAATCCGCCCAACAGGAACAAATTGTTGACCTGACGGCATCATTTTTATTAACACTTGGCCAATGAGCCAGAAGGCAAATTGATGAAAAAAGGTTTGAAAATTACTTTGATTGTCTTAGCTTCGTTTTTATTTTTAATATTGGTGGGACCATTCTTAATCCCAATTTCACCGGCGAGAAATACACAGCCTGCCAAAGCATTGGCAGATCCTGACAGCCAATTTATTGAAATTAATAATCTTGATGTGCATTACAAGCAAAAGGGGACAGGAGAACCCGTCTTCATTCTTTCACATGGCTTTGGCGCCAGCACCTTTTCTTGGGAGCAGGTTATGGAACCCCTTTCTGACTATGGGACGGTCATTGCCTATGACAGGCCTGCTTTTGGACTGACGGAGCGTCCCCTATCCTGGGAAGGGGAGAATCCCTATACCCAGGAAAGTAACATTGCGTTGTTGTTAGAATTTATGGATGCTAAGGGCATCCAGGAAGCCATCATCGTTGGCCACTCTGCAGGGGGGACTCTGGCAACCGCCTTTACGATAGAGCATCCCGATCGTGTCCAGGCCTTGATCGAGGTGGCTGCGGCTGTATATTACACCACGCCAGAATCAGGATTTTACAATTGGCTCATCCATACACCTCAAATGGATCGTATTGGCCCGCTCATCCTGCGTGCTGTAAAGAATCTGGGCGGTGAATCTGCCCTGGAGAATGCCTTTTATGATGCCCCAGATCTGGAAGCGAATCCCGAAATCTATGAGGGGTATATAAGACCCTTCATGGTTGATAATTGGGATCGTGCCTTTTGGGATTATGTTCAATCAGCATCACCAGCAGACCTGGCTGGGCGTTTAGCTCAGATCGAAGTGCCAACCCTGGTGATATCAGGTGATAGAGATGATTTCGTACCCCTTGAAAACAGCCGGCAGCTTGCAGAAGATATCCCCAATGCAACCTTAACAGTGTTGGACGATACCAGCCATATTCCACAAGAAGAATCCCCCGCAGCCTTTATGGTGGCGGTTGAAGATTTCCTAAAGACACTAGATATTGGAGAACAATGAGTCATCAACGAGTCAAAGTTGGACAAACCCCACCCGATTTCACCCTTGAGGATACCCAGGGTAAATCTGTGACATTATCGGGCTTCATAGGCGATAAGAATGTTTACCTCGTTTTAAATCGTGGATTTTTCTGACCATACTGCCGCAGGCACATGGCGCAGTTGCGCCGGGATTATGAGAAATTTGTTGAACTGGATACCGTTGCCATCGCGGTTGGGCCCGACACGAGGGCAGCATTCAAGACTTTTTGGGAAAAGAATGATATCCCTTATATCGGACTTGCTGACCCAGACCATGAAGTTGCCAAGCAGTATGATCAGGAAGTGAACCTGCTCAAGTTTGGTCGCATCCCAGCTCAGATGGTCGTTGATAAGGAAGGTGTCTTACGATACGTTCATTATTCCAATTCAATGTCCGATATTCCCGAAAATGAGGATATTTTGGAAAAGCTGGACAAAATGAATTCGTAATTGGCACGTAGGATAACCAAAAAAAGTACATATTAAATATTTATAGGTAGATCAATGGTTCAAAACATCTTGGTGGCAGGTGCCACCGGTCGGACAGGCAGAATTATCGTTAGAAAATTACAGGCACATGGTTACACCACCCATGCATTGGTTCGGAATCCCGTTACTGCTAAGGCGTTACTCGGGGAAGATATTATTTTTCATCAAGGTGATATTCGGGATTTGTCAACCCTTCAAACTGCCATGCCAGATATGGATGCGGTCATCTCAGCCGTTGGTTCAAAAGCGCCTGTGGGAAAAAATTGCCCCAAGCGTGTGGACTATGAAGGGGTGGTCAATCTTGTCAACACGGCCAAAACCTACCAGGTCCGGCGGTTTGTCTTAATTTCATCAATTGCGGTAACGCGACCAAACCACCCCTTAAATTGTTTTGGTAAGGTCCTGGATTGGAAACTTAAAGGGGAAGAGACACTGCGTGATAGCGGTTTGGATTATGCGATCATCCGCCCTGGGGGATTGATGGATACACCTGGTGGACACCAAAATCTGGTTTTCGATCAGGGTGACAGCATCCTTGGAATGATCAGTCGAGAGGATGTTGCAGATATTAGCGTAAAGGCTTTAGAATACCCTTTCCCTCTGCAAGTCACCTTTGAGGTGATTGAAGCAAAAGAAAAATCATATCCGGTCAATTGGACTTCCCTTTTCGATTCATTTTCACGTGATACGATTGCAAATCTCTCCGAGGACGAATCTTAAAATCGAGTTTTGACTCCAGGAGAAATAAGTTAAAAAATATGGCACATGGAAACCCAAATGGCGTAAAATTTTTATCACTTTATTCTCAAAAACAGGTCAAAGTTTATCCATATTTATAGCGCAAAGCACGCAAACCGTTCAGCGTGACCAGTAAGGAAACACCCATATCCGCTAAAACAGCCAGCCATAAGGGGGCATACCCTAAAAAGGCGATTACAGCGACCAAGATTTTGCTGACCAGGCTGAAGATGATATTCTGACGAATCAACCGGTTGGCAAAATTTGATAGTTTGACAGCAAAGGGCAATTTATGGATGTCATCCGCCATGAGGACCACATCAGCGGTCTCCATAGCCTGGGCACTACCCCCGCCGCCCATGGCAATCCCAAGGTCAGCCGAGGCCAGGGCGGGTGCGTCATTAATTCCATCACCGACCATTGCCACTGTGCCGTATTGATCCTGCAACTTTTTTATCGCCTGCTGCTTGTCGCCGGGCAGTAACCCAGACCGAACATCATCCAAACCAATTTCCTTTCCAATGACCCCTGCGACCGTCTCGTTATCACCGGTCAACATGACAGCATATTTCCCCATCTTTTTTAAGGACTGAACGACTTCCCTGGCATTGCTGCGAGGAGTATCGGCCACAGCAATGAAACCTCGCACCTTTTCACCATCGCATAGCAGCATAGCGGTCCTTCCTGCGGATTCTGCTTGATCAACCCAATCATGGACCTTTGGAGGGATGTCATGTTCTTCTTCAAAGAGCCTCAGGCTGCCTATGGTCATTCTGTGACCGTTAATGATGCCTTCCAAACCCAATCCGCCTCGCGTGATCAGGTTCTTTGCCGGGGGATAGTCGTTGGTCTTGCCGCGCCATTCCGCTTCTTCTTCAACAGCCTGTGCCAGCGGATGTGTACTGTGACGTTCCAGTGAATATGCCAACGCCACTAAATCATCACAGGCCTCACACCCCAAATCATCGCTGCACCCCAGGTCTCGACATTCGACAACACTGGGTTTTCCTTCAGTGAGTGTGCCGGTCTTATCAAAGGCAAAAACCTTTATGTTGGAAAGGGCTTCAACAAAGATACCGCCTTTGAAGAGCACACCCGCCTTTGCGGCGTTGGTCAGGCTGGCCACCATCGTAACCGGCGTTGAAATAACCAGGGCACAAGGGCAGCTGATTACAAGTAAAACCAGGGCACGGTGCAGCCATCCACGAGTGCCATCCCCTGGATTTAGGAAAGGTTCCCCGAATAACAAGGGGGGGATTGTTGCCAGTAAAACAGCCAACAAGACCATGGCAGGTGTGTAATATTTGGCAAATTGATCGATAAATTTCTGGCTGCGTGATTGGCGGGATTGTGCTTCGGTCACCATTTCAATGATGCGGTGCAGCGTGCTGTCCGCTACCAGGCGGGTGACCTCAATCACCAATCGCCCTGTGCCGTTGACTGTGCCGCTGAAAACTTCATCACCAGGGTCTTTCCAGACTGGGATGCTTTCACCCGTGATGGGGGCCTGGTTAACATCACTCTGCCCTTCAAGGATCACCCCATCCATTGGGATGCGGTCACCAGGTCGCACCAGGATCTTATCCCCAACTGTCAATTTCTCAACAGGGACGATGTGTTCATGGTCCTCCTCGAGTTTGATGGCTTGGGTGGGTGTGATGGCTGTCAATTGGGATAAGGCACCACGTGCTCGGGCATTGGTAAAACCCTCCAGCGCCTCCGCCAGATCGAATAACAGGATCAAGGAAGCAGCTTCAGCGTATTCACCGATCACCACTGCACCAATCCCAGCGATTGTCATTAAGAAATTAATATTAAACGTGTGGTTGGTCCACATGTTAACGAAGCCGCTGCGAGCAATTGGCCAACCCGCAATCATCAAAGCTCCCAACTGCATAGTGATCACCAGCCAATCGGGCAACCCCAGCCAACCAAAAGCCAGGGATAAAATTACAATCACCCCAGCAGTCAACGCCATTTGAGTTTCGATACGTTGTAAGAGGTACCGCCAAAACCCTAAAAGTGCGTTTGGCTCATCAGCCGGGGCTGTCTCTGCTAAACTATCATCAGCCACGCCATAACCCAGGCGGGTAATCAGCTTGTGCAGCTCTTTTGGGTCAACATTTCCTTTAACAGCTAAAGTTCCCTCAAAGAAATTAACATTTGCAGTTTCGACCACATCCATATTTGCGACCGAGGCTTCCAGCCCCCTGGCACATTCCACACAATCTAAACCAGTAATTTTTATTTTTGTTTCACCCATTAAATTCATACCCTCAATCTATTAAGATATGTTCAAGTGTTCGCACCAGGATGTCGCGCACATGATCATCCGCCAGGTCATAAAAAACCTCACGTCCGTCCTTGCGATACCGCACAATATCAAGCGATCGCAGGATGCGAAGCTGGTGTGAGACGGCGCTTTGTGAAACTTCGAGATGATCTGCCAGGTCACTCACACAGCGCTCGCTGTCAAACAACAACGCCAGGATGCGCAGGCGTGTGGGATCAGCCAAAGCTTTGAAGCTCTCAGCCATGGTAAAAACAGTCTCTTCTACCATCATTTCATCCTGAATTTCCTTTAGAATTTTCTCTTGTTTGTCCATAAATTATCCATGAATATATGAGCATTTATTCATATATTAATTATAGGACATCTCTTTAAGTTGTCAAGCAGGGGTATTGTACATTTTCCTAATTTTTCATAATTTGTTTCAATTTTTTGAACCAGGAGTCCAAAGAAACCTAATAAGAAACATCTGGATATTAAGTGATTTCGATTGAAATTAATTTTCTAAAACCTGCTGCAAAATTGCTTGGGTTAAGCGTTGTTTTCTCTATTGGTTATTTGATTCCCCTATCCTTTGCAAAATCCTCAAAACGAGAAAAGTCAACCAGCGTGATGGCTCTCGCTTCTGTCCAAAATCCCACCCGCGCCAATCCATCCAGATGGATTCGGGTTGGTATCGACCTTCCGAATCTTGTTTTTCACGGATAATTGCAAGCATCTCTTGAGTAGATCGGGAATGACGACCTTCGACTGCCTGTGTGATGACTTCCAGAAAATGTAGAATGTCATACCAGATCAGCGGTGCTTTTAACTTGGTAAAACCTGAACCCATCGCGAAAAGGAAAGGTTTTTCAGTGAACCGTCTATCCCATAAATCTAATAGGGTCCTTACTCCAAAGCTAATTTGTTTTCGATACCGGTCCCCAAAGGGTATTAACGCTTTAACCATCAATAGGTTAGCATAAGGACAAGGATCCTCTCTCTTTCCAGGACCCTTGAACCCTCCCAGCTCAGATGTGGCTGCACACGGCCAACCACTGGCTTCACGAGCCAAATTTGCCAGGTAATCTGCTGCCTTTAGAACCCGCAAATCAGTTATCCCATAAAGACTGCTGATAGCATACAAAGTGGGAGCGGCATCGCACAACATCCAACTTATTTGATCCTGACCACTGCCCCCGAATGGTTTCGGGAGATTAACCAGGATTTGAAAGGGACCCTCTGGGGAGGCTAAATTGAGGACGCTTTCAACAATTGAGTTAACTTGTGGTTGTTCTACCGTTAAGCCGATATCTGCGATGAAGACAAGCTTGTGAAGCAGGTGACCAGCTTTTTTATGACTCTTCAGTGCCTCACCTGGCCATGCTGATAATTCATCCAGTATGACTTGGATTTTTTGATGGGCTAATACTTCAGCATAGGCTGATTTCACTTCCACAGATTCTGGATCCTGCCTGAGCAAGTCCAGCCGGGTCCGATAAACAACCCATGGATCACCCTCCAGCAACCAATGAATCACATCCATAGCCGATATACCTTCCTTGATTTTCTCAACGCGAAAATTGTTTTTAATAAGTTCATAGTCATCATCTTCATTCTATATAGAGACAACGGGGGTTTATACCAGGCTGGCGATCATCACAGTTGCCAAAGCTAAATAGAAAAAGTACCCCAGGGTATCCGTTGTGGTGGTTACCAGAATAGGAGAAGCCAGGGCAGGGTCAAAATTAAGCTTCTGCATCATTAAAGGTACCAGCACCCCTGCCAAGCCGGCACAGATCATATCTAAAAGTGTGGCAATGCCCACGACCAAACCTAACAAGGGCGTGCCTTTCCAAATGAAGGCGATGACGGCAACGATCGCACCAATACTTAATCCATTCACCAATCCGAGGAGAAGCTCTCTACCAAGCGTTTTTAAACCTTCTTTGGGGGCGATATCTCCCAAAGCAAGCCCGCGCACGGTCACCGTCAGGGTTTGAGTCGCAGCACTGCCGCTGACTCCTGCTACAATCGGGAAAAAAGCTGCCAGAACAGCGACCTGTGCAATGGTGTCTTCGAATATGCTTAACACTGTTGCAGAAATAAGGGCTGTTACCAGGTTTAAGATCAACCAGGGCAGCCGGGTTTTCATAGCGGAACTCAACCGAACATCCGCTGGCTGTTCCTTTGGGATGCCGCCCAACCGGTAGATATCCTCGGTTGCCTCATCTTCCAACACATCCAGTAAGTCATCGTAAGTGATCATACCCACTAATTGCTGTTGTTCATTCACAACAGGCAAAGCCAGCAGGTCATAACGCTGCATCAACCGCGCCGCTTCTTCCTGGTCTGCCCCAACCCGGACCGAAATGGGGGATTCATCCATGATTTCGTGGATTAGGGTGCCGGGACTGGCCACAACCAGATCACGCAGCGAAACCACACCCACAAGGTGGTCGTTCTGGTCCTCGACAAACAAGTAATAGATCGTTTCCGATTCCGGGGAAAGGTTACGCAGGTGCCAGATCGCTTCATCCACGCTCATGTCCTGCTGGATGCGTACATCCAGGGATGTCATCACACCGCCAGCGGTCTCATCCGCGTGAATGAGGAGGGAACGTACTTCATCTGCCTCATCAATTTGAGAAAGCACTTCCTCAGCTTGGTCACTTGGGATATCCCCCAAAAGGTCAGCCGCCTCGTCAGGCTCCATTTGATCCACAATCTCGATCAACCGATCGGTTTCCAAGCGGTTGGCGATTTCAAAGACGTCCTCGTCCTCAAGTTCTTCCAGGATATCCGCTGAATTTTCAGGCGCCAGCAAAGGCAGGATCTCTTGCTGTTGGTCAGGCGGCAGATCGGAGAACACCTCTGCCTGGTCGGACCGTCTCAGGGATTCCAGAAGGGAGGTCACTTCATCCCAATTCCCCTGGGAAAGTTCTATGCGGATCTTTTCGAGAACATCATCAAAATTAATCAAATCTGTGATTGGCACGACTGCCTCCCGGAGTGGTTACTGCCTGGAAAATAAAAAGACCTTCATGGTGAAGACATTGTGAAGGTCTAAAAAATCAACAACAACGGCGTGAATGAAGCCTATGTGCCCATCAAAAATCCTCTCACAGGCTGTTCACCCTGGTAACCTTGTAAATATCTATCACCAATCAAATCATCATCTTTCATTGTATTTTAAGTATACACAATAATTTCCAGAAATACACAGGCAATTTTCTGGATGATATTGGGTAGAGGGCTGTCAATTGTCTTTGGGGACGAAGGAAAAAATCAATCCTGATCTGTGGCATTGGTTTTGCTGGGTAAATGGGTTTTCAAATCATAGGCACGGTTATAGAGCATGTATTCAAGGCGTGCGAGGATGATGCCCAGAGCAAGAAGGGCTATTGGCAATAATAGGAACCAAATTTGGAGCAGAGATGTTACCAACAGGAGCACAAAAATGGCTGTAAAGGCAACCAGACCCACGATAATCAGGATGCGGAAAAGTACACCCAGCAAGTTCACCCAGGTAGTGAGCTTTTGGATCCTACTTTGGTATTGCGGATCAGGTTTTTGGGGTTGCTCAGTCATATCCGACCGCCTTCTTATCACCATCCAAGATCAAAACACCTTATCTCTGACCGTTAAGTATAGCCCAAAGCATATTGAGGGATGACACCAGTGCGGGAATTTCTGTTGGTTTGATCAAGCCCTCTGAATTACAAATGGGCTCAAACCTTTAGAAAATCCTTTGCCAGAGAAATCAAGGCATGTTGGCAAGGGCAAAGGTCCACATATCAGAGAATTCTTCAATCAACTTTTTAGTTGGCTTTCCAACACCATGCCCGGCTTTTGTTTCAATTCGGATCAAGATGGGGGCTTCTCCTGACTGGGCTTTTTGCAGCTTTGCAGCAAATTTAAAGCTGTGGGCTGGGAAAACCCTATCATCATGATCGCCTGTCATAATCATAGTGGGGGGATAGCTGATCCCCTCACGGATATTGTGATAGGGGGAATAAGCTTGAAGCGTTTTGAATTCATCAGGGTCGTCTGGTGAACCATAGTCGGAAACCCAGGCCCACCCAATGGTAAATTTATGAAACCGCAGCATATCCATCACGCCTACATTGGGCAGGCAAACGCCAAATAAATCGGGACGCTGCGTCATGCAGGCACCGATTAACAAACCGCCGTTGCTTCTCCCGCCAATCACCAATTGTCCGGTTTGTGTGTAACCTTCCTGGATCAAATATTCTGCAGCGGCGATGAAGTCATCAAAGACGTTCTGTTTGTTTTGCTTCATCCCTGCTTCATGCCACTTGCGACCATATTCGCCCCCTCCCCGTAAATGAGCCTGGGCATAGATCCCACCCATTTCCATCCAAATCAGGTTGGGAACGCTGAAGCTGACAGGCAGTGGGATATTGAAACCGCCATAACCATACAAGTAAGTGGGTGTTTCCCCATTGATCTCAAGATCAGCCCTGTGGCTGATGAAAAGCGGGACCTTCGTACCGTCCTTGCTTTTGTAAAAAACTTGCTCGGTAACATAATCATCGGGGTCAAAATCTACTGAAGGCTTTCTGAAAAGCTGACTTTGCTTGGTCTCTGCATCAAAATGATAGACGGTCCCGGGGGAAGTAAAACTGGAAAATTTGTAAAATGTTTCCGGGTCATCACTGCTGCCGGCGAACCCAACCACCGTTCCCAACCCCGGCAGGTCTAAAACCCCATCAGGTGTGCCATCAAGATGGTACAGACGCACCTGGTGAGCGGCATGGTGGAGATAAGTACAGATGAATCGTCCTCCAACGAAATCCACAAATTCCAGTTTGTCCTGATCCTCTGGAATGATTTCCATCCAGTCTGCAGGTGTGGGTTGGTCCAGGTCAATGCCCACCAGGCGATTTTGCGGTGCATCGTGATCTGTTTTGAAGAAAAAGCGTTGACCCCGGTTCCCGACAAACAGGTATTCTGCGTCAAATTCAGGCAGGAGTTCAATGACCTCAGCCTGTGGATCGGATAAGTCCAGGTAAAATATAGCGTTTTCTGAGGCTGTGCCGTGCCAAACTTCAATCACCAGGTACTGGCCGTCCTCGGTTACATGACCATTGAAGCCCCACTCCTTTTGGTCAGGTCTTTCGTACACCAACCGGTCTTGTGATTGGTCGGTCCCCATCTGATGATAATAGAGTTTATGGAAATAGTTTGCCTGCTTGAGCGCATCGCCTTCAGGGGTGTCATAACGGCTGTAATAAAAACCTTGATTTTCACCATCCCAGGATGCCCCAGAGAACTTTACCCATTCAATCTCATCCGACAAATCCTGTCCATCATCGACCCGACGAACATACCAGGTTTGCCAGTCAGAACCAGCCTCTGCCAACCCATAGGCAAGATGCTGTCCATCGTGGCTGACCGCCGCGCCGACAAGTGCCACCGTCCCATCCTCGGAAAGTTGGTTGGGGTCAATCAGGATCTGGGGTTCAGAATCGATGCTTTCCATCCAATAAAATACATCCTGGTTTTGCAAGCCGTCATTGAATGTAAAAAAATACCTGCCGGCACGTTTGTAGGGCGGTGAATACTTTTCATAATTCCAAAGAGCTGTCATACGCTCAATTATTTTTTCTCTTAGGGGTGAATCCTCCAAATAATTAAAGGTTATTTTATTTTGGGCTTCTATCCATTGGCGAATTTCCTCAGCCTCCAGGTCTTCCATCCAGCGATAAGGATCCACAACAGGGTGTCCATGCAGAATATCAACAAGGTCTTCAGACCGGGTTTCAGGGTATTTTGTTGTCATCTATCTCTCCTCAAAATTATGAATCATATTCGGCAATGTATTTGAAAAGCGCAGCTGTCAGCAGGGCATCATCCACCGCCCGGTGAGAATTTGGTAGTGGAATCCCACAGGCAGCACCTGCCGCCTCCAGCTTGTGGAATCGATATCCCCTTCCACGTCTGCTGATTTCACCATAGAAAGCGGCGTAGAGCTTCATCACACAGAAGAAGCGTTTTTCATCCAGGGACCACTCAAGCCAGTAGCGCTCATGGGTTTGTTGCATTAGACGCAGGTCGAAATCCAGGTTGTACATGCCGACATAGCGCCCTTCCATCACTGCCTGTACGCCAGGCCAGGCATCCTTCCAGCTCGGTGCCGACATCACCGCAGCTTCGGTGATTCCGTGCACGGCGATGGAATCGGGAGGAATGGGGATGGCGGGTTTGAAAAGAGATTCATAAAGGGTTTCACCCCGCAGATTGACGATCCCAATTTCAATCACCACATCATCGGGTGAAAACCCGGTGGTCTCGGTGTCAATGAAAATCGGATCATAAGCCAGGATTTGACGGGCACGTTGAATGACTTTCGGATGGGCAACAGGGTACATGCAATAACCTCAATAGAACACAATTTTTAACTTCAGGAAGTTTACCATATTTGACTGGGAGTCCCTATTCAAATAAGCCAAAGCCCTGCAGCCCTTGATAGAGGGCAAAGCCTGCCAAAACCAGCGCAGAGATCAACAATAGAACCCTGCGAACCTTTTCACCCATTCGACCCATACTGGCAAATAGCACAATCAGGGCAATGTTGGTAAGAATAAAAACGCCGTAAAAGGCACCAAGATAGGCTAAACCCCACCACGGTGAGATTGCCCAAACCTTAAGCAGGTTTGGACCGTTGATTAAGCTCCAGAACAGCCAGGGTCCGGGAGCTAAAAGGTTCATCAGTGTGGCTTTAAACAAAACCGACCAACCATTACCAGATTCCGTTTCTTGCAAGGTCTGAAAATTGCGAAATGCTTGGAAGGCGTCCCAGGCCAGGTAGAGTAAGAAAAACGCTCCTCCAATTTGCAAAAGGCGCAGAAATGATGGTGGCAGGTTGTTAAGCACCAGTAGGACCAACAAGATGACAGGCCCGTCGGTCACAATTGGGGCAAAGGCTGCTGGCAAGGCTTTTTTCCATCCTCCCTTGACTGCATAGGATAAGAATACCGCTTGCAAAGGACCGGGGGTCACCCCGGCGGAAAAACCAATCGTGGCGGCTGTGAGGAGATAGGTGATGAGCATGGAGTATATTATACGTCAACCAGGACCCCAACCTTTGGTCCAAACTCTTGTAAAAAGCCCCCCATTTTAAAGAAGTGTTTTTTGTAAGGCTCCTGGATTTTTCCATTGCTGGTTTATAATTTTGGAGAATTATTTTTTCTTTCCATGGAGGCAAAATGAATCAACCCGAATTGACAGAACAAGCCCTTTCCATCCTGAGGACTGGCGAAAATTTTCATTGGGTGGTCATCACCCTGCTGGCGCTGGTGGTCTATGTCTATAGTAATGAATACAGCAAGAAAAACTTCAAGGGCATCGCCGCCGGGTTGAGCCTGTACCTCGTGCATTGGTTTTATGAAATTCTCAATGCCCTCATTCAACATTTCAGCGGTCATGCTTTATGGACGGTTCCAACTGGAACCAGCTTCCTGATCCTGGTCGGCGTGGGGATTGAATTAAGTTTCATGTTTGCCATTGCCGGTTTGGTGCTCAGCAAATTGCTTCCCGAAGATCCTAAGGCGAAAATCCTGGGTGTGAACAACCGCATTTTTATGGCAGTAGCCAACGCCGCGCTCTTTTCTGTGATTGAAATTTTCCTGGCAAAAACCCCAGCCTTCCATTGGGTCTACCCCTGGTGGGGGGCGCTGCCGGTGTTCATCACAGTTTACATCCCCTTCTTTGTGTTGTCATTCCTGTGTTATGACTGGCAGCCCAGGGTACAGCGGTTATTCATTGGCAGTTTGTTTGGTGTCGATGCACTGATGATGGTCGTGTTTGCAGGCGTTCTGGGTTGGATATAAACATAAAGTGCAACAAGACATCGTTGAATGATCCTACAGGCCGATTAGAAGCGCAGGTCAAAAAATCAATCTCCAGGTTTTGATTGGGTTTGCTTAAAAATCTTGTTGATCTAACCAGGTATTCAATTGCGCTAAAAGGTTCTCAGAAAATGGCATCTTCAACCGTTCCTCATAAGGTTGGCATACAGAGTGGGTCTTGCGGAAATGATGATCACCTTCTGAAACTGCAATAACGGATAAATGAGGTGAGCCATCTGGGAAAATCTCTTTGAACCGTTTGATGTTCTGATCTGCAGGTACATAGGGGTCATTTTCCCCATACACAAATAATCCCGGGTTGGTGGTTTCCAGGAGGATGTTGTGAGGGTCATAATCAATAATTCCCGCATCAAAGCCGATCACACCAATTGGCAAGACTTTGCCAATCGTTGCCCCAATTCTCGCCAGTGTAAGCTGTCGATTTGTTTTCGAAGTTAATTTTTCGCCATCGAATCCCTGGCAGCGAAAATCGTTACGATAAATATCCGCCATCTGCTCCTGGACCGAAGTCACTGGCCCCGCCAGGCTGATAAAAAAATGAAGGGAAGAATCCCGTGATGCGACCAGGTTAGCAACCCAACCGCCCTGACTGTGGCCAATCACACCGATGCGGCTTTCATCAATTCCTGGAAGTTTTCGGAGGTGGTCTACTGCAGCCATCACATCCTCGGCCCGTCCTGAGAAATCATTCTTCATCCAGTTTCCTTCTGAAAGCCCCATGCCGCGTTTATTCATAAAAACGACAGCGTAGTCTCTTGGGATAAAAACATCCAGCACATACTTCTCAATTAATCCGGGTGCATATGCCTGGTATGTTGTGGAGCCAGAACCAGGGATGAAGATGACAGCCGGTTTTGTGGTTGAACCACCCACAGGGCTGAGGACTTCTCCTTCCAGTAGTAAATCAGCATTTTCCACGAAAAATGTTTCGCGTTTTAATTCACGCCTGTCAATCATTGCTGTCCAATCCTTTGTGGTTTCTGGCTGCACAGGTTGATTCGCTTGATAGGCAAGGAATATCAGGAACAAGAGAACAGCTGCCCCAATCAAGTAAAATATTTTTTTCTTCATTTGTTTGTCTTTCTCATTTTCTGTTTATTTTTGGTTTGTGTAAATAAGCTAATTACGGTAAAAATTGTTATATTAATTAAGTATATCCGCTTGACAAAGCTGGTGTCAACTTCTCTTACCGGAGATGATCATTATATAAAGCTGATTGACAAAAAAGACCCCATGCCTTATTTATAACAGCATGGGGTTGACTATTTTCGTGGGCGAAAATTTAACTGGATGCTTTGATATCCTTCACATTCAACTGCAGGCTGCTGCGTCCATTGAACTCATTGATCTCGAAGCGGTAGGCAAGATCGATCTGCTCAGGTAACTCTGGGAGCCAAAATCCCTGGCGAAAGGCGATGGCATCAAAGGTGTTGCTTCCGGCTTGAAGCGTTAGCTTGAGGTGCGTCCCCTCCCGCCCCACAAGCCTTGCATAACGCACCTCAACTCCATAGGAGGCAAAAACCGGTTCCGGGTTGCCCCGCCCGGTGGGCTCCAGTCCATGAAGATCATCCAGAATATGGCTGATATGCCTGCCGTTGAGATTTTCCAATTTAATCTCCCGGTCAATTTCCAGCACTGGCAGCAATTCTAAGGTCTTCAATTTTTCCGTCGCAATGGTTTGAAGACGTGAAAGCAGCGCATCCTTATTTTCATTAAGCACTGTAAATCCTGCGGCAGCGGCGTGCCCGCCGTGGCGGACCAATAAGTCTGAACATTCATCCAGGGCGCGTGTGATATGGAATTCAGGAATGGAGCGGCAGGAGGCAACTGTGAAAATTTCCCCCTGGTGACCAACGATCGATGGGCGATAAAAGGATTCCACCAGGCGTGATGCTGCCAAGCCAACCACGCCCTCGCTGAATTCAGGGGCAACCGCGAAAAACAGGATGGCTTCTGGATCTTCATGCAATACCATTTCAGCCGCCTTTTGGCGAATTTCTTGGGTGAGCGATTGGCGTTCCTGGTTGTAAGAATCCAGCTTTTGGGCTAACTGGCCAGATTCTAAAAGGTTGCGGGTTGTCAGCAGGTTAAGGGCGGTCAGAGCCGATTCCAGCCGGCCGGCGGCATTGAGGCGTGGTCCCAAGCCAAAGCCAAGGGTTGAGGCATCGCATTTCTTAAGGTCGATCCCTGCTGCCTGGGCCAATGAGAAGATGCCCTGGCGCGGTTGGGTGCGCAGTTTCTCCAGACCAGCCCTGACAAGGGCGCGGTTTTCTCCCTTGAGAGGTGCCAGGTCTACCACAGTCCCGATCGCAACCAGGTCTACCCAGTCGTCTGCAGACACATTTTCCACGGGGTATTGAGCCAAGTAAGCCTGGACCAGTTTATAAGCCAACCCGACTCCTGCCAAATACTTTTCGGGGTAGGAATCGTTGGGCTGCTTGGGATCAATGACCGCCATGGCTTGCGGCAGGGTATCTCCAGGTATATGGTGGTCTGTGACGATCACATCCATCCCCAATGCCACTGCCAGGTCAATTTCTGTGATGGCACGGATGCCGCAGTCCACCGTGATGATCAGGTCTGTACTCTCTTCAGCCAGCTGACGGACAGCGTCGTCATTTAGTCCGTAGCCTTCCTCATAGCGATCGGGGATATAAGCTCGAGCGTTGATGCCCAGAATTGATAGGAATTCGATCAAAAGGGCAGTTGAGGTGACACCGTCGGCATCATAATCGCCATAGACGGTTACCTTTTCTCCCGTGGTTACTGCTTGATGCAGCCTTGAAACAGCCTTGGGCATATCCTTGAGCAGGAAGGGGTCTGTTGGAAAGTCAACCGTGCCTGCCAGGAATGCCGCCGCTGCTTCAGCATTTTCAAACCCCCGGTTGAACAATAACTGGCGCATCAAGGGGGAGAACTGGCGCAGTTCTTCATTGACATAATCAGGGATCCTGACATGGACTTGCCAGCGTTTGGGTAGGGGTCGTGAATCAATTTCGGAGGTCATAAGCTCATTTCAGTTGGTCTGCATGTTGTACTATGTAGAAGGATTATAACCTATCGAGACGCAGCAAAATCCGATGAGTCTCCTGCAAACAATAGCCAGCCGAAAAAATCACGAGCTTAAGATCCCCGGGATTTCAGGTTCAACACTATCTGTAAAAATCCCAAGAACCTCCCCGGGAGCCTCCTGGCACCCAAACCAGCTGAAAAAATCACGAACTTAAGATCCCCGGGATTTCAGGTTTAGCATGATGCTGGGATTGATAATCACTCGACTTAATCCATTAAATACCATTACAATAAAAGCACTCATGACGAAGAACCCCGTTTCCCTTCCTATAGACCAGGTGCTGGTCGGTGACTGCCGCCAGGTGTTAGAAGCACTGCCAGAAAATTCCATCGACCTGGTCTTTGCCGACCCGCCTTATAACCTGCAGCTTGAGGGGGAGCTCTGGCGACCGAACCTGACAAGGGTGGATGCAGTAGATGCGGAATGGGACCAGTTTGACAGCTTTGCCCAATATGACCAATTTACCCGCCAATGGCTGACGGCTTGCCGCAGGGTGCTCAAGCCTACCGGCACCTTGTGGGTGATCGGTTCCTATCATAATATTTACCGTGTTGGAAAAATCCTGCAGGATTTGAAGTTTTGGTTTCTCAACGATGTGGTGTGGGTCAAAGCCAACCCCATGCCAAACTTTCGTGGGGTACGCTATACCAATGCTCATGAAACCCTCCTGTGGATGCAAAAGGAAAAGGGGGCAAAATACACCTTTAACTACCATGCCATGAAGGGATTGAACGATGGCCTGCAAATGCGCAGCGATTGGTATCTCCCAATTTGCACCGGTAAGGAACGATTGAAGGATACCGAGGGCGAGAAAGCCCATCCCACCCAAAAGCCCGAGGCACTGCTCTATCGCGTGATTCTCGCCAGCTCCAATCCTGGTGATGTGGTTCTGGATCCCTTCTTTGGCACGGGTACAACGGGCGCTGTCGCACGGAAGCTCCATCGCCATTTTATTGGCGTGGAAATTGAACGAAAATACGCCGAGTTAGCCCAAGCACGGGTGGGAGAAGTGGTTCAGCTCGAGTTTGACCCGCCGATCTTCGTCACCCCCAACCCACGCCGCCGAAAGCGGATCCCCTTTGGCAACGTCGTAGAGAGCGGCTTGCTGGAACCCGGCCAACTGCTCTACTTTGGCCTGGAGGGAGAACTGACCGCCAAAGTCTTAGCAGATGGCAAAATTGCATTTAACGGCCAGCGCGGTTCGATCCACCAGATCGCAAAAATGATCCGTGATGGCCCCAGCAACGGCTGGAAAGTGTGGTATTACTGGGATGAGAAAACGCAAAAAAGAGAACAAATCGATCATTTACGGGATGTCCTGCGAAAGGATGCTTCCCAACCAACTTCCCCAACGAGATCATGACACTTTGACTCATTGGAATTTATAAAAGGACTAAAAACATGACCAATCGAACAACCTATACTCAAACAGCCTGGAGTTTACAAGACCTGTATGGCGGTTTTGATGACCCCAAATACCAGGCAACCCTTGATGAGATCGAAAAAGGCGTTGATAACTTCCAGGCTTATCGCGAACAGCTCAGCCCGGATATCAGCGAGGATCTCTTTATCGGCATCATCACTGCTTACGAGCATTTTTACCGCTTGATGAGTCGGGTAGATGGATTCGCAGAATTGTCCTTTGCCTCAGATACCCAGGATCAAAAAGCCCAGGCTGAGGTGGCAAAGGTCAATCAATTCAGAGCAGAGATGAGCAACAAAACCATGTTTTTCAACCTGTGGTGGAAAGCTCTGGATGAAGAAAATGCCCAACGGCTGCTGGCTGCCTCCGGTGATTTCCGCTACTGGCTGGTTGCCATGCGCAACTTCAAAGATTACACACTCAGTGAGCCTGAAGAGAAGATCATCAATATTAAGGATGTAACTGGATTCAGTGCCCTGAACATGCTTTATGAGTCCATCACCAACCGCTACACCTTTAAAATTGAGGTCGATGGTGAAGAAAAAGAAATGACGCGCGGTGAGCTGATGGCTTTGGTGCGTGAGCCCAACCCCGATTTGAGAGCCCGTGCTTACCAAACACTATTTGAAGTTTACGAGGAGGATGCGCCTATCCTTGGGCAGATTTATCAAGCTATTGTGCGGGATTGGCGCAATGAAAACCTGAACTTGCGTGGTTTCAAGGCTCCCATATCGGTTCGCAACCTGGTCAACGACATCCCAGATGAAGTTGTCGAGACTTTATTAGAGGTCACCCGTCAAAATGCCAAGCACTTTCACCGTTTTTTCAACCTTAAGGCGAAGAGAATCGGCATGGACAAACTCCGCCGTTATGATGTCTATGCACCGGTGGAAAAGTCAGATAAAAAGTATGACTTCGGTGATGCGGCAGATATTGTCCTCGAATCCTTCCTCGAATTTGATCCGAAATTCGCTGATATGGCGAAACGAATCCTGGATGCCACCCATGTTGACAGCGAAGTAAGAAAAGGAAAAATGAGCGGGGCTTTTTGTGCCACCATCACACCAGACCTGACGCCCTGGGTCCTGCTCAATTACCAGGGAAGGCCGGATGACGTCGCCACAATGGCGCACGAACTCGGGCATGGCATTCATTCCTTGATGGCAGAGGAGCATAGCGCTCTCACCCAGCATGCCTGCCTGCCCCTGGCAGAAACGGCATCCACCTTTGGCGAGATGATGCTGATCGATAAGTTTTTAGCTGAGGAAACCAACCAGGCTGTTCGCCGCGATCTCCTCTTCAGGCAAATGGATGATGCTTTTGCCACGATCCTGCGCCAGAATTATTTCTCCATGTTTGAGCAAACAGCCCATGACATGGTCGCTAAAGGCGCACAGGTGAATGAACTGGCTGATGCATACATTGAAAACCTAAAAAGCGAGTTTGGCGATTCGGTTGCCTTACCGGATGAATTTCGCTGGGAGTGGGTGATGATCCCCCATATTTACGGGGTTCCTTTCTATGTGTATGCCTATGCCTTTGGTCAATTGCTGGTGCTGTCGCTTTATAAACAGTACCAGGAAGAGGGTGAAGCTTTTAAACCCCGTTATATGAAAATCCTGGCGGCAGGGGGCTCGATTGCACCAATGGAATTACTGCAAAAATCTGGTATGGACGTTGCCAAGCCCGAATTTTGGCAGGGCGGCTTTGATGTCATTGATGAAATGGTCACCGCATTGGAAAATCTAGAATAATGCACATTGGTTGAGATGAGATACTCCTGGGTGAATTTGCTTTCACCCGGGATTTTTTATTCCTGAAATATTAACGCTCAACAGGATCGGCGGGGGATTTATCCCTGTAGAGATCCAAGAGCAATAAGCCTAACCCGATCAACCCCAGAACAAGGCTCAAGATCCATACCGATCGCACACTATAGCGTTCAATGATAATGCCAGCAAAAAAAACGCCAAGCCCAGAACCGATCCCCATCATCGCGGTTGAATAGAGTGCTTGCCCGGTGGCGCGCCATTTCGGATTGATCAGCTTATCAATGTATGAAACAGCTACGACGAAAAAGCTGATCACACCCACGCCGTGTAATAGTTGCAGGGGGATGATCCAGGCAGGTTCCTCTATGAAAAAGAATAAGAGCCAGCGCACCGGAAAAGCAACAGCCCCTGCCACGATCAGCCATTGCAATGAAAATCGCTGAATCAAATAGGGCGCGACCATCATCATAGGGATTTCAATGAGCGCCTGCAGAGAAACGATGGCACCAATTAACCAGGATGCTGTATCGAGAGATTGTAAAAAAAGGGTCAGGTAATTGTTGTAAATACCCTGGGTTCCACCAATGAAAATGCTGGCTGCAAGAAAAAGGATGAATTTGGCATTCTTTGCAAGATAGCGCAGCCCTTTGAAACCGGAATAAGTATAGGGCACAGCTCGTTCCGGCAGCAGAAAACTAAGGCTGGCAAGAATGAAAAATATCCCGGCAGCAAACCAGGGGAAATAGACCCGGATATCGTCAAGGAAAAAACCAGCCATGAGCAGGCTGGAGACTGCAAAACCCAAAGACCCCCACAACCTCAACAATCCATAGGTCTCGCTTTCACCCTGATCTTCCAGATAATCCAGGGCAATTGCTGTGCTGATGGGTGAGATTGGTGCTCGCATGGCGGAAAAGAGGATGCCCCAAAGAAAGGTCACGGCAAAGGTGTTTGAAAACCCCAATCCAATGGATGCAATGACCAGACCTATTGACCCGATCACTAATAAAATGCGGCGTCTGTTGAGAATATCACTGAGGAGGCTCCATACAGGTTGAAAGACAAGCCCCGCAACGGGCAGCACCCCCAGCATTAGCCCTATCTGGCTGCCGGAATATTCTTTTTCAATCAGGAACAAGGCAAAATACGGCCCAAGCAGGCCAATGGAAAAATACTGCGTAAAGAAAAATATCTTGAATCTTGTTTTCATGTGGGTCCTGTCAAACACAAATAAGTATACCGGCATACTGTTGCTGCCGGTTTTTCTCATTGAGAGTAAAAAATTTCAGGTCTAAATTATCGATTGAAGGCCAGCTTTTCTTGAACCAACCATCCCGAAAATACGGTTACAATTGTCTCATTCTGGATCATGATGGAGAACGAAAAGGTGCAAAAAGAAAATATTTGTAAATTGGATCAAGGTTTAATCATTCGTCATGGCACGCTTGAGGATGCGGATGCCCTGGTGAAATTCAACAGAGAAGTCCATGGTGAGGGTGAATGGGATGAAAAAGGCCTGGAAGCCTGGACTCTTGACCTGATCAGTGGTGAGGGACCAACCTTTGATGCGAGAGATTTCACCATTGTGGAAGATACGAACACTGGAGAAATCGTTTCGAGCTGCTGTCTTATCTCGCAAACCTGGTCTTATGAAGGCATTCCTTTCAAGGTCGGGCGGCCCGAATTGGTTGGCACAAGTAAAGACTACCGAAAAAGAGGCTTGATCCGCCAGCAATTTGAAATTATGCATGAATGGAGTCAATCACGGGGAGAATTGGCCCAGGCGATTACGGGTATTGAATATTATTACCGCCAATTTGGCTATGAGATGACGCTTGATCTGGGCGGCGGTCGGGCGGGGTATGAAATTCACGTTCCTGAATTGAAAGAAGACGAAGAAGAGTCTTACACCTACCGCTTGGCACAGGAAAAGGATATTCCCTTCCTGATGAAAACCTATGAGCGAGGGTGCGAACGCAGTATGGTTAATGCCCTTTGGAATGAAGATCTTTGGCGTTATGAACTCACCAGGAAACGCCCCTACAACATCAACCGCTGTGAATTCTACATCATTGAGGGCCGGGATAAACACTCAGCAGGATTCCTGGCGATCCCGCCAATCAAATGGGGGCAGAGTAGTATGACAACACTGTATGAGCTCACAGCGGGTTACTCATGGGGGGATGTCACCCCCAGTGCCATCCGATTCTTATGGCAAACAGGTAAACGGCTGGCGGAAGAGCAGGGTCAGAGCCAAAAAATGTTTGGTTTTTGGCTTGGTGAAGACCATCCCGTCTACCAGGTTGCTGCCACAAGCCTCCCCCGAATACGTAAACCTTATTCCTACTTCATGCGTGTACCGGATCTGCCTGCTTTTCTCACCCACATCAAACCTGTATTGGAAAAGCGTTTATCCCAATCTGCCTTTGCGAATTACACGGGAGAAATCAAGTTGAATTTCTACCTTGATGGGCTCAAGATAAATTTTGACCATGGCAAGCTGGAATCGGTCATTGCACTGAGTTTCGATGAATTGGACGAATACCAGGCGCAATTCCCCCCGTTTGTTTTCCTGCACCTTGTTTTTGGTCATCGAACGATGGGAGAGCTCAAGCACGCCTTTACGGACTGCGGAACCAAGGATGATGAAAGCATGCACCTTATGGATGCGTTATTTCCCAAGAAGCTTTCCTACGTCTGGGCAATCTCATAATTTTCTTGCGGTCAGAGTCCCACAGGGCTCTTGCAGGAGGGGACTATTTATCTTGGCGCTCAATTGGCTTGAGCCACGGCCAGCGTTCTTCAGGTTTTTGGGGGCGAGATGCCTGCTCTTGAGGCGGGTTAGCCGGTTCAACTGCATTTTCTGAGGGAATTTCAACGCTTTTGGATGAGGGTTTTCTGACGACCTGTAAATTTTTATTCATGTTAGCTTGCAAGTGGCGATATTCGTTTGTGTGCGCATAATCTTTTAATTTATTGATCCGCCGGATCAGCATGGGATGGCTTTGGAATATTTCCAGGAAACGATTCGAAACCAGATCATCCTCTGCATCAATGGCTGCCAGCGCTTTCTCAAAATCCCTCTGGCTGCGCACTTCTGGTGCCACTAATTTCACCAAAGCCGCAATGGCTGCAGGTAAGGATTCGCAAGCCAGCAGTCCTGCTCGATCTGCTGAATATTCGCACATGCGATTCCACCAGCGAAAGGCTGCGTAGAGCAGCACTGCGGCACCAAAGGGTGCTGGAATCCCGGCTAATCCGCCAACAATGGTATTGACCCAGGTATGCCCCAGGGCGACATGACCCATTTCGTGCCCGATAACGAATTGCAATTCCTTGGGGGACATGGCATGCAATAATGGTCGATAGAGTACCAATACTTTTGGATCACCAACACCGAAGGTGTAGGCATTCATCTGGTTCTGGTTCACCAAGAAAACATCCACCTCACCTGGTTGCAATTTAACGGCGCTTTCCTCAACCAAATGGCTAAGTTCAGGTGTCCGGATGTCATTCACCGCCAAGGCATGGCGCATCAGGGACTGGTGGTGAGAGCGAATCATCATTGCACTTAATATAAATATCGCAATAATAAAAACGCCGCTCAAACAGAATGTGACCGTCGAGGTGATGATAATGACCGCTGCAATTAATAGGATCGTCAGAAAGAGGATGATCCCTTCGTTATCATGCCGATAAATCCGGGACTTAAACATAAAGATTGCTCCTGAAACCCAGCTTGTAAATACAGTTTATACACATGATAGAAATATGCATCATCCTCAATCTGGCATTTGCGTTCTAAAAATTTCCTCGCGCGCCGAGCAAATATCTTTAATCACATCCCGACCGGATGCACAGGATAATTCCACATTGCCGCCCGGTTCCACCCAATGACCGATCATAAAAAAGTGGTCTAGACCCGGCAGGGTTTTATCCATACCGATCCCCATCATCATGCTCATTTTGCGGGTTGTCATTGCCCAACCTGCAAAGGCACCTCGCCAGTTGCCCGTATAGCGTTCATACGTCACGGGCGTGGCGACATCCACCACTTCAACTAAATCATGTAAACCCGGGTAGCGTTGATCCAGAATATCAATAATGACTTCTACCACCTCGTCTTTATGCTGGTTATAGCGTGCTTTATCCCTGTACAACCATCGCCAATACTCATAGTCTGCTTCACACCACAATGAGAGCACCGATTTCCCTTGGGGTGCCACAGATGGGTCGAAGCAATAATGTTTAAGGACCAATCGCTCATGCTGTAAGTTGCCCAACCAGACTGGTGTTTCCAACGGGAAATTGATCATTGGCGGCTCTTCAGAAAAATCCTTTGCCACCCCCAAGGAGACCTGCAGGATTGACTTGCTGGGGAGCATGCCGCCCTCATATCTCTTTCGGTTGCTGCGATCAATGTAGTTCCCATCCAACAAGTCATAGATTGTCGTTCGCCCATCCGAAGCAGAGATTACCAGGTCACCCTCAACCACCTGGTGACCCTCTAATTCCAAACCTATCGCGCGATCTTCTTCCACTATAATATCGGTTACGCGTGTGCGATATTTAATTTTCCCACCCAGTTCTAAATATCGAGCTTCCAGAGTCCTGGCAATTGGCAGCGATCCACCCATGGGATAACCCGCTTCCCGGTCATTCATCAATGCCAGGGTTGACAGGCACAGCATCATAGGGAATTCAGGTGGGGCAAACTGGAAGAACAGGGGAAACGCTTCACGCAAGAAGGGGTCCTTAAAGCGCTGGGCGAAATCCTGCAGCGTCACTCGCATCCAGCGTAAAGTGGGCATCAATACAGGGAGCATCTCGCGGCCCATCTCCGCTAATTCCACTGCATTCCCTGCCGTCAAATCCACCGGCAGATCCAAGTGGGTGAAGTCTTTGATACCTTCAATAAGTTCGCTGATGACACCCTCATCCTGCGGCGAGAGATCCAGCAAATGCGCCTCCAATTGATCTACGTCTGTATAGAGGTGCAGTTGGCGACCATTCGCGCTTTCGATGCACACGAATTCATCATAGAAATGAATGCTGGTATCTTGCAGGATGCCAAGCTCTTCCCAGAGCTGATAGCCCTGTGTCTTGGGATTCACCCCTGCCAGGTAACGCACAGCCCCGTCAAAAACATAACCTCGCCGTCGCCAGGAGGTACACAAACCCCCGGGCAGTTTGTGCATTTCAAATATCGTTGTATCATAGCCATTCATCCGACCATAGATCCCCGCTGACAAGCCGGATACGCCAGCGCCGATGATGAGAATTTTTGGTTTATGTTTCATTTCGATTTCCTTGAATATTCTATTACAGGTTTATTATACATTTGCCTATAAACAAAGCATAGGATCTCTGTGTCAAGCACATGATTTATGATAAAATTGCCAGACTTTTGTATCAAAGGAAAACTCTGGGATAGGACACTTTTTTTTCGGATTATTAAATTTCTATGGTATTCGTTAATTAAGGAGGTCAAATTGAATAAACAAAAAACTGTGATTCTAACAAAAAAATTAAGCAAGGACTTTGGCGAAATACAAGCGCTGAAAGGACTGGATTTGAATGTTCCAGAGCATACCATTACCGGCTTCTTAGGCCCAAATGGTGCTGGGAAAAGCACCACCATCAAGCTACTTCTAGGCTTATTACAGCCAACGAAGGGATCGGGTGAGATTTTCGGCTTGGATATCCAGAAGCAAAGTTCAGAGATTCGTCGGGGAGTTGGATATCTCGCACAAAATCCGCATTTCTACGCTGAGATGACAGCCCGCGAAGTGCTTCAATTTTCCGCGAAATTCTTTTTTACTGGTCCAAAAGATGCCATTGAGTCACGTGTGGATGAAATGTTGGAAATGGTGGGATTAGAAGACAAATCTAACCGTAAAGTAAAGGGTTTCTCCGGAGGGGAACGTCAACGGTTGGGCATTGCGCAAGCCCAAATTAATTACCCTGATTTGTTAATTTTGGACGAACCTGCAGCTTCTCTTGATCCAATGGGGCGTGCGGATGTTCTCAACATAATGGATAAGTTGCGTGATAAAACAACGATCTTTTATTCCACTCACATTCTTGATGATGTTCAACGTGTAAGTGATCGTGTTGTTATTCTCAATCATGGTGAGATGATCGCCCAGGGGCCTATTGAGGAACTGTTATCCGCAGGCCGAGAGGTCGTTTATTTTATTACCTATGAAGGAGATGCTAAGTCTCTCCGCAGCAAAGTAAATTCGATTCCATGGATTTCAAATCTGATTGAGGAACCGTTTAATGGCGTAAAACGATGGCGAATCACGGTAAATGACCCCGATCTTTCAAAAAAAGAACTGTTGCCATTATTAGTCAGCTTCAACCAGATAACTGTGCTTTCCTTTGGTCGGAAGGAACGTGAATTGGAAGACGTATTTATGCAAATTATTTCTGGAGAAAATTATGAAAAATGAAGGGATTTTAAAAAGTAATCAAACAAAGGGGTGGCGTATGGGACTCAAGAACCTACTTGATCGAGAAATGGGTAAGTGGTGGCAAACGTCCCGTTGGTGTACACAAACATTGGTTTGGGGTTTGATAACAAACGGTGTTCTTGGTTTGTTGTTGTTCCTTCTCCCTTTTCTAACAGCAACCTTTGAGGGGATTAACCAGGCTGAATTGGCAGACATCCCAGATGGCACCACAGCTTTCTTCTCATTGGCGGGGATTGCCATGCCGATTGGTGTTGTTGTTCTTGTTCAGGGCAGTATCATCACAGAAAAAGAACTCGGAACAGCGGAGTGGGTCCTTTCCAAACCTGTCTCTCGCTCAGCGTTTGTTCTTTCCAAGCTAATTGCACATTCATTGGGTTTCTTCATTACATATGTTGTTTTCCAAACGTCCATTGCATATGTCATGATCTCAAACAGCCAAGGTTCCCCACAAACATTACTGGGTTTTATTAAAGGTGCTGGCATATTAACATTAATCCTTTTCTTTTACCTGACCCTTACACTCATGATGGAAGTCTTGGTGGATTCTCGCAGCATTGTTCTCGGTGTAACCTTGGGAGCAGCTCTGGGTGGAGCCCTATTGGTTAATCTTTTCCCATTTTTTGCGTTGATAACTCCTTTTGCCATGCCTAATTTAATTCCCTTGATTGTTATGGAAACCACGCTGCCTGAATATCTCATCTGGTTGCCATTCTTTTGCACATTTATCATGTGTTTGATATTTATTACTATTTCTTTATGGCGATTCAATAAAAAATCGTTGTGAATCAAAAGGATGTTCCATCAATGAAATATCCCAATTGAGCATTTCTCCTAAACCAATTTCTCCTATCTAAGATCGTGGGATTACTAACATCTGGGAAAAAGATCTGTATATTAAAAGGAACCATCATGAAAGATAAAATGAACTGGACCAATCAGGAGACCTTCGCTCTGCTCTGGTTGCTGACCGCCATAACCCTTGCCATAGGTTTCTCTCTCTGGCAAGGGTTTAGCATCCCAATCTTCACCCTCTTATTCCTGATCCTGCCCTTATTGAACCTGATACTTCGGAAGGATGCCCAGAATCTCGGTTTGGGAAAGGTTAGGATTGGGAAGCTGTTTACGTGGGCAGGCATTAATTTAGGTGTCTTAATCCTTGTTTACGCGATCTTTGAGCCCTGGTCAGGTGCTTATGCTTTTCTCCTGGAAGAAGCCACCGGTCACGGCGCAACGGATCCTACCTTTTCCTGGTTGAGGCTCGTGGATGGCTTGGGAGGATGGATTGGGTTATTCTTCTTTTCAGGATTGGTCACCATTTTCGCTGAGGAATTGTTTTTTCGTGGTTGGGTATTGAATCTCCTGAAGCCCAGGGTGGGAAGTGTGTGGGCGAACGTCATCCAGTCAGCCTTGTTTACGCTGCCGCAACTCGTGGTTGCTTTTATTATGCCCACGCCAATGATGGGGTTGGTATATGGATTGGTTTATGCCTTTGGGGCCATTGGGCTGATCAATGGCTGGGTGGCTTCACGCTCTGGCACGATTTGGCCGAATCTGATCGCCGCCACCTTGATGAATTTCATCCTCAGTATTTTAATATTGGGACCAGCGTAGGATGAAATCTTCCAAGAAAATCCAAGACATAGGATCCTTCAGTCTATTAACCAAAAATTGATGTCCAAAGATGTAAATATTGCTATACTTATTATGGTTTTACAGGTTTTTCGGTGTGATTTATTTAGGTTTCGAGAACAATCAAGAACCAACCTGTCATGATGATTATTCCAATACCTATCGAAAGAATCCGAAATTAAATGTTAAAAAAATTCATTAAAGGAGTTCTCCCATGAACAAAGAAGCTGTTGAAGTCCAAAATTTGGATAAGTCATTTGAGGATGTTCATGCGGTAAATAACATAAGTTTTACAATCCATAAAGGAGAAATTCTCAGCCTGCTGGGACCTAATGGTGCCGGCAAAACCACGACAATCGGTATGATCTCAGGATTACTCACACCAGATGCAGGCGAGGTTTGGTTGATGGGTTATCCTGTCCTAACAAAACCGAAACAAGCAAAAGCTAAATTAGGTGTAATCCCCCAGGAAATTGCCCTTTATGAAGATATCTCAGCCCGAGCAAACCTCAACTTCTGGGGCAAAATGTACGGTTTACGGGGGAAAGAACTCACACAACGTGCTGATGAAGTTCTTTCGATTATTGGTTTACAAGACCGTGAAACCGGGACAGTCAGTAAATTTTCAGGTGGTATGAAACGCCGTTTGAATGTCGGCATCGCCTTATTACACCAACCACAGGTGATTATCATGGATGAACCAACGGTGGGCATTGATCCTCAGAGCCGTCGAAAAATCCTAGATACTGTCAAAGATTTAAGTGATCAGGGTGTGACCATTCTCTACACAACCCATTATATGGAAGAAGCTCAGGAGCTCTCCAACCGCATTGCCATCATGGACTATGGCAAGATTATTGCCTTGGGCACACACAACGAATTGATTGATATTGTTGGAGAAATGGATCGCATCAGCTTGACTATTAAGGGTGATTCAGTGAAGGTCAGCCGAGCCTGGCAGGACCTTGTTGGTGTGGAAAATGTTTTTTCGGAGGATGGAATAATACATTTGCTTGTAAAGGACAGCAACCAGATGCTTCCCGGTGTCTTTGAGGCAGCTGCAAGTGTTGATGTTCGGATCACAAGCGTCGATATTCAGGAACCAAACCTGGAAGCTGTTTTCCTTCACCTGACAGGCCGAGCTCTGAGAGACGAATAGGAGAGCACGCATGAAAACACTTTCGATAGCATTTAAAGATATGTGGCGAGCATTTCGTAGTCTCTTCGCCCTAGCGTTTATGTTTGGTGTGCCTATCTTGATGACGTTGATTTTTGCTTTCTTATTTGGAGGTTTAGGATCATCAGGTGAAGAATCTGAATTTGTCTTACCAGTAACCGATGTTGTTATTGTGAATCAGGATGAGGGCAGTCAAACCGTTCCAGATTTCAGCGATGGAAACAGTAGTTTTGCCAGCCTGGGAGATCTGTTTGTGGCGACCCTTCAAACAGATTCCTTCACTGATTTAATGAACATTTCCCTTAATGATGAGCGAGCTGCACGTTTAGCTGTTGACAACCAGGAAGCAGGGATGGCAATCATCATCCCACCAAGTTTTACGAATGTTTTAATCGGTCAATCATCACAACATGCGGAAATCTTATTCTACAAAGACCCTACGCTGACCATGGGTCCACAGGTGATCCAATCTGTGGTCATGAGGATCATTGACGGTTTTTCATCCAGTTCACTTTCCATTGACACAATTTTCTCGGTGCTTGATGAGAATGGCATGGAGCTTAATCAGCAACAACAGATCGAACTTTTTCAAGAAATAAATGAAAATATGAGTTCTGACCAGGAAGGTGGGAGGGGCATTATAACAATTCTTCCACCTGAAACAGAAAATGGAGAGCAGGATCAGACCAACCCATTACAATTCATCCTTCGCAACATTATGGCCGGCATGATGATCTTTTTTACTTTCTTTACAGGGACTTCGGCAGCAGAAACCATCTTGCAAGAAGAAGAGGATGGCACATTAGCACGTCTCTTCACAACGCCGACAAATTCCAGCACCATTCTCAATGGGAAATTCCTAGCTGGCTTCATGATGATCATCGTCCAGGTTGTCCTCTTACTAATATTTGCAAACCTGGTTTTTGGCATTGATTGGGGTCCTGTGGCTCCATTGATATTTGTCTCCATAGGGCTTGTCACGCTGGCAACGAACTTTGGTATTTTTGTGATTTCCCTCGTTGTAAACACCAAACAATCCGGGATTGTCTTTGGAGCAGTTCTCAATTTCACCGGTATGCTTGGCATGTCAAGCGTTTTTGTGATCGGCACGCCTGTTGAAGAAAGCTTCAAATATCTTCCCTTACTCGTCCCGCAGGGTTGGGCAATGAGTGCCATCAGGGCGAGTTGGAACGGAAATACAACCCAAGCTGTATTGTTTACAATGGGGATGCTCGTTATTTCAATCTTGCTCTTTTTTGTTGGAAACGCACGTTTTAAAAAGCGCTTTGGCTAAAAGGTAAATTATGAAATTTTTAGATATTGCTATCAAAGATCTTTACCAAATTTTCAAGGACTGGAAACCTGCTATTTTTCTCCTCATTGCACCCATTGGTTTCACATTGATGTTTGGGTTCATGTTTGGGGGGTTCAAAGGCCCCAATGATGGCGATGATGAAAGGCGCTATCCTGTAAAACTTGTTGACCAAAACCAAACGATGCTTACTGAAACCATTCTTTCATTCCTTGATAGGTCGGAGATTATCTATGTTGAAAGCGTTGAGGGGCAAACCAACCTCGATGAGCTTAAGCAGGAGGTTGCAAATGAGGAGGTCGCAGCTGCGATTATTCTTCCTGCAGGTTTTACACAGACGCTTCAAGAACAAGCAAAAGTGAACCTAAACATAATTTTAGATAAGAACACGCTCGCCGGGATGACTGTACAGCAGGAAATAGAATCTAATTTTCAAAGAGTGCAAACAGCTGCAAACACTGCTAGGTTAGCAGAACAGCTTTTTGAAGAATCAGAGGGATGGCGTAATGATGAAGAAAGGGTTTTATTTTTCAATAATGTTTTTGCTGAAGCCTTGGATGCTTGGCAAACGCCGTCTGTAATAGCTGTTAACAGGCAAACTACTCCCGAAGGATATGAAGAGGCTTCCAGCGAAAACGCCTTTGCTCAATCCCTTCCAGGGATGATGGCACAATTTGCCATAGCTGGGTTGATTGGTGCCTCAGAAATCATTGTCCAGGAACGAAAGTCAGGTTCCCTTGACCGTTTGCGGAGTACCGCCGTGGATAAATTTTCGATACTCTCAGGACATTGGCTGGCAATGTTTGTCATGATATTCATCCAATTCTTTATCCTGGTTATCTTTGGTCAGCTGTTCCTACGGCTCAATTTCTTTGGTGCTCCCCTGGCAACACTGGCGATATCCATTGCTAGCTGTGCGTTTGTCGCCAGTCTGGGTTTGTTGATTGGCATCCTGGCGAAAGTCCCTGAACAAACGATCGTATTCTCACTTATCCCAATGTTCATATTTTCAGGATTAGGTGGCGCCTGGGTGCCCCTCGAGCTTGTCGGCGAAACTGTACAAAGGGTTTCAAGGTTCTCACCCGTATCGTGGATCATGAAGGGGTTTAAAGATATTCTTTTAAGGGGTGCAGATTTACCACAAGTGATCGTTCCGGTCTTAATCCTGTTAGGTTTTTCAGTACTCTTCTTCCTTCCTGCTGCGGTGATTTTTTATAAGAAAAGAACCTGAGCGTTTAGAGAAAAAGAGAAATTTTCCTGGGGGACAGATTATCTAATTTTCATGTATACGATTTATCGCCGTTCCAGATGGTCTTTCGAGCCATTTCATCTTCCCAGGCTTTGAGGGTTGCGCGGTAAAGGGCTCGTTCAAAATAACCGCCATCCAGGGAAAGGCCATCGTATCCAATTTCAAACAACACCGGCATCATTGGGTTGAGCTGCTGTCCATAATGGATCATGCAGGCTTCCGGGTGAAAACCAGGCCATGAATAACAGGTGACAGCGGTTCGGCGGTGTTCTGTGGGCACCCCTGGAGCAACGGTTTCTTCCCAATCTTGATCTCCGGGCTGGAAGACATATTTATCCAAATTTCCCTTTGGGATGCCTTCAATACCCCTGACAACCGGCGGGTCAGCATTAGGAATATAAGGGTCCACAGAGAGATCCACCAAAATTGCGTGCTCAGGTAAGAATTGAATCCAGGAATTTGGGATCACCGGCTTGCTGGGATTGCGCCGTTGGGTGGCGTCGATCAAGATATCGGTTTTCTTTAATAAGGCAATCATTTCATCAGCCTGGTGGGTTACGTTACGTCCCACCCCCAAACAGATTGCACCGGGTCCGCCCTGTTCCATATGTTTATTATTCCGTTCAATATTGCCCAGGTGAACAGCCGCATCGACGGCGTGTCTGCCCACCATACCCGTCCCCAGCAGCAGGGTTTGTATGGGCTCTTTATCCGGTCGAACCAACCTGGGCCAGATCTCCTCCAATAGCCCAAAGGCAACCTCCAGTCCATTCCAGGAAACCGCCTTCATATTTTCTACCAGGCGGACATCGTTGTCATTGACGATGCTGTCCAGCGAGATCGTTTTTAGCCCCAATTCCTGGAATAGGGGTACGCGAGTGGGATGTGTTGGATAGTGCAGCATGGATATCAGAATTGTGCCGGGTTTCATTCGTCTGAAATCATTATCAGGGGAACGGAGAACCAAGACAACATCCTGATCAAAGGCATCCTGGCGAGAACCTACAGAAACTTTGATATTGCCCTGTCGATAATCGGATTTATCAAAGCCAGAGCGCGAACCATAACCCTCTTCGACCATCACCTGCACCCCCAGATCAGCCATTCGCTGGATGAAGTCCGGCAAAAAGACGCGCTTCTCCCCAGCCTCTTGTTCCATTCTTGGGAATCCAATTGATTTTGGAAGAGCCATTTTAATCCTTTCTATTCGTATCAGTTTATTACCTGCCAGGCACCATTAACCCGTGACTGGGGACAACCCACGCCCCTTTTTCGACGCAGAAGTCACCGGGGACCGATTGGGTGGTTCCTTAGTCGTCGTATGTCAGTGCTTTTATTTCAAAGCCTATTAAGTCAAAAGCGAGGTTCCTTCGGCGAGGTTAATTATACTGGAAGTTCCAGAGGGAATCTCCAAAAAATTCAGTTTTTCATTTATAATCTCGAGAAACATCGAATTTGCAGGAAGGTAAGGATGGACATGGGAAAAGTGTTATTCCTCAACGGGGCTTCAAGCTCAGGGAAGTCCACACTGATAAAGGAGCTACAAGCAAAACTTACAGATCCTTACCTGGAAATGGGTCTGGATAAATTTATTTGGATGCTCCCGAAACGCTATCACAATCAACCCCTATGGGACGACATTTTGGGGAAAGCGGACACGGCTGGTGCCTTAGGGCATCAATTGGTACATGCCATGCATCGTGCCATTTACGCCCTGTCCCACTCCGGGTTGAATGTTTTAGTCGATCACGTATTGGTCGAGCCAAATTGGATGTTGGATTGCGCCCGTCTCTTCAGTGATGTTGAAGCATATCTCATCGGCCTACGTTGTGACCTGGAAATCCTTGAAAAACGTGAAAAAGAGCGTTTAGACCGGACCCTTGGCCAGGCGAAAGCCCAGTTTTGGAAAGTGCATGCCTATAAATCCTATGATTTTGAAGTGAACACTGGACGATATTCAGCTGAAGAGAGCGTCAACCAGATCCTCAGATTTCTCCAGTCAAATAAGAAACCAATGGCACTTAAAAAATTGTTATCAATCAAGGACTCAACTTAGCTATAGAAAAGATATTGCCAGAATCGGAAAATCCTATTTTTGAATCAGCCCTAAGAAGCGACTATAATTTAGACATAAAGCAAACATCCAGATCAAAGGAGGAATCTCATGTCCAAGCCTCGACCTGTACGCGCCCCACGCGGAACGCAGCTCACCTGCAAATCCTGGTTGACCGAAGCCCCATTCCGGATGATCCAGAACAATCTTGATCCGGAGGTTGCTGAGCGTCCGGACGACCTGGTAGTTTATGGCGGCAGCGGACAGGCTGCTCGTAGCTGGGAAGCCTTTGATGCCATCCTTGCCACCCTGAAAGAACTTGAGAAGGATGAAACCCTGCTGGTGCAATCGGGCAAACCGGTTGCTGTGTTTAAAACCCACCCTGATGCCCCACGGGTGATGATCGCCAATTCTAACCTAGTTCCCCACTGGGCGACCCAGGAACACTTTGATGAACTGGCGGCCAAGGGCTTGATCATGTACGGCCAGATGACTGCTGGCTCCTGGATTTACATCGGAACCCAGGGCATCCTGCAGGGCACCTATGAAACTCTAGGTTCTCTGGCACACCTCCAGGGTTGGCCCTCCCTGAAGGGTAAATTTGTGCTTACCGCTGGTTTGGGTGGGATGGGTGGTGCGCAACCCCTGGCCATCACGATGAATGAAGGTGTGGGGTTGATTGTGGAAGTTGACCCACAACGCGCCAGACGCCGGCTGGATGTCGGGTATGTTGACATGGTGGTGGACAATTTGGAAGAAGCGATGACCCTCGTAGAGGAAGCCCTGGACCAGGAAACGCCGAAATCCATTGGGCTGATCGGCAACGCGGCAGAGATTTACCCCGAGCTGGTCATACGCGGTGTGGTGCCGGATGTGGTCACAGACCAGACCCCGGCTCATGATCTGCACAATTACATTCCCTCGGGACTGACTATCGAAGAAGCTGATGGGCTGCGTCAAAGCGATCCGGGCTCCTATGCGGCGCAGGCGCAAGCCTCTATTGCCAAACACGTCCAGGCGATGCTGGCTTTTCAGAAGAGGGGATCAGAAGTTTTCGATTACGGGAACAACATCCGCCAGAGGGCTTTTGATTTTGGTGTCAAGGACGCCTTTAACTTCCCTGGGTTTGTCCCCGCATATATCCGTCCCCTGTTCTGCGAGGGCAAAGGTCCCTTCCGCTGGGTTGCGCTTTCAGGAAAACCGGAAGATATCTATGAGACAGATGCGGTGATCAAGGCGCTCTTCCCGGAAGACGAACACCTTCACCGCTGGCTGGATATGGCACGGGAAAAGGTGCCTTTCCAGGGGCTTCCCTCACGCATTTGCTGGCTGGGCTATGGTGAACGCGCCCAGGCAGGCTTAGCATTCAACAACCTGGTGGCAGAGGGCATTGTTTCAGCTCCCATTGTGATTGGCCGGGATCATTTGGATTCCGGTTCCGTTGCTTCCCCTAACAGGGAGACAGAATCGATGAAAGACGGCACGGACGCGGTCAGTGATTGGCCAATTCTGAATGCCCTGCTGAACGCAGTCAACGGCGCTACCTGGGTTTCTTTCCACCACGGTGGTGGTGTAGGCATCGGCTTCAGCCAGCATGCCGGCCAGGTGATCGTTGCGGATGGCACCGAAGCCGCAGCCAGGCGATTGGAACGCGTGCTGACTGTGGACCCGGGCATTGGCATCGTCCGCCATGCCGATGCAGGTTATGAAAAAGCGATCCAGTTTGCCAAAGAACAGGGTATCCATATGCCTATGTTGAAAGAGGGTTAGTTTGCCGCATCGCATCAGGCGGTATTTCTTCTTTGGCATGACCATCCTGGCTGGGATTGGCCTGGGGATTTTTATTGGCTATCGTGTTGTCCCCGTACAAAACCCTGAAACAGCCCCGGATACTTTACGCATTGATTACAAAACAGATTATGTTTTGATGGTGGCGGCGATTTATCATCAGGATGGCAATGCCCCAGCAGCAGAGGTGCGCTTGTCCTTCCTGGGCGATGCTTCACACTTGAAGACAATTCAAACGGCGATAGCCTATGCGCAGGAAAGAGGTTATGCCCCGGTGGATATCCAAAAGATGCTGGATCTAGCAGATGCCATCCAGGACTTGACGAAAAATGAACCATAAGGGGGAAGCGATGTCAGAAGAACGATATTTTTTGGAAAATAACACCTCACCAGTAAAGAAGGGGGGATACTGGTATTTAGTCACGGGTTTCTTTTTAGGTGTGGTCCTGGGGTTAATCTATACCTGGTGGATCAATCCCATGGTTTATCAAACCACAGACCCAGCCAGCTTGAGTGATACCTATAAAGACACCTATCGCAGCACCATTGCCCAGGTTTATGTCGCGACTGGAAACCTTGAACGCGCCCAGCGGAGGCTGAACCTTTTAGAGGATGAGAATCCTGTATATGTATTGGGGGCACAAGCCCAACGTGCTTTGGCTGAGGGTAATGCAGAGGAAGCCCGCGCCCTGGCACTGCTGGCATCGGACCTTCAATCCAACGGTCAACTCCCATTGGTGACTGCAGAAACCATATCTCCTGATGTCTCTGCCAGCGCAACACCGCGAGTGGTACCTACTCAAACGCTGCCGTTGGCAACGTCCACCCCTTGATTCCCCCAGTTTTCTAATTCAACGGATACCGGTAAACGTTTGTTTCGCGTTGTTCAAAGCCCATATCCTGGTAAAGCTGGTTAGCCGCATGGCGGCTGGGGCGAGAGGTGAGGTTGACTTCTCGTAAACCGAGCTCTCGCGCTTTGTCCAGGCAGGCTTTTGTCAACGCTCGACCCACCCCCTGACGGCGCGCGGAACGGTCCACCACCACATCTTCGATCCAACCATGGATACCGGTTGGTGTTTCAAAAATTCCCAGAGCAGCCGTGCCGATGATCCGACCCGATGGAGACTCCGCCCGGGCAAGAAATATGTAGCTGTGTTCTGATGATGCCATGCGTTCTAAGGCATGCTCCTCTGGCGGCGCGCTGGTATCGGTAAGTTGCGGCATGAGATGTTTGAAAGCCTCAACGACTTCATCGGTGATTTCGGATAGGATGTGAATAAACATATGATCCTCAGGTTATCATTACATGATTTATTAAGCTTAACCTATATCTACCACATTGCCAGGTGAATCATACCGAGAACCCAGCAATAAGATCATCAAACTGAAAAATGCTTATTTAGTCCCTATTGAAGCGAGTTCATCAAGAGGGGGATGGCGATACAGAAAACAAGCATCGCCAACACGGTCACAAGGAGGACGATCCGGATCGTTCGTTGTTTGGCGAATGTCTTGGCACCCTTAGTTTCTACTTCTTGCGTGACAAGCTCAAGATCCTTGGGTAGTGTAAACCTGGTCGCCAACGGTTTGCTTTTGGGATGATCCGGGCACCTGATTTTTGCATTGAGGGTGACTGCCTGGCGACATTTCTTGCAAAAACCAACAGCATGTATCTTCCCCTCAGCAACTAAGCGCTTTCGTTCAGAATCCCTGGCAGATGTAATGAACTGGTCAGAATCAAGCTTGAAAACCTGTGCAAAATCAGCCTGCCCTTGGTATGCCCCCTCACTTTCCATATATTCCAGGCGGTCGGTGAGGTAATCATCTTCCATGCCATGGGCTTTATAGACATCAGCACGCTGTTTGAGAAGAGACGCCTGGACCTTTTTAGGCGCAAGTTCGATAGCCTTTGAAAAGTCCGTGAGGGCTTGTTCCCAATCCAAGTTGATATGCCGTTTTGCTCTATTCTCATACCTCTTGTATAGGGGTGTCTTTCGCAATGCACTCACCAGGCCAGAGATTGGGAAGACGAATATGCCAATCATCCAAACAACGGGATTTGTAAATAAACAAAATTCTGAGGTTTCTATTGATTCAGGGTTAGTCGATAGTAAATAAAGCATCCCTGCGGATAGCCCTGTTCCGATGATGCCACCCACCAACCAGAGCGCCCTTTCCCCCAGGGATTCTCCTGGTAAAAGGTTTGCTCCACACTGTTCACAACGATCTGCCTCCGGCGGATTATTGGCCTTACATTTTCGACATATAACCATATTAACCTCCAATTCATATCTGTGAACTATGAATCTAGGTAATAAAAACGGAATATTTATGGTTTTCGATAGTGAGGGGGACATTGGTGAAAGTGGATGTTCCTGTCCACAATGTTACCAATTCAATTTAATTATAATCCTGCGAATAGTTAATTTCCAGTAAAAGTTTTTCCGAAGCGTAATATCCAGAATGCCTCTGTTGATGTAGTCATCTCAGTATTAGGATATGATCCATAAAGTCAGATAAGTCAACATCAGTTATCTCATAGAGAGAAATAGATGTAAAATATTCTTGGAGGAATAGATGAATAATACACAACTGGAATTGATTGAAAATTTTACTGCTGTACTTGATGATTTAGATCGGGTGTTGAAGCAGGTTCCTGAAGAGGGTATAGACTGGGCGGAGAAGGAAGG
>Ga0207796_1000088_pt1 | contig 37451 bp, 32 predicted proteins | sample Pon1CUnioCityCA_6_FD_187274 | JGI IMG/M metagenome (GOLD analysis project Ga0207796, IMG submission 187274) | Marine sediment microbial community from Union City, CA, USA - Pond 1C Sediment 1 (SPAdes) | ecosystem: Environmental > Aquatic > Marine > Intertidal zone > Salt pond sediment ... | reverse complement strand
CAACGGCTTTCTGGTGCCGATGCCAGCGGCAGTGGCCCGCAGCTGAGGCCGTTCATCGAAACCCTGTGAGGGTGTCTGCCCAGCCGCCAAACCTACCGAGATGACCAGGTGCGGAACCAGCCGACGGAAGGATGCGTCATAGTGACGGATGTGGCATAATGACTTGTGTACCACAATCAGAAAAGGAGATGAAGCCATGACTGGAAGAAGCGCATTGTACGGGCTGCTTGCCCTGACCCTGCTGGCCCTGCTGACCGCTTGCGGGCCCGGTGTGGCCCCCGAGCCGACGTCCTCGGCGACGCCGACGGGGGAGGCCACCGAGACGGCCGAGCAGAGCCCGGCGTCGACCCCGAGCCCGGCGCCAACAGGCACGCCGACGCCTACGCCGACCCCTTCTCCTGGTGAAATGCCGTTTACGTTCGGGGACGGGTTCGAGGGGACGCTGGAGGGCTGGCAGAAGGGGGCCGACGTACCGGAGGATCCGGATCGCCCCGGCGAGCCAGTAGAGTGGAGCATCGAGATCAGCGACGAACAGGTGGCCGAGGGGGCCTCGTCTGCGCGGTTCAGCATTGACGGAAAGCAGGACGACGGGACCATCTGGCTGATGCGGCGCTTCAACATCGCTGCTGACCAGTCGCTGAAGGTGGCATTGACGTTCGACCTGTGGAGTGCATCGGAGAGCTTCAACACCCTGGCGAAGGTGGCGGCCTACGCGGGGTCCCAGCCCCCGTCGGCGGAGACGGACTTCGACGTGGACCAGGCGGCCAATGAGGCTGCTGGTTGGAAAACATACGAGTATACCTTTAGGACGGAGGTCGGGCCGGGCGGGCAGGTGTGGGTGGCCCTGGGGATCAGCGCCGTCTGGGAGACCGAGATGACGTACTACGTGGACGACCTGCGCGCGGAGGTGTCGCCGGTTGAAGCTGGACAGCCCCCGGAGGGCAGCATCACGGTGACGGGGGTCAGGGTGAGCGGCGACCACGTCATCGTCCGCGGCGAGAGCACGGTGCCGGAGGGCGCGTGCGTGAGTACGGAGCTGTGGGCCGACGGGGCCCCCGTGAGCTGGTGGCCGAGCGATGCCTGCGTGCCCGTGATGGAGGGGGCATGGGAGCTGATGGTTCCGCTGGACCCGGGGCAGAGCCTGGATGCCGGTGTTCAGTACATGGTGCGCGCCTACCAGCCCGGGGGACCGAACATTGTCTCTACGTTCCCCTTTGATCTGGGAGGGCCGCCGACGCCGCCACCACCGACGCCTGCGGACGATCCCACGCTGCTGCTCCCGGAATCGGCGGAGCCGATCGATCATGTCTCGGTCGACCTGAACGGCGATGGGGCGCGCGAGGAGATCGTGCTGACGGGGTGGGGCGGCGGGGCGGATCGGTTGGGCTACGACTTCCTGCAGATGTTCGTCATCGCGTCCGAGGGTGGTGAGTACGGGATCGCGTGGCAGAGCGACCAACTGCCGACGGAGCGGGCGGAGTTCCTGCAGGTGCAGGACCTGACCGGCGACGGCCTGCCGGAGGTGCTGTCGGTCCAGGCAGTGGGCGCCAGTGGAGAGCGGCTCTACGTGCTGAGCTGGCAGGATGCCTACGGCTGGCTCTCGCCGCAGGGGGGACGCTTCGACGGGCAGGATGGGTTCGGTGAGAACAGTGTGCGGGTTGAGGATAGGGACGGCGACGGGCTGCCCGAGATTCTGGCGAGCTATGGGCCGGCGGCTCAGTCCACGGACGTCTACGCCTGGGACGGACAGTCGTTTGTGTATCGAGAGACTGTCGGTGGCTCCGGTGCCGACTATGAGCGGGAGATGGTCGCCGGCGCAGGCGTCTCACTGGAGGTGCCCAGCAACTGGTCCCGGATCGACGGGGCGACGTGGGCCACGCCGCAGAACGACGCCCTGCGCCTGGGCGTGAGATGGGCGGAGATCGAGCCGCCCCAGGAGCCGGAAGCGGCGGTGCTGCCGCAGCCCGCGCAGATCCTGGAGTCGGTTCCGGTAGAGCTGCCCATCGGCAGCGCCCGCCGGTTTGTGATGGAGGTGTACGGGGAGGCGGAGGAGGGCGGTGGTCAGGCGCCAGTGGAGGCCGTCGAGGCGCACGTGCTGTTGGTGATTGAATCGGGTGGTGGGCGCCGTGCCATCGATGTTTATGCGTCGGCGCCGACGGCGGAGGAGCTGACGACGCTTGACGGCACGCTGCAGCGCGCGCTGTCGTCGCTGAGGGTTGAGTGACGGTTTACGTGTGTTCTGGGGCGATCGTGCTCCGGCCGGTTGGGGACGGGGGCGAGGTGCGTCGGGCCTCGGGCTGGGCCCAGAGGCCTCCGCACCATTCTCGCAACCTGGCGGGAAGTTGCCTTGCTTCGACCGAATCATTCGACCGACGACAGCTATAAGGTGCGTCTGGAGTATGTTGTGTCATCGGATTCGGCGCAAGCCGGTGATTGAGGCCGCCTTAGCCGACCTGTGACCAGAGACGGGAGTCCTGAACCACCAGGGCGAGCGCCTGGGGATGGGCCATGTGCGCGGGCGACCGGAGGGGCCGTTGCGGCGCCTACCGGCTGGCGAGTGCGGCCCCAAGTCCCTTCACGTACTTGGAGTTTTTACCTCGGGGCACGGGGAAGCATGCCGCGATCTCCTGCAGACGATCGACGCCGTCTGGCGGCGCCTTGAGCTCAATGACGACGTAGTCCTCCACGGGAAGTGGCCACGCCAGGCTGAGGCGGGGAGAAGTTCGCTGATCGCAGGCATAGGGGGCAAAGTCGATCGTCGCCCGGATGAGCCGATCATGGGTCCAGTAGTAGTCCCGCTGGTAGTGATTGAAGAGCGCGGGCTGCAGAGCGCCGTGGGCCCAAGCGGAGCACTCGGGTGGGACCGCACCGCGGACCACCGCCAGGATGTTTGGCCAGGGCTTTGTCAGGTCGATGGGGGCAGCCGTGCGCACGCGCCACTTGCGGCCGAGCATGTTCTCCTTCGCCTTCACCTCCACCCACGGATGGACGCGGCCGCCACTGGGACCGTACCAGCGGAGCCGAAGCTTCTGCCGGGGGCTCACCCCGGACAGGTTGGCGTTGAGGCTGTCCAGGGCTGGCGTATCGAAGTAGATGTTGTTGACCTGGCGGGTGGGGTAGGCGGTCATGAAACCAGCCGGGTGGACCAGCACCCAGCTTCGGGCCTGGGCGAGCCGGTCGGCCTCGCAGACCAGCTTGAGTTCGTAGCGCCACGGCGACAGCATGAACGTCAGGGGGCGACAAGGGAGTCCGGTGCTCCCTCGCGTGCCGGCGTGAGCTGGTGCCCATCAAGGCCGAGGATTCGGGTGGCAACGCTGATTTCCGTGGGATGCATGAAGTGACTCTCTGCGTCAAGGCGGACGATCTCCGTGGTGGGCAGGTGGAAACGGACATACCGGGGGGTGTTAGAGCTGCTCGCAATAAGGACAAGCTGGTTGCCGCGGACGATCACCAAGTCCGGGTTTGGATCGGTGCGGAGCCATGCCGGGTCGGCCTCCAGAAAGGTTGTCCCGTTGATGTCAAAGCCGATGACCTCGATCGGAAGGTTGACTACGTTGGCCACGTCAATCTCGATCGTGGCGCTGACGCTGGTGGTGGCGTCGCCCAGGTAGGCAAAGACCGGTTGAATGGGGTCTATGGAGTGCCGCATCCACGCCTGGCGCTGCTCCAGGGCTTCCCATGGCAGATCCATCTCGCCTGCATGCCGCTGCAGGATCCGCTGGAGGCGCAGCAGGTCCTCCTCCAACTCGGCCCTCAAGCCGTCCAGGTAGGCTGGGTCACTCACGCGCTTCGCCTCCCGAGCATATGCGGCTTGGAGCCCAGTGTCCCCGTGCGTCGCGGCCATGGGTAGTCGTTCTTCGCTGCTGAGCGGGTTCCCGACGAATCCGATCGGTTCCACACGCCCGGTATCGGGATCGTAGTAGTACCGCAGGTTGGCCACCGAAACTGCCTCGTTCGCCCCCCACAAGTCCACGAGCGAGAGAAAGCGGGCGTAGGTCTCTACGTCGAAGACCTCAGAGGGCGGCACTTGCCCAGCCTGCAGCGCCCGCATGCGGCTGACGGCAACATCCCTCTGGTTCGAGCGCGCTACGTCCCGATCGATCGCAGCATCAGAAAATGCGTCAACCTCGAGGAACGGAAATGCTGTGCTGGTCAGCTTGCCGACCGGGTCAGCATACGTGTGCTCGGCATCACCGAAACGGGCGATGGACCGCCAGAGAAGGTCGGTATCGAACGCAAGAAGGACGCCTGGAACGCGGTCATTGCGGGTCATTAGCGCATCGCCAAAGCCTTCTTGGAGAGCGTAGGTGCCCCAGCTGTGTCCGTTGAAGACCAAGTTCACGAACGCATAGCGCGCGGTCAGGATCCCCTCGCGTTCCAGGGAGCGCGCAAAGGCCCACTGGTTGAGCCAGTTGTTGTCGGCCGGATCGAGGAGGTAGAAGCGCTCCATCCCGTTCAGCGTCTGATCCTGGCGTGCGCGGACATCGAACTGCCAGCCCTGGGCTTGCTCCAGATGCTGGGCCGTGCCGTCTCGGAAGCGCACGTTGACCGGTACCACTGAATCCCTCAGTCGTATGGTTGCCATGACGAAGTCCGCGCGCCTGGAGAGGTAGCCACCGGCCCGTAGGGCCGCTTCCCGTTGTTGGAGGAGGTTCCTGTAGCTGTCGAACGGCATGTCCACAGTGAGTGTGGGGAGGTGGTCGACCGACGATTGGTGACCGAGTGAGAGCGGTAGACTCGGAAGCCAGTATTGCACCGGGCTGAGGGGGTCTCGACCTCCCAGGAAAAGCCCGAGTGCGAAGACGAGGGCCAGACCGATGAGCCACGAAGCCCTGGGGTTTGAGAGGGTCTGTTTCTGACCGATCTTCATGAAGGCTATCCGCCGAACGTTGTGTTCTGCTCCACGAAGCTGAATTCACAGCCCGGTAGGTTGGCACGGAGATTGTCCATGAGGTTCGCGAGAGCCTGGTCACTGTGCAGGTGCAGGAGATAGGTGACCCGCAGGCTATCCGAGCTGTTGTCGAGACGCCTCAAGTCAACGGAGTCCGCGTCTTTGAGCAGCAGGTTGTTGATCTCGACGAAGGTGGCGTTATCGCTGGGTGCCACCACGCTGAAGTAGAGATTGTTCTTCATGGTCTGGGGGGAGAGCAGGGTGCGGATGAACAAGTAGGCGAGAATCATGCCAAGGGCCAAGATCGTGGGCAGGCGTTGGTCAGCCCCCAGGCCGAGACCGATGGCGATGGCGACGAAGAGGTAGACCAGCTCCTCCGGTTCCTTGATTGCCGTCCGAAATCGAACGATCGACAGGGCCCCGACCAGACCGAGGGATAGGGCCAGCGAGGACTTGATGATCGAGATGATGAGAACTGTTGTAAGGGAGAGCGGTGGCAGATTGAGCGCAAACTTGGCTCGGTTGGAGAAGGATCGACCGTAACGTGTGTAGAACCAAGCAACGGCGCTGCCGAGGATGATGCTCAACAAGAGATTGACCGCCAGGGTGTCTAGGGGAAGGGGGGCGGCGTTGGCTAGCTCCAGTACGTTATCCATAGTGCCTCCACGGTGTGCCGTCTTGCGACACTTGATCAGGGGGCCACGGTCGGCATACCGCTCGTGACGCCATCGGAGAGGATGCCGAACGAGGCCGGGGTGACGGTGGACCGGTCGATCGGTCGGCCGCCCTGTTCGGTCGTAGCGAAAGCGATTCCCACGTCATCCTCAAAGTCGGAAGACTCACCGGGGGCGAGCACGGCAATGTTGTCTCTCTCGCCCAGGTTGAACCAGGGATCGCTGCTCGTATCCAGATGGTTATTTCCCACATACAGGAGCATCTGCCCCCCATACCAGCCCGGCAGCCGGTCCTGAGGGAAGAGCGCGTCATTGGCGGGGGTGTGCGTGGCCGCGATCAGAATCGACGTGCCGCGGGGCACACTGGCCAGCGCGTCTTGATCGCCGAGGATGAGGGAGCCCTCGTCGCGGGCTGTCTTGGTGTCGTTGTCGGTAATGCGCCATCCACGGAGATCTATTCCTCCGGGCCGGGCCACCAACAACTCTAGCCAATCCCCTTCGATGATGGTGTCTGTGTCGTCAGTGTGGATACCCGTGATAAGCAGGTCGCCTGGTCGCGGCGAGGACGTGTCGGCGGCGACGAACCGCGGCGTCACGGCGTGCGAGCGGCTGACGGCCAATGTGAGATGGGGTTCCTGGGGCAGCCGCTCCGGTTCCCAGGCGACGAAACGGTATCCCAGCTCGGGCACGGCTGTGACATCCACGGTTGTACCCTCGAAGTAGATGCCGCGCCACGGAGCGGGCACCAGCATCCCGTTGACCGCCACAGAGCCCTTCCCGGCGGAGGGAGGGTGCACGGTGAGTGCACGGGTGCCGGTCAGCCCGAATCCGTCCACCATGTTCTGGCGGAGAGCATCCGGTCGCCGCCTAGCGAACTCCCTGAGGTAGTCGACGTGGTCCTCCCAGTTGCCCTCGTGGGGCCACCTGTCTACCTCGTAGCGAATGTCCGCCCGCAAGCCGTCGGCCAATCGATCGACCTCTGCCACCACGTGCTCGGGTCTCAGCAGGGTGTTCAGCAGGTCCGCGGTCCGCGAGATGAATAGGGTGCGGAAATCTGGATTCTCCAGCAACTTGCGCAAGGGAAGGGAGCCTCTGTCGAAGTTCTGCCGCTCGCACGTGTACAACCACTCGATCATGTTGAACTCGTATGAGCTCTGCCACGCCTTGCCAAAGCTCCAGTCAACGTCCCAGAGTATCCAGCTCCACCGTCCGCCATGGGTCCTGGGGCGAAACTGTTTGACGTTGTGATGCAGCCAGTCGTTGTTTGCCGCGTAGATCTGGAGAATATGATAGTCCACGAAATTGTCGATGTCAATCTGACTCTGTACATACGCGTAGTTCTCCGGCTTGGTGAGGTCTGCAGTCTGCAGGAAGCGCAGCATCCGCTCCCAGATGACGCCCGCCTGCTCTTCATGGGTCAGCTCGGAGAGGGGAGGGATGGGGTCCAAAGCCACGAGGGGGACACCGGCATGGGTCGGCGCAAAGGGGTCGTCCAGCAAGTCCGTCGCCTCGATCCCGTATTGATCCGCGAAGAGCCAGTCATCCACGTAGGTCCGGAGGTGGAAGATCCCTTCGCACTGCCCGTTGAGGTAGAGCACGACAGGCCTACTCAGCGTCGTGTAGCTGTTGGTCGGCTCCGCCAGGGTATTCATCAAATGGATGCGCATCAGGGTCCAGTTGCTCGCGGAGGCATCCTGGCCGCCGCTGTGCACAACGAGCCGTTTGAAGGAAGAGGGACGCGGGCTCCGGTCGTCACCATCGGCCTGCTTGTCACTGGCGAACAGAGGGTAGTCGAGCCGGTTGAACCCGTATTCGTCGCGGAAGTAGAGACGAAGGGACTTCTTCTCAGCGTTCACGCGGGTCGTGCCCCCGTGGATCCTGAGGCCGGCCGGCACGTGGAATCCGATCTGGCGCGTCCCCCTGGGGTCAGCTGCCTCCAGATAGACCACATCGACGGGCCGTTCCCAGGACTGCCCTCGGCCCTCCGGGTTGGCGTAGATCCCTTGCTCGGGGCCCCAGAAGTCGACAGGATCGATGGTGAGAGAGAGTATGGGAAGCTCGGTCTCCAACCCGACTACGTAGCAAGCGTTCGCCACGGGACCCAGCTCGCCGTCGGCCAGCACAGCGCGAGCTCTGACGACGGTCACGCCGGATGAGGACGCTTTGAGACGGAGCGGACGTGTGTAGGTCATACCGTTGTTGTAGGTGGGGAGTTGACCGTCCAGGGTGTACAGGATGTCGATCTCCGGGTTGGAGACGCTGACCTGGAGCTGGACATCCCGATCGTAGTACCCTTGGGTGGGTGAGAACGTCGGTGTGAGGACAGTGTTGTCGCTGTGTCGGCGCTTCTTCTCGAGCATGACCAGCGGCATCAGGGTTACGAGGGCGAGCAGGAAGAGCCACACGTGAAGCGCGGGCTGATCGCTTGATCGCGGGGCGCCGTCTGGCGCGGCGACCGAATTAGTCGTCTGATGCTCTGTGATCTGATGCATGCTAAGGAATCGGGCAGCTCAGCGGGTTTCGGCGATGTCCGGCGACCGGTCGGATGGTGGGCGTCGCGCGCGTGGAGGTTGCACGCCGCAAGGGCGATACCATGCAGCAGGCTCGGCTACGACGCGGGTTGACCGGTCAGCCATCGGCCAGGCAATCAATGCCGACCCTGCATGCGTGCGCCACAGCGACGGCCGCGTGGAGAAGGCTACAGGGTGACCTGCGATCCAGGACACGCCTGGCGAGGCGGCAGTAGGCACCACCGGGCGCAGCTCCTGGCACATCTACGCCCCAGCGTCGTATCCGACGGTCGGCTCGGCGCGTTTCGGGTCGTCGGTAGGGCGAAGGGAGCGGGCCGGTCGAATGGGCCCGGACCGGGGTCCTCGCTCTGCTGCGATCAGGGAGTCTGTTGGGCACTGTCCGGAGATCTCGAGCGTCAGCGGATGAAGGGCGAACCGTGTCACCCTCCGCAAACCATGAACCAGCGGCCGTCCACTCGGCCCTTCGAAGGACCAGTGTGGCACGCGGTCCGCGTGGACGGTGCGTCCAGGCAAGGGGGATACGCGAGATCTCTCTTCGAAGCAGCCCGTTCTCTGCCAAGAAGAGCGCAGGCTCCTGAGACCGACCACGACCACCACCTGGCAACGGCAATTATCTCCTAGTCTGTGCAGCGGAGCGGAAGCCCATAGAGCATGGGCTATTCTAGCCGCTATCGAGGGGCTCCGCAAGCGCGCGTATCTATCAGTGGATCGGAGCCAGCCGCAAAGGGCTGGGCAGCGCGTGTGTATCGTCGGCTGGTTCATAGAGCTTCCGCATCGATCCGAGGCTGCAGTAGCGGCAGCCAGCCTACCACTCTTCACCGACCTTCATTCTACAGCAACGTGTTGGTCCAGTGGGACCTGGAGACCGGCGAGAGAATCGGGACGCTGGAGGGCCATCAAGCCGGTGTGCGAGCGGTCGCCTTTGGGCCGTACGGGAGGCGAGCCGTTTCGGTTTCCGATGACGACAGCCTGATCCTCTGGGACCTGAGTAGCGGACGGCCGCTGGCCCGCCTCAACGCCCACCGGAGCGACGTCCTCGACCTCGCGCTCGTCCCGGATGGGCGCACCGCCCTTTCCAGCTCACGCGACGGCGGGTTGATTGCGTGGGAGCTGGTGGATGCGGCCGAGATGCAGCGTTTGGCGGGCCACGGCATCCAGGAGCTGCGCACTCCGCCTTCCAGTAGGTTGTCCCGATCGTACGACGCTCGCGGACGTTCCTTTTTTCGTTTTGCGCGCAAGTGGCATAATGGGGAGAATGATGCGCTGCGAACCGTGGCAGACACGGGTGACCTTGCGTGAGCCTGGCCCTCAGGGGAGTCGCTGGAGGAGTGCTGTGCAGGTTCCTCACTTTCGCGCGGCAAAGGAGTAGCAAAATGACCCATCCTAGACTAACAGAGCGACTACGTGTTCTGATCGATCAGGGTATCTTCGAAGACGAGGAGAGTCTCAAGAACTCGGCGTACCGCAGCCTTCTGACGATGCGACCAGAGTTGAAAGCTGAAATCGCTCTGTCGCTGTATAAGGGTGAGGAGATCTCCCTGGGGAGAGCGGCCGAGATCGCTGGCCTTTCGCGTGAGGAACTGAAGGAGATCCTGGCCTCGCGCGGCATTGAGCGAAGAATACCTTCGCTTTCCTCCGAAGAGGTGGAGGCAGGCGTGCGCCGCCTGCTCGATCGATGACGCCGAAGTTCCTGATTGACACAGACATCCTTAGCATCTTTGCCAAAGCCGACGGGCTCTCCATTCTGTGTCGTGTGTTGAAACGTGAGTCGCTGCCAATTACACCTCGCGTACTGGATGAGCTGTTGGTCCCTCTGGAATACGGGTATGGCTTTCCGCAGGATATCTTGAGCAGGGCCGATGTCGTACCTGCAACGGTGGAGGAGTATGAGAGTTATGAAGCGCTGAGGCTGGAAGGGAGATTGAGCAGTGCTGACGCAGAGATGATTGCCATCTGCAAGGAGCGTTGATGGCTCTTCATGACGATGGACAAAGTCGCATTGGAGGCCGCGAGAGCAGTCGGTGTGAGTACCGTAGATCTGCAAGCACTGCTAGAGGGCATCAAGAGAGTAGGGTTGCTCGACCATGAACAGTTGCGAGCTCTGATCGACAGAATGGAACGAGAGGACCGAACACAACTCCCCTACAAGGAGTCCATTGTCGCCAGTGAACAAGAATGAACGATAGGCATTGTGGATCAAGATTGTCCTTCCAGGCTCTGCCTCCCCTGTGGTTGAGCGCTAAGTCAAGCATCTCCAGGTTGCAAAGCTAAGCGGACTACGAAGCTCGCGAATGCAAGCGCCAGGTTGGTCACGCGGCGCGATCGGACATTCATTGTGGTGCTGGCAAGCAAGCGGCTTAGGGCTGGCCTGCGCCAGCTGGCCGCATGCTGGGCCGGTGGAAAGACCCACTGAACAGTGTCCAGCCTGACACCCCGTTGCGGTGGCAGCACGGCCTTTTCAGGTGCACCCGGAGGGGCAAATCGAGATCCCGGTGCCAGGTCGGCAGACCGCTGCTCAGTGAGGATGCCGTGGCTTTGATCGAGCAGATGGGGAGGGAGAAGGGCCGAGGAGAATCAGACCGAATGCTCAAACCGCCAGTGATGGGCAGTCCGGATAGCTAGCCGTTCGGCTTCAGGCTCTCCGCCGACCGGGCAGGTTGCGCATGGGTGACGTGGTCAAATGGCGTCCAGAGCCACCCTGAATCTTTCGGAAGCGGGATGTGTGTCTAGACTCACTGGCTGATCGGCCAGCAAGAACGCGGCAGGGTGGTCGATTCCGCGCCCTCTATGGTCGACCGCTTGGGACGGAGGCACTTGTCAGCCAGGACAAAAGACTATGGTTCTGCTGAAAGAAGCTCCATCGCGAGACAGACCCTAGAGGTTCTCAACAAGGAGATGAATTATGTTCGGCAAATTGCGTCCACGAAGACAGATGATCAATCCGTTCCTTGAATTTGCCAAACCTTTAGGTCCAATTCTTGGTTCTCTCAGGGGAGTCAAGACTGCGCTTCGACTGGTGCGCTATGGCGGTGTGGCGCGGATGCTGTGCCAGAAGTGCGCTTGTCTCAACGTTGCTCACGGTATGTCGCTCAGTCCGCACACTCCAACAGGAGATCGCCATGGGCGACCTGGCGACCCTCGCTGACGTGGAGAACGTCAAGGGTGCCCACGCGGGAAGCGCGGATCACGTTGTCCATCTTCATCGCTTCGATGACGAGGAGTGAGTCGCCAGCGGCAACTTCCTGGCCGGGTGGCACGGCGATGGACTTGACCACACCGGGCAGGGGTGCGCTGACCGCAGCCTCTGTGCCGCTGGGGGCAGGTGCGGTGGTGGCCGGCACAGACTCGAGGATCGGCTGCGGAGTTGTTCCTTCCGGAGGGATTAAGGGAGTTTTCGCGCCCACGGTGAAGATCTCGCCGTCCAGCTCGACCTGCACCTCTTTCTGACGTGGATCGCCCAGCACTCTGAAGTCAAAGGTGTGGCCGCCGAGGGTAATTCGGTGTCGTTTAATCAGAGGCCCTGGCCCCGTCGATGGCGTGCCAGTCGTCGATGCGGATGTAGCGTCCGCCCCACTTTGACCGGCTCCGGGGTGCACGGAAGACCGATGACGCGCATTTGCTGCTTCGCCCACCGCGGCGCTACTGCGATTGCCGCTTCCTCCCGCTTCGCCGGACTGCCCCCCCTGCTGCCCCGGTCCTGTGTTATGCTATTGCTCTGCCCCCTCTCCTGAGGGTAAGCCTTGGTGCGCATCATCATTCGGTACATCAGCCCGCCGAGGAGGCGCATGGCCGGGAAGCGCATCAGCATACGGAAGCCAGACACGACCAGCGAAATAACGAATCGACTTGCCATTGCCCTGCCACCCGGGAACGGCTGCTCGTCTACACCGAAGGCGGTGTGTCGGGGGGTGACGTAGGGATTTAGTTCGTCAAGTGTACCCGGGTCGATCAGGTGATCCAGCCGCTCGCTGGTCGTCAGCTTTCCGTTGCCGTGCGGCCTCTTGATCGCGTCAGGACGTCCACGTTCCCGGGCCCGCTGGCGGCGCTGGAGGCGTCACTCGTTGAGATCATCAGGTGTCGTTGGGTCGCTGAGATGGACGCTAGATCGCCCCGGACTCCCTCATCTCGGCCACCTCCGAAGGACTGTACCCCAGCAGCTCGCTCAGCACTTCCTCCGTGTGTTGCCCCAGCGTGGGGGGCGGTTGGCGTACCTCCGCGGGAGTCTGCGAGAGCTTGTACGGGAAACCAGGAAAGCGGACCGGGCCGACGGTAGGATGCTCAGTCTCCAGCTCGAGCTCTCGGGCCTCTGCCTGGGGGTGGGCGAAGACCTCTGCCACCGTGTTGATCGGCGCACAGGGGAGCCCGGACTCACGGAGCGCCGCCAGCCACTCAGTGGCATCGCGCTCAGCAAAGACCTCACCGAGGGTTTCGAGCAGTGCCGGCCGATTGGAGACGCGCGCCTCGTTGGTGTTGAAGCGAGGATCGTCCCTGAGCGCGGGCCGCTCGATGACTTCACAAAGCCTGGCCCACTGCCCCTGATTGGCCGCTGCCAGGGCAAACCAGCGATCGCGGGCATGGAAGGCCTCATAGGGAGCGATGTTGGGATGCGCATTGCCCAGGCGGCGAGAGGGCTCTCCTCCGACGAGGAAGTTGGAGGCCACGTTCGTGAGAAGCGCCGCGCTGGAATCCAGTAGCGAGACATCGACGATCTGACCCTCGCCCGTCTCATCTCGCGCACGAAGGGCTCCCAGAATGGCTGTCGCGGCGAACATCCCGGCGGTGATATCCACAATTGGCACGCCCACCCGGTAGGGCAGGCCTTCCTGCGGCCCGGTGATGCCCATGAGCCCGCCCTCGGCCTGGATGATGAAGTCGTAGCCAGGTCGCTGGGCCCAGGGGCCAGTACGGCCGTAGCCACTGATGGAGCAGTAGACCAGGCCCGGGTTCAGAACGCGGAGGTCCTCATACCCCAGCCCCATTCGATCCAACGTACCAGTGCGGAAGTTCTCCACCAGCGCATCGGACACCTGGGCCAGCCGACGGATGATCTCCTGACCAGCGGAACTCTTGAGATTGACCGTCACGCTACGCTTGTTGCGGTTGGCGGAGATGAAGTAGGCCGACTCGCCCGCATACGGGCCGTAGGGCTCTCCGACGAAAGGCGGCCCCCAGCCCCGGCTCTCGTCGCCGTGACCGGGCCGCTCGACCTTGATCACCTCTGCGCCCAGGTCGCCCAGCATCATGGTGCAGAAGGGCCCGGCGAGGGCCCGACTCAGGTCGAGAACACGCAAGTTTTCCAATGGGTGCATCATGCCTCCTGGCAGCGGTGCAATGTGCCGGCAAGAAAGACGGTCTGGAGCGAATCTGGGGCAGGTGACGGCGCGCGACTACGAACCGGCGCAGGGAGGGTCCTCTCCCCGGGTGTCACCTGCGGCAGCGAGGCGCTCAGCGGATTGGCATAGGTGAGGCAGCTCCCGGGTCTAACCTACGCTTTCTTCTCCCCTCGTTCCTGCAGGGCCAGGAAGATCTTCTCCGCCGATAGCGGCAGGTCGTTGAACCGAATGCCCAGGGCGTCATTGATGGCATTGGCGATAGCCGGCGCCGTCTGCACCATTACGTGTTCCCCTACGCCGCGCGCTCCCCACGGCCCGTCTTCCAGGGGCGTCTCCACGTAGTCGCCGTGGATCTCTTTCGGCACATCGACAGCGCTGGCAATGCGGTAGTCGACCATGCTCTGGTTGAGGGGGCGACCTCTCTCGTCGAAGCGCAGGGCCTCAAAAGCAGAACTCAAACCGTGAACGGCGCCGCCCTCGATCTGCGTCATGATCAGATCGGGGTTGATCGCCTTGCCTACGTCGTAGGCGCTGGCGATCTTAAGGAAGTCGATCTCACCGGTCTCGGTGTCTACCTCAAGATCGACCGCTTGCGCACCGACGGTGTAGTGCACGACAGCACGAGGGCCCTGGCCAGTGTCAAAATCCAGGTTGGTCACGTAGGTGGGCATGAAACTACCGCGGCCCACAATTGGCCCTCCCCTCCACCCTTCCGTATCCTCTTTGGGCAGGCCGTAGATCACCATCTCCTTCAGCGGCTGCTCTCGCTCGGACCTGTAGGAGATGACCACCCCATCCTTGATGTCCAAGTCCTCGGGAGTCTCATCCCAGGTCTCCGCGACGACGTCGAGGATCTGTCGGCGGGCGTCTTCGGCGGCTGCCTTGACCGCGTTACCCATTGACCAGGTGATGCGGCTGGCGACCGTCTGCCATTCATAGGGGCTATACTTTGTGTCTATGGGCCCAACCACGCGCACCCACTCGAAGGGCAAACCGAGGGCCTGGGCCGCCATCTGGGCGGCGACAGTGAACGCGCCCTGACCCAGCTCCTGGGCACCGATCTCGACGTTGAGCGTCCCGTCCTCGTTGAAGCGGACGACGGCTGAACTGCCCGGGTTAGGGGGCATGGCCGGGGCCTTCCACATGATGGCGATCCCCTTGCCTCGTCTCTTGTGAGGGGCGGATGGCTTCTCCCTCTTGTCCCAGTCGATGGCGTCCGTTACCTTGTCGACGCAGGCCGCCACGTCGATCGCGGGCATCTCCATCCCCGTCAGTATGGTGTCGCCGGTCTTGACGCAGTTGCGCCGCCTGAACTCGGCCGGGTCCATCCCGATCTTCTCGGCCAGTTGATCCATTATCTGCTCGATGCCCCAGTGAATCTCCGGCATGCCGAAGCCGCGCATGGGGCCACCGATGGGCAGGTTGGTGTAGACAGAGCAGGAATCGCCCTTCACGTTCGGGATGTCGTATGGGCCGGTGCAGGAGTAGCCGGCCGCGCGGGCGATGTTAACGCCATAGTCATTATACGCTCCGCCGCCGAAGTAGTACTCGGTCTCCATCGCCAGCAGATTGCCCTCCGCGTCGCAGCCGATCTTGGTCTGCGCCACCAGGCTCTGGCGCATGGTCGTGCCTACGAACTCCTCTTCGCGCGTCATGCGCAGCTTGACCGGATGTCCCTTCACGGCCCGGGCAAGAACCACTGCGCTCGCCTCCATCGTTACGCCCGCTTTGCCGCCGAACCCGCCGCCAACGTACGGAGACATGACCCGCAGGTTACCGTGCGGGATGCCGATGCTTTGAGCGATCAGGTCCCGCTGGGCGTGGGGCGATTGCGTGCTAGTCCACAACGTCACCTCACCCGACGCTTCCCAAAGCGCCACCGACACGTGCGGCTCCAGCGGCACGTGCTGGATCTGGGGCAGACCAAAGGTCATCTCCACGATGGCATCACACTTGGGCCAGGCGGACTCGACGTCCCCCTTGCGGAGTCTGAAGTGCTCCGAGATGTTGGTCCCAGGCTCGGGGAAGATGAAGGGGACCACCTTGTATTCACCCAGATCCGGGTGGATGAGAGGGGCATCTGGCTTGATGGCGTCCATCGGCTCAAATACCGCAGGTAGTTCCTCGTATTCTACCTCGACCAGTCGACTCGCTTCCTCTGCTATTGATTCGCTGGTGGCGACCACGCCGGCGACCGGCTCCCCAAAGTAGCGCACCCGCTCACGGGCCAGCACAGGGCGGTCGACGAGATACATGCCCACCAGCTCAGGCGCGTCCTGGCCGGTCACCACTGCCTTCACGCCGGGCACCTCCAGCGCCTTGCTGGTGTCTATCCGCTTGATGAGCGCGTGCGCATGGGGGCTGCGCGCCAGGCGGGCGTGGTACAGGTTGGGGCCGAACTGGATGTCGTCGGTGAAGGTGGCAGCCCCGGTGAGCTTATCGAACACATCCACCCGGCGAACACTCTTGCCGACGGGATCGGACGTGGAGGTCGCTTCGCTAACGGCCATCTCAAGCATCTCCTTTCATCGGCGCGCTCGGGGCGGCTTTCTCCGAGGCGGCCTGCACGGCCTCGACGAGGCGCAGGTAGCCAGTGCAGCGGCATAGATTGCCAACGAGCGCCAGCTTCGTCTCCTCCTCAGTGGGGTGCGGGTTACGCTCCAACAGGGCATGAGCAGAGATCAACACGCCTGGCGTACAGAAGCCGCATTGAACGGCATTTTGCTCGGCAAATGCCTCCTGAAGCGCGTTCAATTGGCCATCTTTGGCCAGCCCCTCGACAGTGACGATGTCGGCGCCGTCGGCCTCCACCGCCAACACCATGCAGGCGTTGACGGGCTCGCCGTTCATCAAGATGGTGCATGCGCCGCACTCGCCCGCGGAGCAGCCGTTCTTTGTGCCAGTAAGGGCCAGCCTCTCGCGTAGCATTTGGAGCAACGTCTCGTTTGATTGGACGTTCAGGCGCTCCTTGGCACCGTTTACCGTCACAGTAATTGGATGGGATCCCATGTTACTTGCCCTCCTCCATCTGCGCCCAAACGTCACGCAATGCCCGGAACGTGAGGCGGCGAACCATCGCCTCGCGGTACGCAGCACTGGCCCGCACATCGTCAATCGGCGCTGCGGCGTCCATGGCCTTCTCGGCTGCCAGCATGAAGCTCTCTTCTCCCGGCGGATTTGCTGCCAGGGCTTGCTCCGCCTGCGGTGCCCGCAGTGGTACCGGCCCGACCGACGCCAGCCCAATGCGGAAGCTATGACCGGACGGGGTCCCATTCGGGAAGCCGAGAACTGCAACGCCAGCAATCGCCAGATCACCGGCCTTGTTACGGCCCAACTTCAGATATCTCCCTGCGCTGCCGGCTGGTGGGATCGGGAAGCGAATGGCCGTCATCACCTCACCCGGCCGGATGGCTGTCGTGCCCGGGCCAAGGAAGAAATCCTCGGCCGGTACGAACCGCTCTCCGCCTGGCCCATATAGAACCATGGTTCCTTCCAGCAAGAGTGTGGCGGGGGCAGTGTCGGCGGCGGGTGACGCGTTGCACAGGTTGCCACCCAGGGTGGCGCGATTGCGTATCTGGTAGGAGGCGACAGAGTTGGCCGCCTCCGCTAGCAGCGGATAGCGCGTCTGCACGACCGGGTGACCAGCGACCTGGTTGAGTGTCGTCGCCGCGCCAATGGTCAATCCTTCCTCTTCGTCGAGCCGAATAGCCTGCATACCCGGCAGGTGCTTCACATCTACCATCTTCGCGGGTCGGACTAACCCGTCGCGCATGCGGACGAAGAGATCGGTGCCGCCCATGAGGGGACGTGTCCGGTCAGGGCGCTCGGCGAGTATACGACTGGCCTCAGCCAGCGAGGTAGGCTTGACATAGTCGAACTCAGGGAGTCCGGGACTCGGCATGTACATCACTAACCACCTCCTTCGTCATTTGGACAGTAGCTTGCCTATGTTGCGTCGACCCAGAAGTCGCTTCACAGGGCTTCTGCGTACGCTAGCCGATTCCGGGCACGGTGACCGCGTATGCTCGGAATCTGTTGGAGGAATCGAGTGCTGGCCTGTACAGGGTTCACTCGGTTATGTACGGCTCTCCCAGGGCTTCAGGTTTTGCGGCCCCCCACCTAAGCCTGAACCACTTGGTCGAGATGAGTATCAGCACGATCAGGGTTATGGCAAAGGGAATCGTTCTCCAGATGTACCTGGACAGAACGCCGGGCAGAACGAGCTGGGGGTTGAGTGACAGCTGCCACAGGGTCCCGAAAAGCAACGATCCAACGAGCAGGATCAGGGGATTCCACATAGAGAAGAACACGAGAGCCAGGGCGACGAACCCCCAGCCCATCAAGGGGTTGTAGTTCCAGACCGGGTTGTAGAACAACGAGTAGACCGCCCCCGAAAGCCCCCCGAGCATCCCTCCGATCGTGACACATAGGTAGCGCGTCTTTGTGACCTTCAGGCCCGAAACCTGCGCGACGGACGGATCCTCTCCTACTGATCTTATCTGCAGCCCTAAGCTTGTCCTGGATAGCACGAACCACGAAATAACCACCAGGACGATGCCTATGTAGAAGAATGGAGAAAGACCAAGTATCGTCGGTATTCTTTCCATCCCCAAGGGGCCCGTGTAGGGGTTGCCTATATAGGTCGTAAGGCCGAAGCCGGCGATCCATATTCCCATCCCGCTCACAACCTGGTCGACCCCCAGTGTTACGGAGAAGAATCCATGGAGTAGGCCAAGCAGCCCGCCGATGGCAATCCCCACCAGGAATCCCAGCAGATAGCTCTCTGTGGATTGCGCAACGATGAATCCTAGCGTGGAGCCGAAAAGCATCACGCCCTCGATCCCGACGTTCAGAATCCCTGACCGCTGGTCGATCAGCTCGCCGAGAGCGGCAAGGGTGAATATCATTGAGGCTTCCAGGCTTCTGATGATGAATTCCGACATCTACCTCTTTCTCCCTCTCTCTCTCGCCTTTGCCCACACAATCCTGTGGCGATAGAAGAATTGAAAAGCGACAAGCGTGATCATCAAGACCCCGAGGAGCGCATAGTCCATCCCGAAGCCCAACTGCATTTTTCCCTGGACGAGCCTGCCCCCTATGGACAAGCCGCCGAAAAGCAGGGCGACGGGAATGGCAGCCAGGGGGTTCCCAAGAGAGATCAGTCCGGATATGATCCCATAGAAGGCCAGATCGCCGAAATACCCGTAGTTCCTGGAGATCTTGTAGACGCCGGGAACCGCGGCGAAATAGTGATACCCCGCGAGACCGGCTATGGCCCCTCCCAAGACGAAGACCAGCAGGGATATCCTGACGGTGCCGATCCCAGCGTACTGGGCCGCGGCTGGACTTTGACCGTGGGCCTTGATCTGGTAGCCGAGCCTAGTTCGAGCGAACAAGAAGTAGAGGAGCACGGCAACGCCGAGGGCGAGGAAGATCGTGAACGAGACACCCATGATCGAAGGTGCGTATGCTGATGGGGGAAGCTCAAAACTCTCGCCTCTCCCGCCAGGATTCATGAACGGGCCGCCCTCCTTGATCATATGCGCGACGAGCCAGTAAGCGATGAAGTTGAGCAGCATGGTGACCACGATCTCGTTGGTGTTCATCCTGCCCTTGAGTAACCCGGCAATGGCTCCGAGCATCCCCCCCGCCACGGCGGCTGCGCCAATCATGAGCGGTATGACGAGCCCAGTCGGCAGATCCAGGGAACGAGACCCCTTTGCACCAAAGGCGAGGAGGACTCCAAAAGCTCCCAGCGCCCCGAAGAAGAGCTGACCCGTCATCCCGATGTTCCAGAGCCCTGCGCGAAACGGGATGATGAACGCGGAGGTACAGAACAACAGGAAGATAAACCGGTTGAGTGTAAGCGGCAGCCCATAGGGGCTCGCGAATGCATAGGAGAAGATCTCTCGATAGGCCACGAGAGGGCTGATCCCAGCCAGGACGAAGATGAGGCTGAAGAGCGCGAGGGCGAAGACTATCGCGAGGATGGAGATCAAGGTTGCCTCCACGCCGGTCAGCGTCAGTCGCTTCTCGAGTCGCAACCTGTATCTACCGATCCTCATTATGCCCATCCTCCGGGCGCAGACCGGCCATCATGGCCCCCACTACCTCTCTGTTGGCCTTCTCCCCCGGCAGTATACTCATGAATTCCCCCTCGTAGATAGGTGCCACGCGATCGCTGAGCGACAGTACCTCATCGAGGTCCTCAGAGATCAGCAGGATACCGGCTTTGTCCTTCTTGGCCTCCATGAGCTTGTTCCGCACAAACTCTGTCGCTCCGATATCGAGTCCCTGGGTCGGCAGACTGGCGACCAGGAGCCGCGGTCTTCGGGACAGGACGCGAGCCAAGATGAGTTTCTGGAGATTCCCCCCGGACAGGGTTTTTGCCTTTGTGTCTGGACTCGGGGCTGCGATGTCGAACTGAGAGATGATCCGTTCTGTGAGCGCTCGGAGCTTCGCGTAGTCCAGGACTCCACGTTCACAGAAATCCTCGTCGAAGTAATAGTTCATTGCGACATTGTCAACGAGGGAGAAATCACCGATTATGCCCATGTCCAAGCGTTCGCAAGGGATGCAGCCCATTCCCAGGTTCCATCTTTCCAGGACCGACGCCCTGGTGATCTCCGTCCCCCCGAGGATCACTCTTCCCCCTGCAGCCGTTCGGAGACCCGCTATGGCCTCAGCTAACTCGCGCTGTCCATTGCCGGAGATCCCGGCAATGCCGAAGATCTCACCTTCCCGTATGGCAAACGATACCCCTTTCAGCGCCAACACTCCTTTATCGCTGATCGCTGACAGATCCTCTACTTCGAGTATGGGGGCGCCCTGCTCTACGTCGGCTCGCTCCGTCCTGAATATGACGTCTCGTCCCACCATCCGTCTAGCCAGGCTTTTCTCTGTGACGTGCGAGGTATTGAAGCGGGCTGTGACTTTCCCGCCCCTGAGCACCGTCACGCGGTCGCTGATGGCCAGCACTATGGGGAGTTTGTGTGTGATGAAGGGGACGATCGCGAGTTCATCTGTCGCCATGGCCGTGATAGACGCCAGGAGTTTCTTTGTCTCAACCGGTGTCAGCGCCGAAGATGGCTCATCCAGGATGAGGAGCTTTGCCCCGCGGTAGAGGGCCTTCAGGATCTCCACGACCTGCTTCTCCCCCTCGGAAAGCTGCCAGACCTTCGCGTGGAGGTCTATGTTGAATCCGTATCTCGCACAGAGCTCCTCCAGCTCCTCCTCGATCTGCTTCAGGTTCAGGATTCCCCGGGCCCTTGGATGTCCCAGGATGATGTTCTCGATTACTGAGTGCGCGGACACCAGCTTGCGGTGCTGATGCACCATTCCTATCCCTAGATCGATGGCGTCGAGAGGTGACTTGAACTCGACCCGTTGGCCGCCCATGCGGATCTCGCCCTCGTCGGGCTGCAACAGCCCGAACAGGATATTCATCAGGGTGGTTTTCCCGGCGCCGTTCTCCCCGAGGACCGCGTGAATCTCCCCCGCCCTGATGTCGAAGTCTATGCCCTCATTGGCGACGACACCGGGGAATCTCTTCGTGATCCCCCTTGCCTCAAGGACCGCATCTCCGCGTTGTATCCCTTCTAGAAGCTGTTTCTGCATATGGCTGTTTCCCATCTATGAGACCTGCTGCTTGGCGTGAGGCTCCCTCTCTTGCCAGTCCGGCAAGCAAGATTGGGAGCCTCTTGCCTCCTGTCACCGCGCGGTGTTCTGCCTATGTCCGAGCAGCGACATTTCGTCCGAGCAGACGGCTGCGATGGCTCTCACTCGAGGATTACGGTGCCGTCCAGGTCGAAGTTGAACTCCGAGAGCAGCCATTCGTCCGTCATCATCTCGTCGGCCTCCTTGACCACAGTTCCCTTCGCTGGAATGGGCAAGCCCTCTAGCTGCAAGCCCGTGCCGTTGCTCACAAACGGGCGCGCGAAGAACGGATCCCATACGCCTTTCATCATCTGATCCCGCCGGGTCTCAACGAGTTCCACGAGCTCATCCGGAAGCTGCGCCAGGGCCTTGGGACTGATGGCTTCGACACCCACCTTGTTGTCGTTCATGATGTCGACCGTTGGCAGCTCCGTGCCATCATTCAGGATCATCTTGTCGGCCATCCCCATGTAGAGCACGGTCTCGGGTGTCTTATCGCCGGCCAGCCAGTCCTTTACGATTTGCTCGTACAGGACCTCCCAGCGCGTGTCGAATGACAGGGCAACGGTGTCGGTGCTCGACCAGCCGTAGAATCCCACGATGTCCATGTCCTTCCCCACGAACCAGATGCCCTCTTCCTGGGCGACGTCCAGGGGGGACCCGGAGTCGGTCTGATGCGTCATGACGTCCACGTCGTACTGACTCACCAGCGTCTTGGCGATATCGCGCTCCTCCGTGGGCAGATACCAGTCACCGGCATACTTCACGTAGACCGTGACGTCCTTGTCGAGCAACTCGGCGGCATCCTGTACGCCAAGGAAGAAACCGGCCTGCCTCCTGATGCACTGAACGCACGGGAATGCCGAGACGACGCCGATATTGCCGGACTCAGTCAGCGCGCCGGCGACGAGGCCTTCCAGGTAGAGGGCCTGGTACTGCCGGGGGAACAGTCTGATGAAGTTTCTCTTCGTGGCGAGGTCGCTGGCGATGATCGAGACGAAGTAGCATTCCGGGTACTCCTCAGCGATGTCCTGCAGCGGCAACCCCATGAACTCTGCGTTTCCCACGACGATGTCGGCGCCGTCAGCGATCAACTCCTCTGCGTAGGGCACTGCGGCATCCGGTCCTACTTCCTCTCTGTAGACGTAGTCGACTTCCGGGTATTTCTCCGCGATTCGCTCTCCCGCACGGTCGTGAGCTCCCGACCAGGTCGTCCCTTCGATGATGCTGAAGTGCTCAATCGCCAGAGTAGCACCCTCCCGCACTTCTTCCTTCACCTCGACGGTGACTGGCACCTCCTCGGTGACCACAACCTCTTTCTCGACCACCTCTGCGGCGGGGGTGCCACAAGCTGTCAGCACCACCAGCACACCGATGAGCGAGATGATCGCCACCCATCCTTTCCTCCAGGGCATTTCTTCCTCCTCTTAGTCTGCTTGAGACGTTTGACGGGGGTCGCCAGCATTCGGATCTCAGGTCACCTAGATTCGTCTATATCGATCCCTCCTTGACTGGTTGTTGGAAGCGGTGCGCCACCCATCCAGGGCTAGTCGCCCTCCTTGAAGGCCACGAACCGTCCCCACATGGAGGCGCATTCCATGCCCTTCTGCGGGTAACATCCGATGTAGTACCTGCCGCTTTCGGCATTCGCGATGTCCTTTCCCAAATTCTCGGCATGGACGATCTTCTCGGGGAAAAGGTTCAGGTGCATGTCCTGGTAATACTTGTCCAGGGGATACATCTCATCCCAGTCCTTGCCAAAGGCCTCGATCAGCTTTTGATCTGCCTCTTCAAACGTCTTGGGATGCCAGATTCTCTGGATCGTGTTCATAGGATGGTCGGCGCTGACGGCATCCACGCCGATCCACTTGATTTGCTTGTCCACGCACCATTGTGCAAAGTCAGGTGACGGGCCAGGGTGCCTGATCATGTAACGGAATTCATCGGAGTCCGGGCTGTTCCACCCGTACTTGTGCCACCCGGTCTTGATGATCAGAATGTCGCCCTGGCGAACCTCGACGACGTCTTCGATCATCTGGGGCGTGTAGACGCTAGCATCGCTGACCTTATCCGAGATGTCGGCGATGACACCAGGACCGACCCACTCCTCCAGAGGTACTTCGCCGATGGTCCGGCCCGCTGGCCAGAAGTGCTTTTCGCCGTCCATGTGGGTCGCCAAGTGGAAACTGGCCTTACACATGGCACCGTTTCGCCCCATACCAAAGTACTGACCGCCGACGCGCTTCGTGTACTTGACGCTCAAGGGTTCGTAGTTCGCCCACTGGGGGGTCTGGACGCTGAAGGGGAGGGTCATGTCCACCATCTCAGCGGCATCCATGATCTGGAAGAAGGTATCCTCGGTCATGTCATCCGGCGGCTGGAGAGCACACACGCGTGACCATGCGGTGCCCACTTCCATGAAGGGAATGGGCTGAATCATGATCCAAGCCCGCTCGTTCTTCAGTTCTTCGATGTCGCCCACGATGGACTCGGCCAGGAGGAGATGCGCCTTGGGCATGGTGCTGTGGGTCAGGTGATAGTACTCATCCGGCGGGAACATCTCATCCCACGTCTTGCCGTACTCCGCCTGCAGCTTCGCTTCCGCCTTCTCAAACTCGTTCTCGTGCATGTAGCGGAGGTTGGTGTTCATGGGGTGCTCGGCGCAGCCACAGTCGACGCCGATGACCTTCAGCTTCTTCTCCAAGGCCCAGGGGAAGAAATCGGGCGAGGGTCCAGGGTGCCGTACCAGGAAACCGAATTCCTTGGATTCGACGCCGCCCTGAGCGTCGGGACTGTGGACATCGGGCAGGTCCCAGGAGTATCTGTGATAGCCAGTGTTGATGATCAGGATGTCCCCTTCTTTGACCGTCGCTCGACTCTCGATCATCTCGGGTGTGTACAGGCCGTAGTCAGACACGAGGTCAGAGATGTCCACCACCACCCCCGGCCCGCAGATGTCTTCGAGGGGCACGTCGGAAAGGGCTCGGGCCCCGGAGTGGAAGGCGCGCTCGCCGACGAGGTGCGTACCGACCGTGTTGCTCCACTGAATCAACTGGCCGTTGGCGCCCAACCCTCCACCATAGGCACCGGTGACGCGCTTGAAGAAATGAATCTCCAGCGCCTTCTCTCCCGGCCACGGCGGCGTAAAAATGCTGCACCCCTGAGTCAGGTCGTACAGCTTGGCGGTGTCCATGATCTTGATGAATTGTTCGCGATCCATTTGTACCTCCGTTGGTCACTGATCTTGGGACTATCGGGACGCCCTGGAGCCGCTTGCCCTCTCCGAACTAGAACGCCCGCCCACGGCTTTGTTGTGCAGATCCACCAGGTCCAGATTGACGATGAAGACCGTGAGAAACCGGTCCTACTTAGCTTCTAGTATCCGTACTTGTCGGCGAACGCCCCCAACGCCTCCTCAAACATCTGCATCGGCGGACGAACGAGACCAGCGCCCACCTGTCCCACGCCGGGGTCCTTGTGGGCGATTCCCGTGTTGATACGGGGTGTCAGGTTCTTTTCGACTACTTTCCGCACGTCAATGCCCGTCGGCGTGCCTCGGAAGTCCAGCACCGGGATGGTGAAATGCGTGTGCTCAGCGTACGTGATCTCGTACATCTCCAACGTGGCGTTCATTGCGTCCTCGGGCGTGCCACTGACGAAGTTGACGATGGCCGGGGCGGTCGCCATCGCAAAGCCACCAATGCCGGCTGTCTCCATAATCGTGCTGTCGCCGATGTCGCCACTGGCGTCCTCAGCCTCGAAACCCGGGAAGTAGAGACCTTGAGGGGTGGCGACGGGGGCCGTAAACCAGCGGTCGCCGAGCCCGCTAACTCGGATGCCGAAGTCGGTGCCATTGCGGGCCATGACGGTGACGATTGTGCTTCCTTCCACGCCGTGGGCAGCGTCAACCATTGCCTTGCATGCGCCCATCACTGGATTGAGCACACTCAGCGCATTGTCGCCGAGGAAGCGTAAGATTTCCGAGGCGACGTCGGCGTCAGCCACCTTGACGATGAAAGGCGCGAGTTTGGTCGTGTACAGTATGGACCCGGCCTTGTTGCGGTTGTGGCCCTCATCACCCATATGCAGGGATTCGGAAAGCAACGCGCGAATGTCGAGCCCCTCACTGGCCTCGATCGCGTCGGCCAGGGCGGGAGCCATGACATCCTCCATCCAGCGGAGTTTGTCGATCACCTCTTGGCTGTAGGCACCGTAGCGCAGCACCTTGCCATAGCCCTCGTTCAGGTTGGAGTAGGCCTTGTTTCCGTGGGTCTTGTTCTCAAGAACGTAGACCGACATGGAAGGACAGATGACGCCAGCCATGGGGCCCACAGCCTGGTGCTCATGGCAAGGTTCAAGCTCGATCTCGCCGGATTCAACCAGGGCCCGGGCTCCTGCCTCATCTTCGGCTTTCCCCTCGAAGATCAATGCGCCGGTGATCGCACCTCGCATCGGCCCTGAAGCTCGTTCCCAGGTGATGGGCGGGCCGGCGTGAAGTAGCAGATTTTCGCGCATGCCCGGGACAACGTCCAGGGCCTTGCGCAGCCCCACGAGCACTGGTTGCGCCCCCATCATTCGTTCCGTAGCTTCAGCATTTGCCTTTTCTATGTCCATCGATGACCTCCCTTATCTAAGCGGCGCCTATTCGTTATTGCGCTTCCCGATTTCAAACCGGGAATGGGCCTCCTTAAGTATCCCATCGTACAGATCTAGATTGCGATCCTCAAGATGATCAAAGGATTGAGGGCTCTTGCTGCCCCAGGTCACGTAGCGCAGGGGGTCGGAGTCGAGCCTGGCCGTGATGATCTCCTCGCCGCCCCGGGCCTGGGCCAAGCGCCAGGCGATCGGATTGACGATCATGCTGTGGCCGAAGTAGTAGCTACCGCCCGCGTCCGGGCCCACCGAGTTGGTGGCAAGCACGTAGACGTGATTATCGTACGCGCGGGCCGCGTTGGTGATGTACCAGATATCGAAGCTTCGCAGTAGAGCCGCCGGACGGACGATAACCTCGGCTCCTTTTACGGCCAACAGGCGCGACAGCTCCGGGAAGTCGCCGTCGTAGCAGATGATCATACCGATGTCGCCCAGAGAGGTCTCGAACACCTCGGCGCGATTGCCGCGGGTCACCCACCCTCCGCGCTCCCGCTGCTCCAGTGGAAAGGGATGGGTCTTGTCGTAGATGCCGATGATCTCCCCGTCCGGCCCAATCAGGATCGCCGAGTTGTAGACCACGCCCCGCTCCGGGCCACGCCGATAGGATGGCCAGACCACGTGAACGGCCAGCGACCGGGCAGCCTTTTGGATGTCGTGGGTGATGCGGCCCGGAACATCATCCACGAGGTCCCAAAGCTCCTCAGGCTCCAGGTCAGTCACGAAGCTGGTGGTCATGGTCTCGGGGAAGACAACCAGCTCGGCCTCGCTCTCACTGACCGCCCTCTCCAACCAGGCAATCCCCTTGTCCACGTTGGCCTGGACGTCGTTGGGCGTGACGGCGATCTGCACACAGGCAGCGACAAATTCCTTCATCAGAGCCTCCTTCACTCACCCTTCATTCGCCGCAGCATCGCCATCAGGCGCTCGTTACCGCCGGCCGGGGGTTTCCAGTCCACTTGAATCACGGGGGCGTCCTGGGCCAGGAGGCTTTCGGTGAACGACTCCAGGCCCACATTGATGGCGGACAACGGCTCGCGCAGCACAGAAGAAACTGCCTCTGCCGGAAAATCGGCAGGGGGCGGTTGATTGAGAGATTGAAGCAAACGACCGACGTAGTGTACTGCCAGGTCATTGCTGGTCTCGACCCGTGCCCCTGCAGCTTCGAGTTGCCCGACCTGAGCGTCGAAGTTCTGTGGATCCTCGTCGGTGCCGACGACCACAGCAACCACCTCCAGGTGTCGCCCGGCCTCCTCGGCACTGGCACGGGCATCGGCAATCGCCGGGGCGAGCTCGCTGGCGGGATCCGGATGAGCGCCGTATCCCAATACGACATCTAGCAGGATGAGAGCCACCTCTGGATCGTCGGCCTCCCGTTGCATCCGCCGGATGCGGAGCTCATTATCCATCATAGGATGGAGGCGCCCCACGGTGAACTCGTCTTCGCCCAGATCGATGATCGTGTGGCGCTGGCTGACCATTGAGTCGGCCAGGCGATACGCTTCATCGAGGGGCACATTCGAGTAGACCGTGTCGAGATAGCCCTGTAGCAAGTGGAGCGTCTCATAGGCCAGGGTCCCACCCGAGAAGAGCCCGCGCAAATACTGTTGCCCCGAAGAAAAGCGCTCCAGATTCAGTTCTGGAGCGGATGTCGCATCTTCCGTAGCGGTAGCCAACTGGAGGGCCATCTGCGCGGCCTCGTCAAAAGAGGCAGCAAAATGAAGATCGCCCACCCGGCGGGCGGGGGATAGATAGCCGACGAAGTCCACTACGACCGGCTTGCCCCACCTCGCAGAAGAGAGACGAGCCGCTTCGAGCAACTCATCGGCCACGCGGGGTGCAGGGGGTTTGGAGATGAGCACGATGACGTCGGTCTCGGGGTCCTGACTGAGGAGGGTGAGCCCCTGATGAGCCGTCAGCGCGCCCACTGCCTCGGAGAGGTCGCGGCCACCGGTACCGAGAGCGTGGCTGATGCCACCTCCCAGTTGATGGATCCTGGAACTAACCTGCTGCAAGCCAGTTCCTGATGCAGCAACCAGGCCTATTGTGCCTCGGCGCACGCGATTGGCAAAGCCCAGCCCCACGCCATTGACGATGGCGGTCCCGCAGTCCGGCCCCATGACCAGCAAGCCGTCCTCAGCCGCTGCCCGCTTGAGAGCGATCTCGTCATCCAGGGAGACATTGTCACTGTAGAGAAACACGTTCTTGCCAAGACGAAGTGCCTCTCGGGCGACGCCAGCGGCATAGCGGCCCGGAACGGATATGAGCACCCAGTGGGCATCGGGCATCATTTCGGCTGCAGTTTCCAGGCTCCTGGGGCGATACTTCTGAGCAGTCCCCGCCCGGCGGCGAGCGACTAAAAGGTCATCTACCTGGTCCAGCGCGGCGCGGGCTATGGCCTCGTCCTCAGCCCGCACGACGATGACCAGGTCATCTGCTCCTGCGGCCTCTGCTTCCGGGGTCAACAGGCCGCTTTGAGCCAGCACAGCCTTGTTGGCATCAGTGCCCATCACCACACCCGCGTCGAGCACATCGGGCAACTCAGCCAGGGACCGCTGCAATTGCATCAGAATCACGGAATCGTGGTAGGCTCCAGTGCGGACCGTTGCCTTAGTCGCTGCCATGGGCACTCTCCTGGGGTTCAACTTGAGCGCATGGACCGGTAGGTTTATTCTATTTTTGGGTGCGTGATGTTAGGATCAACAAGCGCTGGGCGGGAGTACTGTTTGACGTTCTACAGTGTATTGCAGGGTTGGCGGGTGTCAAACAGCTGGTAGTCTCCGGGCCATCATGGTAGGACCAACTGCGCGTCGCGCGCAGGTGCCGGCTGACTTTGGTTAGTATACTTCAGGCTTGGACTATGGTCAAATGGACCCTAGTCTCAGGGTCCCCCTGGCAAAATCAACCGGGCGTCGAGGGCAGGTGATGGTTGACTTTGGGCAGTATACTACAGGCTCAGACTATGGTCAAACAGCTCCTAGTCTCGGGCTCGTCCTAACAGAATCAACCGGGCGTCGAGGGCAGGTGGTGGTTGACAGCGTCTAGTATATGCAAGATCTGGACCACGTCAAGCAGCGGCTCTCCGACGGCCCAGACTATGACGCAGTACGTGGCGTGTGACCCTGGGACTTTCTGAAACGTGTGAGATCCATGGCATCCCAGGTAGAGGCCTTGCACCTTTGCGTAGCGCGAGTAGAATGGGCCTGTGCGGATTCACACTTACGGCCGTTCCGTCAGTCGATTCGTCATCGATCGCGTGCTGCGAGAGCCCTGTCCACCGGCGCGCATTCTCGCTGTCTTTCAGAACGCCTGCGACCTTGTCAGCAGAGAGAAAGAGGTGATTGGCGTCGTCGGGCCAGGGATAGGGAACGGCCCTCTCAACGTCGTGGTCGATCGCGACTACGCACCATTTCAGGGGCTGCAGGCGGGCGCGCCGGCCCGTTTGGACCGACGGCACCTGCAGCTTGGCGGCCTTGAGATTGCCCTGAACGGGGCTACGGTCTGGGAGCCCCGGCCGAATTGGGCAGTCCTACGGGCACATCGTTGTGGCGCCGCTACCCGTCTGTCGAGTTTGTCTCGCCTCTGCCGGGTGCGGGGTCCTGACAACAGCCTCTTCACATTGGTGGACCAAGCGCCTGGCGCAGCGTCGGCGCACAGCCCGATGGGGGTTGCAGCTCGGCGCGCAGCCGACGCTCTGCGGGAGGGGTGGACGGGAAACGGGGCCTCGCTGCGGGAAGGGGCAAGGCTGATGGCGGGCCTGGGAGGGGGGCTCACACCCAGCGGCGATGATTTCCTTGCCGGTCTCATGCTATGGGCACGGGTGGCTCATCCGGATCCCGACGGCTTCTGCCGCGGGGTGGTGCAGACCGCTGCGAACTTGACGACGACGCTCTCGGGGGCCTTTCTGCGGGCGGCGGCACGCGGCGAATGCAGCGCCCCGTGGCACGCTCTGCTGGCGGCACTCGTAGACGGGGATGACGCCGCCCTCATGGGGGCCGCGGAAAGGGTGCTTTCCCGCGGCGCCACTTCCGGGGTCGATGCGCTCGCCGGTTTCGTATGGATGAGGCCCCGACCGTGAGCCGGGGTGGGTTGCACGGGGATGGCGGCCAAGCACCAAGCGATGGCGAGCGTCGGCGCGGCGATGTGCACGACGCCGCGGGATTCATTGAGTACGATCTGAAGGCGGGCAAGGGCTCGTGGCGTGCTGGCGTTTGAGACCGGAGGCTTTGACAGCGTGCAGGCGTTGGTCCAGGAAGGTCTTGACAAAGAGGGCGATCCCGACACCGTTCTGAACGAAGGGGTGATCCCTGGTATGCGGGCCGTCGGCAGCCAGTGTCGATGCTGAGAGGTCCATCTACCTGAGATGATGATGGCGGCTAACGGGTACGCCGAGACAGCGGCTGATGCCGTGTCGATGGGCCTGGGCCAGATGGAGAAGCGCAAAGGAGTGCCGGCATGATGGCTTTCCGCGAAGTGGTAAACCGGACCCTTGATGGCTCCATCACCCCGAGCAGCGAGCACAACCTCAAGCTGCTGGTACCCACGAGTCGGCGGTTCGCGGACGAATACGACATCGTGTACGATCCCAAGAACCCGGTCCTGAGGGACGACAACCTGGCGGATCGGGTCTGGAATACTGGCGTAGCGCTGCTTTTTTTTGGAGGTCGGCGTCTGCTGTCCTTACACAGAACGGAGGATCCCCTTTACGCGCGAAGAGGTCGATCACGCCTTAGCCCACGGTCGAAGAGAGATCAAGTTCGGCTGCCGGCCAGGGTGACAGCATGGAGATCGGCGCCTTCGCTGAGATGAGGACCGACTTCGATATTCTCAGCAAGGTGGCGGATATGCAAATGGCGGCTGTTCTCGCCGCGGAAGTAGGACGCGGTGTGACAGGAATGTCGCGTCGTGAGGCTAATGACATCGTGGTCAAGCGCATTGAGAGTATGAGGATCAGCTGAGTGATCCCCCCTGGGCATGACGTATCAAGCGTGCTTTGATCTAGCCTCGCGCCGTCCAGGAGATGAGGCCATGGAACACTATCGGCAGGCGCGCCAGAACCTGGCTGACTGGGGCGTCGCCTTTCGGGACGCCCCATTCTACCGCTAGCATAGATCAGGAGGACTCGGTGAGGATAGACTTATTGTATGGCCGTTCTGGGAAGACCGTTGACTTCCCCGATGAGCGAACCACCATCATCCAGCCCAAGGCGATGAGTCCAGTTCCCGACGAGAAGCATGCTGTACGGAGGGGGCTGCGGCAGCCGACGGCGGGGGCTCCGCTCCGGGATCGCGTCAAGCCCAACGATTCTGTCGCCATCGTCTTCAGCGACATCACGCGTCCTATGCCCAACGATCGGGTTCTGCCCATTCTGTTGGATGAAATCGGCTATGTCCCTGATGATCAAATCACCCTGATCAACGCCCTGGGGACGCACCGCCCCAATACGCCGGAGGAAATCCGTGAGCTGTTGGGCGCGGGAGTCGCCGATCGGTATCGTGTGATCCAACACGACTGTCGCGACGATGACGAGCTGGTGCATCTTGGTGAGACCTCCTGGGGACACGAGGCCTGGGTGAACCGCACGTACATGGAGAGTTCCGTGCGAATCCTGACGGGGTTCATTGAGCCACACCTGTTCGCCGGGTTCAGTGGCGGACCAAAGGCGGTCCTGCCGGGGGTGGCTGGCGTGCGAACTATCACGGCCAATCACGGGCCTGACATGATAGGGCATCCGAGGTCCACCTTTGGCGAGACCGACGGAAACCCGATCTGGGAGGAAATCCACGAAGTCGCTTCACTGACTACTCCCACGTTCCTTCTCAATGTGACGCTCACGGAGGATCGTTGTATCACTGGGGTGTTTTCCGGGGATCTGGAGGAAGCTCATCGAGCGGGCGTAGATTTCGTGAGACAAAGCGCGATGGTACCCGTTGCAGAGCCCTTTGACATCGTGGTGACAACGGCTGGGGGCTATCCGCTCGATATCAGCATGTATCAGGCAGTGAAGGGCATTGCCGTCGCCGGGGGCATTGTCAAGGACGGCGGGGCGATCATCCTGGTCAGCCAGTGTGCGGAGGGCCTACCGGGGTACGGGGAATACGGTGAGCTCATGCGGCGGGCCGAGAGCGCTAGCCATTTGCTGGAGATGATTCACCAGCCGGGCTTCGCGATGCAGGATCAGTGGGACGCCCAGATCCAGGCCGGCATATGTGAGCGAGCCAAGGTCTACATCTATGCTGATGGTCTGACGGACGATGAGATAGATCAAGCTCTTGGCAGGCCTTGTGTCGATATCGAGGAGACACTATCAGGGCTTCTGCGGCAATACGGGCGGGGGGCACGGATCGCGGTGCTGCCCGCTGGTCCACTCACGGTACCGTTCTTAGAGAACGAGGACAGAACACAGGAGGGCTACGCATGAACAACACAATCCGCAAGATACATGCACGGGAGATCATCGACTGCCGAGGATATCCGACCGTAGAGGTGGATGTTGAACTGGAGACCGGTATCACTGGGCGAGCAGGCGTTCCGGCTGGTTTGTCTACAGGAATCCACGAGGCCTGTGAGCTGCGCGACGAGGAAGCCCGCTACCGAGGTCTCGGCGTGAAAACCGCTGTGCAGAACGTCAACGAGATCATCGCACCGGCGCTGATTGGCAGAGATGCAAGTCGTCAGAGGGCACTGGATGCTTTCATGTGCAAGGAGCTGGATGGAACGCCAGACAAGTCAAACCTAGGGGCTAACGCGATTGTCGGCGTATCGATGGCGCTCGCGCGAGCCGCAGCAGCAGCGGCGGGTGAACCGCTGTTCCGGCATCTCAACAGCAATGCTCGTGTGATCCCGGTGCCCCTCTTCAACTTGATTAACGGAGGCAAGCACGCCTCGGGAAACCTAGAGATTCAAGAGTTCATCATCATGCCTGTTGGCGCTGAGACCTTCTCTCATGCGCTCCAGATCTGTACAGAGGTCAATTTCGAGCTGCGAAGCCTGATCGTCGACACATACGGGAAGATTGCCGTCAACATTGGCGATGAGGGAGGCTTCGTGCCGCCCATGCGCGGTGTGCGCGAACCGCTCGATGCCCTGGTTGAGGCTGTGGAACGAGCTGGGTACAGTGACCTCATCGTCTACGGGCTGGATGTCGCAGCGTCCCACTTCTACGACGTGGAGGAGGAGGTCTATCACTTCGCTGGCGATCGCCTCACGCGGGATGACATGATCGCGCTGTATGAGGATCTGTGCTCCGACTACGAGCTAGCCTCGATCGAGGACGCGCTCTATGAGGAAGACTTCGAGGGATGGGCGCAACTGACGGCCAGGCATCCAGACATTCAATGGGTTGGCGATGATCTATTTGTCACGAACCCCGATCGTCTCAGGAAGGGCATAGATATGGGAGCTGCCAACGCTTTGCTCTGGAAGATCAACCAGATCGGAACGCTGACCGAAGCTCTGGACGTGGCTGAAATGGCATATCGCCACGGGTATGGTGTGCAAGTGTCGGAGCGCTCCGGGGAGACGGAGGACCCAGTTATCGCCGATTTCACCGTAGCACTGAACGCCGGTCAGATCAAGACTGGGGCACCCGTTCGCGGTGAGCGGACCAGCAAGTACAACCAGTTGCTTCGGATTGAGGAGGCGTTGGGCGACCAGGCCGTGTACGCCGGTCGGCGTTTCCGCTGGCAGGGGTAGACTTGATCGGTTACCGACGGAGAGGGCGTTACCAGGAGAGGTTCGTCAATGCGAGGCTCGAAAAAGACGAAGCGGTGGCGAGCGATCAGAAACACTGAAGAGCTCGTCGGCCATGGGCCGCGTGAGCTGCGCGAAGCTGCGGTCGACATCATCGAATGCGGCATTCGGGCCGCGGATCCCTATGCGGCTACTCTGGATCTTCTCGCGGTGGACGACGGTCAGCTCCAGGTCGGGGAGATGGACTACGATCTGCAGGATTGGGATCACGTCTATGTGATAGGAGCTGGGAAAGCCACGCAGCCCATCGCCCTGGCGCTGGAGGACCTGCTGGGCGAGCGCATCAGCGACGGCCTGGTCGTCCTCAAGCGCGGCGAGGAGCAGCAGTTGCGCCGGATCCGCGTCATCGAGGCGGCCCATCCCGTGCCTGACGAGAACAGCCATCTAGGGGCCCAGGAGATGGTCAAGCTGGCGCGTCAAGCCGGGTCGAAGGATCTCGTCTTCGCGGTGATTACGGGCGGAAGTTCTGCGCTGCTGGTGTGGCCGCCAGACGGTGTCCCGTTGGCTGATATTCAGCTCATGAATGAGATCCTGCTGAGGTGCGGCGCCTCGATTCGCGAGATCAACGCTGTGCGCAAGCATGTGTCGCGCGTCAAGGGTGGGCGGTTGGCCGAGGCGATCTTTCCTGCGGAGTTGATCAACCTCACGGTCTCAGATGTCACCGGCGATCCATTGGACTACATCACGGGCCCGACGGTGCCGGACACGTCTACCTACGAGGATGCCTGGAGAACTTTGGATCGGTACGAGCTGTGGGAGCGTCTCCCCGCTTCGGTTCGGGAGCATTTGAGGCGGGGTTCCAAAGTCGAGTCACCGAAGACGTTTTCCCACGCCTACCATTCGTTCGTTGTTGTGCCGGGCGACGCAGCCTGTCGTGGGGCAAGCCGACGCTGCGAGGAACTAGGGTATGTGCCGCACGTCGTTACTACCGAGATGGAGGGGGAAAGCTGCGAGGAGGCTAGGAGTTTTGTCGACGCCGCCGAGGCGATGGGCGGGACCTACGCGCTCATCGCCGGTGGGGAGACGATTGTGACGATCGAGGGTGAGTGTGGTGAGGGCGGTCCCAACCAGGAGTTCGCACTCAGTGCCGCGCTGAAGATTGCGGGACGCGGGGACATCGTCGTCGCGTCCATAGATACCGACGGGACGGACGGTCCGACGGAGGCCAGCGGCGGGCTGGTGGACGGCTGGACCGTCGAACGCGCCCGAGAGGCTGGGTTTGACGCAGAGGCGTGTCGGATGGCGCACGCGGCCCTGGAGCTGCTTCGGGCGACGGGCGACCTGGTAATCGCCGGGCCGACCGGGACGAACGTGAATGATTTGAAGCTACTATTGAGAGAGGCGTAGCGCGCTGCATTTGTCACCCGACGCTTCTGCTCGGCGAGGACACCCTTACTTACCCCTGACGTGAACCTGAGGCAGAATGGATAATCAGAATCTCAGGATTTCCGTACCAGGAGGCGGGAATGAGCAGAATGACCGTTCAGGTCCGGCGAAGAGGCGTCCTGACGCTCCCCGCCGAACTCCGCCGGCGCTACGACATTGACGAGGGCGATGCGTTCACGCTGGTCGATCTGGGTGACGGATCGTTCCTGTTAACCACGCAGGTGTCACCCGTCGCGCATCTGGGGGACCAGATAGCCCGTCTGATGGAGGAGGAAGGCGTCACCGTGGGCGAGATCCTGGAGACACTGGACGAAGAACGAGAGGCCTACTACCGCGAGCAGTATGTCGAGGCGTGACGCATTCCTGGACAGCAGCACGCTGTTCGCCGGCCTCTGTTTCTGGTGGCGGGACATCGGCGGAGCGACGGAAGCATAGCGTTGCTCCTGGGCGGGAGGATCAAGCCCGGGGCCGCCTGCTGAGCCACTATGCCGCCGTTCGTAAGCATTGAGAAGGTGACCTGCCGATGAAGACAAATAGCCGTCTGCTGGGTACCCTGTCGCTGATCTGCCTGGTCCTGACCGTGATCTGGCTGGCGTTGTTCGTCTACGTGACGGCGACCGACGGGGCGATCGAGACTTACGAGGAGGCCCTGGAATCCGCGGGTCGTCTGGGGCTGCTGCACTACGTCACATACGGGAACGCGACGCTGATTACGGTGAGCGCTACGATGCTCTTCGGCGGACTGTACGTGGTCTGCCGCCCCGAGGCGCCCCTGTGGGCCTCAATGGGAGCCGTCTTCGTTCCCATCTACGGCCTGTTGAATCTGTTCGCGTATCTTTCGCAGATCACGGTGGTGCCGCGTCTTGTCGCGCTGCGGCCGGCGTCGGACCTGCTGGTGGCGCAGTTGATCCAGGCCTGGCCGAACTCGACGGTGGGTGTGGTCAACAACCTGGGGTATGCGGTGCTGGGGATACCCTCTGTGATCTACGGCGTTCTGCTGGGCCGAGGGGAGGGGTCATTGCGCGTAGGCGGTGTATTCCTGGCCCTCAGCGGCGCTGCGAGTATGGTCGGATTTCTGGGCATCGTGGCTCGGAGCGATGTGCTGGGGCTGGGGTCCATCGTCGGGGGCGTGCTGTTCCTGGCGGCGCTGGTTCCGTTGAGCAGGACGTGGCTCCGGTGACCGTGCCGGGCCGCAAGCGGGCGGGGGAACAGAGGCGGCGGCTGAGGGAGGGCTCGGCCTGTTTCAACTGGCGATTGCCTGCCAGGGAGAGACGGGGTGGGGCCGCGGGCACCGGGACAGCGGTTGGACTGACAGGGATTTGACACCAGGGCGCGGAAAGATGTCACTGAGGAGGATGGTATGGCTGAGCAGAGCGACAGTGGGCCGAGGCTGAGGGACTATGGTGAAACCTGGGAGATCGCCGCTGCCCTGTGGGACGGGCCGAGGACGCTCGCCGAGATCGTCGATCATTTCTACGGGTACATCCGGTTGCTGGGCCTCTACCGCGTCACCCGGCGCATGGAGCGACGGCACGGGAAGATGGCCGAGCGCATCGAGGCGAACGTGGAGGCGCTGGTGGCGCGCGGGTGGGTGGAGAGAAAGGACGAGCGGTACCGGCTGACGGAGGTCGGCCGGGAGGAGGCGAGGAAGCCCATCGACGATATGCGCCGGACGCGCAGTCTGCTGCGGACGGCGGTCCAGCCTCAGACGGTGTCCCAGGTGGGGCTGGGCGTCCACCTGGCGCTGGCGGCCCTGAAGCTGCCCGCCGCGCTGCTGTCCGGCAGTGTCGGGCTTCTGAACGATGCCACGGACACGCTCTTGGACGGGCTATCGAGCGCGCTTGTCTACCTGGGGCTCCGCTTCGACCGGGAGCGGGCCGTCAACGCCGTCCTGGTAGTGTTGATGCTGGGCACGGGCAGCTTCACGTTCTACGAGGCGGTGCGGCGGTTCTTCGTGCCCTTCGAGCCCGACGTGGACTGGTTCACGTTTGTTGCGACCATCGTCTCGGCGCTGGTCTGCTGGGCGCTTTACTTCTACCAGCGGTTCGTGGGTGTGCGCAGCGGGAGCGTGGCGCTGATTACCCAATCCGTGGACTCGCGCAACCACGTCATCGTCGCCGCCAGCGTCACCGCGGGGTTGATCGCGGCCCGGCTGGCGTTCCCGCTGCTCGATACGCTGGTGGGACTCGTCGTGGCGGTCCTAATTCTGAAGAGCGCCATGGAGCTGGCGATCGAGACGATCCGCTCTCTGGGAGAAGACGAGGTGGACCTGTCGCGCTACGGGATGGAGCTGGCGGGGTGGTACGAGGATTTTCGGCGGACGCAATTGAGCGACTGGATGCTCTACCTGGTGGCGGTCGAGGGCGTGAGTACCAGAGAGGCGCTGCTGACCCGGACGCGGGAGGCGCTGGACTTCAGCAACCATCCGATGCTGCGGGCCCTGGGCGTGGAGCAGGTCCCCAGGGCGGAGGAGATGATGGAGGCGAGTGTGGAGCAGTTGGTGGAGGGCGGCTGGCTGGTCGCGGATGGGGAGCTGACCCTGACGGATGCGGGGAAGGAGCGGCTGGATCGGCGCACA